>Ga0163111_10000337_pt1 | contig 28338 bp, 26 predicted proteins | sample CRUFie1St18metaG_FD_109645 | JGI IMG/M metagenome (GOLD analysis project Ga0163111, IMG submission 109645) | Marine microbial communities from the Costa Rica Dome - CRUD Field 142mm St18 metaG | ecosystem: Environmental > Aquatic > Marine > Oceanic > Photic zone | place: Costa Rica: the Eastern... | reverse complement strand
TCGGGAGCCATTACTGGTAACAACACCCTGGTAATACTGTCCAAGATCTTTTAGAGGCATGGGCACGCCGCGGAAAGGTCCCGTTGGCAAGCCGTCGCGCAGCGCCTCTCGGGCCTGGGCCCACATTGGGGTCACAACGACATTTAAGGTGGGGTTTTTGCTGTGATATTGCTGCTCGGCACAGTCAACTAGCTCTTCTGCGCTGATATCGCCGTTGGCTACAAGTTCAGCTAAACCTAGCGCATCGTATTCTGTGTACTCACTTACAAGCATCTCTTTGCTCCAGAAGTTTATTGCTGATTTCGATGGTCAGATTCTCTAGCAGCCTAGGTCGAGGCTCTGTGGGTTAGAGATCCCCGACGGTTCACGTTAATCATGCCCAGAGTCAGAGGCAATATTTTTTCAATCAGCTGAATACGAAAAAACCGCCGTTGATTGCGGTTTCACCGTTGGGGTTGGACACTTCGAAACTCACACTGTTGAGGCCGTCGTCGCCGCGCTGGCAATCGCTAGCGCGTAGCTGTAAATCTGCAGGCATGAAAACCATAGCGGCAAAGCGCCCGCCAAGGCGTACCACCCGGTCTGCGTCGCCTTGGGTGAACTGATTAACAAGTTCGCTAATCGCCAGGGCCAAGGTGGCAGTGCCATGCAGAATAATGTCCGGTAGACCGGCCGCTTGCGCGAATTGACGATCGGTATGAATTGGATTCCAGATTCGTGCGCATTCTGTATAGGTATGAGCGCAGCCTGCGGGGACCGAAATATGCGTCGTCGATTCATTTAGCGGGCTAGTGATTGGCACTGCTGGCGCAGCCGCAGATGCCTTGGCATCGCCTTCCACGGAGACGCCGCGATAAATACCGTACTGGAACGTTTGGCAGACCAGGTTCTCTGCGGCATCAACGGTATCTAAGCGCAACGTATAGCCAGCTCCAGGTTTTATGCTTTCCACACCGATCAAAGTGGCTTTAGTGCGTAGTATGGAGCCGGCAAGAATCGGCCGAAAAATGTGTAGGTCATGGCCAGCGTGGACGCCACGCGCGCTTTCATCATTTGTCAGCTGGTCGCCCAACAAGGCGCGTGTGGCGAGGATGGGTGGCCATTCGAGGCACACTGGGAATACCGGGTGCGCGCATACCGTGCCGGTGGCTGTATCCATATAGTTAGGATTCAGGTCCCCTAGGCTTGCGGCATAGGCCATAAGCCAGCGCGCATCCACCTCGTGTTCGATAAAGTCTGTTGCGCGGCCAACACTGGCAGTATTAAGTGGCATGCATATTCTCCCGTTATCGTGTCCAAGTTTAGCTGTTCACATACGACATATTGAAATTTGTGTCGGCGCTTAGAATTAGCATGATGCTAGCGGAGGCGTAGCCCTGTCCAAGTGCGCTTACAAGAAATACCTGCCTAGTGGATAGCGGACGGAAATCTAAGCGATCAATCTTTCTAAGGTTGTGTTATCTAAAGCTAGGACAATAAACTATCCACGATTCTTGGTAATGCATACGCAGACGCCTAGATGGTTCTGGGAAGGAGCTAGCTGGTGCACCTGGGTTCGCCCTAATGCTGCCGCGGGCGATTGGTCAGCTCGAGGTCCGGCGGTGTCGACTGGGCGAGGCTACATGATTTGAAGGAGAAGCGGTTATGCAGACACGACCGATGTCGGCGCCTCTGGGGCTGATCGTAGAAAATCTAGATGTCCGAACAGTTAATCATGACACTTGGATGCAATTGGATGAATTATTCTGCAAACACCACGTTTTGGTTTTTCCCGATCAGCAGTTAACGCCCGCAGAACATCAGGCTTTTGCTCAGCACTGGGGTGAATTGGTGCCATTTCCTTACGGTGGCTTGCCAGATTATCCAAATATCATTGAATTGCGTAATCGGGGCAAAAAAGGCGACGTGAACCAACATTGGCATACCGATATGAGTTATGCGCCGGCGCCGCCAAAATTAACAATGCTCTATGCGTTGGAGACCCCTGCCTTGGGCGGTGAGACTGCATTTGCCAATCAGATCCTTGCCTATGAAGAATTGTCTGTAGGTGTTAAGCGCTTACTCGATGATTTGGTTGCAGAGCATTCCGCAGAGGATTTAGCCCGCCTGTATGGCGCGGATACCCAAGAAGCCTCCCGAGCGGAGCACCCGGTAGTGCGTGTGCATGAAGATAGCGGTGAGCGGGCGCTTTATGTGTGTCGGGCCTTTACCCGTCGCTTTAAGGATTGGACCCGGGCGGAAAGTAAAGTGCTATTAGAATTTCTCTACGAGCACAGTGTGCGTCCCGAGTTTCAGGCCCGGCACCAGTGGCGGCCCAATGACTTGGTCATGTGGGATAACCGGTGCTTACTGCACTATGCGGTGCATGATCACGGTGACGATCCGCGATTACTGCACCGTTTGCAGGTGCAGGGGAATCCGACCCTGTGAGCGGCCTAAGCTCCTTCCGTAATTGGTCCGAGTTGGAGGCGACCCTTAGTGCTGGTAGCGATACCAAGATCGCTGACGAAGATGCATACAAAGCGCTGTGGCTGGCCGCTGTTGCGCCGCAACAAGATTTGGGTTTGCTGGCTGTGCAGGGTGGCTTACTTGCCGACCGTTTAGCTTGGGTATTCGTAGCCGGGTACCAAGCTGCATTGCGTCGGACATTTCCGGATCAGGGTTTTTCGGGTTGGGCCGCATTTGCAGTATCCGAAGATCGGCGGGGCGATCCGCCGCTGCCGGGGGTGGATTATCAGAACGTGGATACTGGATTTAGCATTTCAGGTCACAAAACCTGGGTCGCCGCCGTCAATGCCGTTGATCATCTGGTAATAAAGGCCGGTCGTGGCGCGCGTGCGCGTTATTTCAACTTGCCACGGCAGACCCGGGGCTTAGAGTTGTCCGCACGTGCCGCAAACTTTTTAGGCGAGATGAGTCAGGGCAGTGCGCATCTAGTCGATGTGCGGGTTGCCACAGATACCGCCTTGAACGCCGATGCGGTGCCGCAATTTGGTCAACGCGAAGCGCTCTATATTTATCTGGCGTTTCTGGCCTACGCGGGGCGCGCCTGGTTGCAAGATGCTGCCCAGGATGATTGCTTGAGTCTGATTCAGCGTTTAGATCAGGCGCTAGAGCAACCGCAGTTGCCGCTAGCGGAGGTTAAGGAGCTGGATGTTGCAGTGCAGAGTGTTCTCGCCTCAATCGCTGCCGCTGCCGCAGCTGACAATGAGCGCTGGGAAGTAGACCAGCGCCTAATCAGTATGTATTCGCCAGGTATTCAGCAACGTCAAGAGTAGCTCAAAGCCGCGGACGAATATGCGACGCCCGCGCCCCGAAGATTCGTGGGTTAGGACACTACTGAGCCGCCATCGCAGGTAATCACATCGCCGACGGTGAATCCGCAGGCACGCGAACTCAAAAAAATCGCCAAGCCTGCAATGTCTTCCGCCGTGCCGACCCGTCCCCGCGGGTTGCCCTTACCGACAGCGTCCCAATCGGTATTCTCGGTGTCGCCGCCACCGCCAACTCCGGTGCTGAGCATATAAGTCGGGAAAGGCCCGGGGGCGATGCCGTTAACAATAATATTGCGCTTAATCAGATGTGCAGCGAGCACTCGGGTCAGATGGTGCACTGCGGCCTTGGATGGGCCGTACGAGAAATTGTCGAATACGGGAGTTTTTATGCCGTCTATGGAACCGACGTTGATGACGTGGGTTGGGGTCTCGCTGTTAGCGTTCTTTTCCAGCAACGGCAATAATTTTTGCGTCAGGAAGAACACCCCTTTGACATTTGTATCCATTACTTTGTCCCAGCCTACTTCTGGGAAATCTTCTATCGGTGCCCCCCATGCAACCCCAGCATTATTTACCAAAATGTCCAGATGCTCTTCTTGTGCACGAAACGCTGCTGCGAAGGCCTCGATACCTGCGACATTCGACATGTCCGCTGGTAGGGAAATACACTCGCCGCCAAATTGTTCGCTTAGGCGCTTGGCTGTGGCATCACAGACCTCGGCTTTTCGCGAACTGATATAAACCTTGGCGCCGTTTGCAAGATAACCGGCTGCGATAATTTCACCGAAACCCCGAGAACCGCCAGTAACGATGGCAACCTTACCTGCGACAGAAAATAGATCCTTCATGTGCTCCTCCCTTAGTAATGATACTGGCTGCCCGCCAGTGATTGTTGTTGCAGTGCATAGTATCCAAAAACGCGGGTGAACGGTTTACCATATCGATCAAAGCTAAAGGGGGAAGACATGAGTATTGAGTGGTTAAGCGGCGAATTCAGAATGCCGCGGCAAATGTTAGGTGATCAGGAGTATGACGGTCACTTATCGATCCATGATGATCAGATGGCAGAAGACTTAGGTTTTGCTGGCGCCCCTATTGAGGGTCCCACCCACTTCAGCCAGTTTGTACCGTTACTGCATGAAGTGTTTGGTGATGATTGGTTCGTCCGTGGCTGTATCAGCGCACACTATCAGAACATGGTCGTAGAGGGTGAAGAGGTCCGGGCCATGGTAGAGAAGTCACCCACAGATGGTGTGGTGCGCATAGCTGCAGAAAAGCGCGATGGTACGCCGGTGCTAATGGGGACAGCCAGTGTTGGCCCTGATTACGGTACAACAGAGTTAGAGCAGCGCATGGAGCGGCTGCGGCCGACGGAGCAGTTAGTAATCTTGGCGGACCTGCAGGTGGGTCAGAAGGGCGCAGGTAATCCAGAGCAAATCCGCATGGACATGGATCAGCACATGGGTGATATGTATCCTTTTTCCAACGCCCAGAAGCTACAGAAAATAACCGAAAATCACCCTTACTACGACAACACCTCGCCTTGGGGTAAACCCGTGGTGCCACTCGAGATGGTCAGTGTCCTGACCCAATACACGAGCGGCCAGTCAGGCTTCCGCAGCCGTGGGCCAGCTATTGGCTTATTCGCGGGGCAGCAAATAAAAATGTTCAATGGGCCGCTGCTGATCGGTGAAGATTACCTATTGGAGCGCGAAATCATTGCGCTGAGCGAAAGCCGACGCACCGAATCCAACTGGATTCTTAGTCGCGTATATCGTGCCTCGGACAAAGAGCTGGTAGCTGAAGCGATTCTCAACTCGGCGACGCTGAAAGATTCTTACGCAAATTACGAAGCAGATGCTGCTGCCTTAGGTAAGGACCTATCGGCCTGACTTGCCGGTTGCAACGACGCGACGTGTTCGAGCATCGCTAAACGCTCGGGACCGGGTTGAATCCGCGCCCGCGCGTTGCGCTTTCGACCCCGCAGCATGTAGCCCAATATTGTCCAGCGCACTCGTTGGTCTTTGAGGAAGTCGCCGGGTTTTTCCACCAGATTAACCGTGCGCATGATGCCGCGATGAATGTGTAACTTATCTCTCGCTGCTGCGGTCAAGGCATCACCAAAGGCTAGTCCGAACCATTTTTTTAGTGATGTTGCGCGGTCTAAATTGACGCCTTTGAGAACCGCTTCGGCCCTTTTAATGCCGCGCTTGTCTTCGTTCAGGCTAGCGTTAAATATAGGCCGGATATGCTCATTTGACTGTTCGCGAAAACGCTGGGCGCGCAGCCAGGGATCGCTGGTATCGGCTAACACATCAGCCAGAATATGTGCATGCAAGGTTCCAGTGCTACAGCCGCGCCCGTACAGTGGATTTGTGCGAATCGCGGAATCACCAACGGCGAAAAAGTTCAGCAAGCGTGGACCCTGATCGTGCACATAATCTCGCCACACCGCGTGAATCTGGCCAATGCCAAAAGGTGCGGTGGTAGGTTTTGCTTGGGTTGGTGAAATCCATGGCCGTAGGCCCGGAATAGTCATACAGATATCGTCGAAATGCTCCCCACTCTTGATAGCTTCACGCAGTTCGTGCTCGGCATTTGGTAAACAAATGATCAGCGCAAAGTGGCCGTTGTCGCCGGGGAATACACCGTATTTCATATAGCCTAAATCGCCTGCTGAGGGATTGCGGCTGTCGCGTTTGGGTTCGCTGATACCCGGTAGCAGTTGATAGTGGCGGGTGTAATAGACGATTTCTGCATCATCGCGCTGTTCTGTGACCTGTACACCCTGCGCCTTGAGCCAGCGGTCAAATTTGCTGGCGCGTCCGGTGGCGTCAACAATGATGTCGGCGCTGTGGCGCGACTTCTGGTTAGCGTGGATACGGTCGGTGAGTTCAATGCCAGTGGCAATACGGTTTTGTGCATTTTCCGCACAGGCTTCGGTGAAGACCTGGGTCACGTACTTCGAATTTTCGATATGGACTGTGGAATTGCGCTCTACGTAGCGCCGCACCACGGTTTCCATGGTGGCGCGGCGACACATCAACACCCACATTTTTTCGTCGCCCGGCTCCGGCTGATACTGGTCTTTAAGTTGATCTGGGATAGTGTCAGCGAAGGCTACCTTACGTGCCCCGGCGGCAAAAAAATCCTCCAACAAGTCGGGGTAATGTTCCTCTAGCACACTGCACATTAAGCCTAGAAAGGCATGGGGATGGCGGAATTGCGCGGCCCCACGGCGCTCCCATGTAAAAAACGCCTGATCAGCATCGCCCTCTGGTGGTGGTGTATCCCGTTCAAACAAAGTGACATCAAAACCCCGGCGTGACAGTGCAAGACTGGTAAAAAGACCGCATATGCCTGCCCCGACCACGGCGACTGTTTGCGCATCGGATGATTCCGCTAAAGGTGAGTGAGATATAGATGCACTCGATGTCATGGGCGTTGCTCCAATTAGTAGGTAGACGTTAGCAAAAAATTTTCCCAAAGGAGTAAAAAACAACACAGTTTTTGCGCCGGTGCTAAGACCTGTCCAGAAGTGCGACTCACAGCGCTTATCTAATGCGGGGACACCCAGCTGGTAGATGCAATGCTTGTGTTAAGAGGCGGATAGTTATCCGGCAGAAATATCGTACCCGGCGGTAGTTTTTCGTTAACCTCTGTGCGGTAATCGATACAACAATTTTGGAGTGGATGAATGTTAAAGCCAGTGCAGTTGGGTAACAGTGGCCTGCGTGTATCACAGCTATGTCTGGGCACCATGAATTTTGGCATTCCCGGGCGTGGTCATCAGGGCGATTGGACTTTGACCATGGACGAGGCACGCCCAATTATTAAAGCGGCGATTGACCATGGACTCTTTTATTTCGACTGCGCAGACGTATACGGCCTCGGAGCATCCGAGGAAGTAGTAGGCGCGTTGTTAAAAGAGCTGCTGCCTCGGGATGAATACGTTCTAACCACGAAAATCGCCATGCCGATGGGACATGGTGCTAATCAAGCGGGGTTGTCGCGCAAACACGTTCGCGAGGGTATAGATGCGTGTCTAAAACGACTGGGTCATGACTATATCGATCAGCTGGTTATTCATCGTCATCCTCATGGAGTTCCTGGGCATGTGGAAACGCCGATCGAGGAGACCATGGAGGCCCTCAACGACGCGGTGAAAGCCGGCAAAGTGCTGTACCTAGGCGGCTCGTCTATGTTCGCCTGGCAATTCGCACAGCTGCAAATGACAGCAGAAGCCAATGGCTGGGCCAAATTCATATCCATGCAAAATCATTACAACCTGGTGTACCGGGAAGAAGAGCGTGAGATGAATCCCTATTGTCTTAGCACCGGTGTTGACCTAACACCCTGGTCGCCGCTGGCTCGGGGCATTTTGGCAGGTTCCTATCAGGGTGGATTCAGCGGTGGCAGTACCGATCGCTCGAAGGGTCAAGACCGCCAGCGTACCGAAGGTTTGTACCACGGCGACCATGTTTTCCCGATTGCCGAGCGGGTTATAGAGATCGCCGCAAAGTACGATAAGACACCGGCGCAGATCGCGGTGGCATGGCTGTTCCACAAACCTGGTGTGACCTCACCGGTAGTGGGTGTGTCAAAAGTCGCCCAGTTGGAGCAGCTCGTTGCGGCAGTAGAGATTCAGCTAGCCGAAGAGGACCTCTACTATTTAGAAGAACTGTACCGGCCGGTGGACAATCTCTTGTCCATAGGTTTTTCCTAGGCCTGCGCTAGCTGAAACTTACAGCTCTTTGCTTACGCTAACGCGGCGAGGAATACGACGCCGCTGAAGGTGCCGGCTATGCCTGCTTGACGGAAATTTTGTTTTGACAATTCGCCCAGTGCTTCGGCCGGTTCGATGCCGCCAAATGTTTTGCGCAATACGCCGGTTTCTATAAAGGTGGCAAAAATAGCAAAGCCAAAGAGTGAACTGACCAGTGCTGCACGCCCCAGCGTATCCATGGGTAATATGGCGAAAATCAGCAGCAGTATAGACCAATGGCCGACCCAACCGCCGAAGCTCATACTATGAAATTGGGTGGCGGAATTGCTGCCAAAATCAAAACTAAAGCGGAATAAGTTGGTCAGATTCTTTGGCAGGTTACGGGTGGTTTGCGCGCCGCTGATTCGCGCCCCCAGATAATGGCCCCACTCATGGAAAACCGAGGCCACAATATAGCCAACGAAAATGCCATCGGCCGCGCTGAGCAATTCTGCCGCCCACAGTCCGGTAACTTGAAACCAGGCATCTGATGCAGCCCACAGAGTCAGGGCCGCAAATACGATCATGGCATCGCGAGTCAACAAGCTGAATAAACGTGGTTCTTCAACGTTCTGGTTTTGGCCGTCCGCCATTAGTGTGCTCTCCATCAACTACCCGACAGATACTAGCCCAAGCTCGAAACTTTGGGTACACAATCATCCGCAGCGTTAGGCGCTGAGGGTCACCCTAACGTCGCCAATCCCTTGGCTAAAATGTCCACGAAATTCGCCAACCTCAAACGGGTGTTTTTCGTAAGCGCCGGTGATCACCCATTGATCGGGCTGCAGCGCATGTCCGAAGTCATGTAGACGGCGCGCAAGGGTTGCTAAGGACTCGTAATGATCATCGATATGGCCCGCGCTTTCGACACAGCCTACGGTCTCCTCGTTGCGAGGGTCGGCATCACTGGGGTTACGGTATAGGGTAACCGCAAGGTCGCTCAGGTTAGCCGGTGCGTCGACGGCTGTGCCCGCGACGATTCCCCAATTGGATAAATTGTCCGCGACTCGTACACCGGCATTGCACCCGGGCGGCAGGCGTTTTTGGTTTATTTCAAATCCCGGCGCTGCGTGGCGCACTGCTGCACGGGCGCTCTCCGCAGTAGCGTTTTCGCCCAAGGGCGAATCTATAACGAAGCACAGTTCATTTTCGACGCCGCCGCGATACAGATGGGCACGTGGGATATCCGCACCGGTACCCAGCATACGACTTGCTAGCACGAAGCCAAATGGTCTGATGCCGGCGCCCAATGCGTCTCTTGACTCACCAGAAGTCATGCCGATCTTCCAGCCGCCAAGGGTCTCGCCCTCGTTCAACCAGCGTTCGAGCAGTTGTAACTGTAACGCTTGGCCGTCATCGGCGGACAATTCGGTGGTCAGCAAAATATCGCCGGCGGCAAAATCTGGATCTTTTTGCAGTTGCCAGAGGGTATCGAGTAATTTAGGTGCGTCCTTGTGCATTGTTTAACTGTTCTTCGTTGCTGTGAGGCTGCGATAGTAACTAGGTTGGCCGTTGGCGCAAAATGTTGCCGCGACTCGGCAAAAACGGTTACCTTTGCAGCTTGTAATCTAGATATTTGGGGAACTGGAGAACGTTATGGCATATGCACCCGCAGATCGAGCGTTTTACGACGCTGACAGTCACATCATGGAATTGCCGGATTTTTTGAAGGCCTACGCTGATCCGAAGTTGCGTGACGAAATCCCCGAGGTCAGCTACAGCGCTTCTGTGGTCACAGATGAGGAAGTTGCGCAAATTATGCAGCAGGGCGGTAAGCATTCCGCCGAGCATGTTGCGGCGCAGATCGCCATGGGCGATGCGCTCATTCAGGATTCCAAGGAAATCCAGGCGCTGGGCGCGTTTAATAGCGCTGACCGCACAGTAGCTATGGATCTGCTGGGGTTTAAGAAGCAGTTAGTTTTCGCAACCCATTCGGTGGCATTGCCGTTTCATCCCAGCTCCAAGAAATCAGTGCAGTTACGCTACGGTGCGACCCGTGCGCACAACCGGCACATGGCAGAGTTCTGCTCCCAAGATGATCGCCTCATGGGCGTGGGCGTTGTGCCCTTAGATGATCCAAGCTCAGCGATCACCGAGCTGGAGTGGGCGATTGATAATGGCTTGGAGTCTATTTGGATACCTCATCGGGCACCTATCGGTCACTCGCCAGGCCATGTAGATCTAGAAGGATTTTGGGCGCGCTTAGCTGAAGCGGGTGTGCCCTTTGTCTTGCATGTCGGCGGAGCGCCGCTGCAAGTTGCTAGAGATTGGGGCAACAATGGACGCGGTGCGGTTAAAGATTGGCTGGGCGGCGGCGAAAATGTTCGTACCAAGGATGCTGCCGTGCTGCACCAAACGCCCGAGATGTTTATAAGCATGCTGCTATTGGACGGTGTCTTTGATCGTCATCCCACTTTGCGCGGCGCGGCGGTTGAACTCGGTGCCGGCTGGGTGCCAGAAATGTGCCGGCGCTTGGACTGGGTATGTCGGATATATGGTCGTTCTGATACCTCGGTGCGCTTCGAGCGTCCACCGTCTGAACAGTTAAAAGAGCAAATGGGCTTTACGCCGTTTTCCCATGAGCATGTAGGGGATCTAGTTGCTGACTCTGCAGCGGACCTGTACTTGTTCAGCAGCGATTATCCCCACTTAGAAGGCACCAAGGATCCAATTGGGCGTTTTGAGCGTTCCTTAGTCGAAGTCGAAGAGTCGGTAAAAGAAGCGTTTTATAGTGAAAACTTTTTACGCTTATGGCCCGAGGCCCGAGTAAGCTAAATCCTAATGGTCCGGCGCCTGTCCATTGCAGCCTTAGTGCTGGGTTTGCTGGCGCTTGCAGCGGTTGGGCTGACATTTTGGTACGTCTGTCCCTGTGAGCGAACACCGGGAGGGCCACTGCAGTTCGTTGAGGCCACAGCGCCGGTAGAGGATTGGGGCTTTGCCAATGAAGTCGGCTTGTGCCAGCTTGAGGTTCAAGCCCTTGTGCCGTGGTCGGTCAACTTAAACTGCATGTCGGATCAGCAAAAGCTCTACATCAGCTGTGCACGCTGCGACGGAAAATTTTGGTCAACCATAGCGTTGCGCAACGATATTGGCCGAATCGCCGTGGGTGACCGAGCTTATCCGGTGCGTATGCGTCGGGTGTTAGCCCCGTCAGAGTTGGACCTAGCATGGCGTGCCCGCGCGCAGAAAACAGGCCGCGGCCTAGACCAACCTCGCGCGACGCATTGGTGGTCCTTCGAACTCACCTCTGTGCGGGAACGCTAGCTCGCTGGCTCATTAAACATTGATGTTCTGCCCGCATCGACTACCAGGTCATGGCAGTTCACGAAACGCCCAGCCTCGCTTGCTAGATATAACGCCGCCTCAGCGATGTCCTCTGCCAGGCCGGTTTTACCCAGCGGCACAGAGCGCGCAAGGTTTTGCTGCAGCTTTTCCATTTTGCGCGCGTTGTCTTCGTCACTGAGTGTATTTGCCCGACCCGAGCCGCCCCAGAATATTGGCGTAGCAATAGCGCCTGGAGAAATGGAATTGACCCTAATGTTATCGGGTCCTAGCTCAATGCCTGACATCCGGGTGAAGTGAGTTACTGCAGCTTTAAGTGCGGAGTACAGTGGATCGCCCTGACGATAGCGTAGCGCGGCAACGCTCGAGTTGTTGATAATGCAGCCGCCCCCCGCGGCTTTCATTGGCGCGATGGCATAGCGCGTTCCGAGAATGACACTGGAGAGCAGCAGATGCACACCGTAATCGATATGCTCTTGGCTGAGTTGGTCCAACGGGGCGCCTACCGGGCCTCCGGCGTTATTAAATAAAATATCTAATTTGCCATGTTGCGCTGTGGTGAAATCCACCGCCTTAGCAATATCTGCCTCCTGAGTGACATCAGACTCGCAAAAGCTCACCGCTGCGCCAAGTTCGTCCGCCAAGGCACTGCCTTTTTCCACCGACCGGCCGCTAATGACCACGGTTGCGCCTTCAGCGGCAAACAGTTGCGCTGTTGCTGCGCCGATACCACTGGTGCCGCCGGTGATCAGTGCGACTTTTCCTGCGAGGCGATCTGACATGTCAATTCCTTAGTTCTGTATTGTTAATCGTTGCCTCTATCTTACCGTGTAGCGATTGACTTTGTAGTTGCCCAACGCGGCTGCGACGTGCACCCTAATCGCCTTGGTGCATCTGACAAGTGCACGGCTTAACCGGAGTGGAATGCAAAAACACTGAGCAAAACGACACAACGATAGGGGGTCACTTGAGTTCAATGCGAGTCGGTTTAGGAAATAAGTTGGCCTACGGATTTGGTTCCGTAGCCTTTGGCGTAAAAAATAACGGCTTTGACTATTTTCTGTTGTTTTTTTACAGCCAAGTGATGGGCGTTAGTGCCTCGTTGGTCAGCACTGCACTGGCCATTGCCTTGGTATTCGATGCCATCAGCGACCCACTAATAGGTTTTTTTTCGGATAACACGCGCACTCGATGGGGGCGTCGGCATCCATATATGTACAGTGCTGCAGTGCCGGTAACCCTGTGCTATTTCTTTTTATGGAATCCCCCCGGTCAGCTTAGTGGCGACGAGCTGTTCCCGTTTCTGGTTGCTATTTCCGTCTTGGTGCGAACGCTGATTACAGTCTACGAGATCCCAAGCTCGGCCTTAGTCGCAGAAATGACCGACGACTATGATGAACGAACCTCGTTATTGAGCTATCGCTTCTTTTTTGGCTGGTCTGGCGGCACCATAATGGCCACGGTGGCAACGTTAGTGCTACTCGTGCCAACAGCTGATATCAGCGATGGCATGTTCAACATTGCAGGCTATCAGCAAATGGGATTTGTAGCGGCGGGATTTATCTTTGTTGCCATTATGGTGTCGGCATTGGGTACCCACAGGCTTATACCTAATCTCAAGGCACCCCCGCCCAAGCGCGAGCTATCTATTCGTACCATCTACCGGGAAATTTTTGACACTTTGGCAACCCGTTCGTTCGCGGCGTTGTTTTTATCTGCCATGTGTGGTGCTGTAGCCACCGGTATGGTGGCGTCCCTCGCCTATCTACTTTATACCTTTCTCTGGGGCTTCACCGCCCAGCAGATCGGTTATATCTCTGCAAGCGTGGTCATCTCTGCGGTGCTGGCACTGCTTATCTCTCCAATGATCTCCAAAACACTGGGTAAGAAGCGCGGCGCTATTGCGGTAGGAATACTGGCGTTTACGGTTAATCCAGCACCTATCGTACTGCGCTTATTTGACCTGATGCCGGAAAATGGCGACCCCATCCTGTTTCCACTCTACTTAGGCATCATCGTGGTGGATGTGGCGCTCATCATCGTTTATCAAACCTTGGGCTCATCAATGATCGCTGATTTAGTTGAAGACGCTGAGGTGAGAACGAATAAGCGCAGTGAGGGAGTGTTTTTTGCCTCAGTAACCTTCATCCGCAAGACCACTCAAGGAATAGGTGTGGTCGCTGCGGGACTGCTGCTGACCTACAGCGAGTTTCCAGAGGGTGTGACACCAGATCAGGTACCGGTATCTGTCGTCCATGATTTAGCAACCATTTATGTACCGGTGGTGATATTGCTTTGGTCGCTGATGATTCTGTGCATTTCCATGTATCAAGTTGATCGAACCAAGCATGAGGAAAACTTACAGACCTTGGGTCGCGGTTAATTAAAACGGCGGGTAATGCTTTAAATCGATCTGCTAAGGGCGGGCGCAGCAGGCGTTTCCATACGCTGCCAATTTCCGATAATTATCGGTAAGCTCAAGGTGAGGACGAGAGAGAGGTGAACTAAAATGGCGTATAGAGACATGGTTTTACGCGCTGTCATGCACGGCGCTCTGCTGCTCGGATTTGTCGGTGCACCGACTATTTGGGCGCTTGAGGTGGGTGATCGCGTCGATAATTTTCGCTTAATGGATCACAGCGGTGGTTCCAGCGAGTTGTATTATTTTGCGGATGTTAAGGCGGTTGCAGTGATGGCCCACAACAGTCGTTGTGCACAAGCGGCTGGCACTGCCCAGGGGCTGCAGGCGTTGCAAAATGGCTTGGCGGCGGACCACTTGCAAGTACTGCTCGTTAATTCGGATCTGCTGGACCGTCGCGACGATATTCTCGGCGCGGTTGCCGCTAGCGCACTGCAGACCCCCGTATTGATGGATACCACGCAAATCATAGGTGAATCGCTGGGCCTGACCGCAGCAGGTGAGGTATTAGTTATTGATCCCAAAGGTTGGCGACTAGCGTATCGCGGGGACATAGGCGGTGCGCATCAGGCCATAGCACAACTTACGGGTGTGTCAGCATCAGCTACTGCAGAATCTGCGGCGCCGGTTGGCGATGCCGCGAATTGCACGATTGATTATCCAGAAATTGCGGATCGGTCTCAGCACGCGAACATTTCTTATGCCGAAACCATCGCGCCGATGTTGGCGGAAAATTGCGTGAGCTGCCATAGAGAGGGCGGCATCGGGCCTTGGGCCATGAGCGACTACAATATGGTGCGGGGGTTCGCGCCTATGATTCGTGAGGTCGTGCGTACCCAGAGAATGCCGCCTTGGCATGCCGACCCCCACGTCGGCAGTTTTAGCAATAACCGCAGTCTCAGCGACGAAGAAATCAGAACCCTAGTGCATTGGATTGAAGCCGGAGCGCCCAGAGGCGACGGCGCAGATTTACTCGCGGCCATGAAGCGTCACTGGCCACAATGGGCGATGGGTGAACCCGATGTCATTATTGAGATTCCACCAGAGCAGGTGCCAGCGACCGGCGTTGTGGACTATAAGTACAAGATGGTGGAAAACCCGTTAACCGAGGACGCTTGGGTCAAGGCCGCAGAAATTATCCCAGGGGACCGGGCCGTATTGCATCATGTCATCACTACCTTCGGCGAACTGGAAACTGAGGGGCGGCGCGCCGGACGTCTCAAGCGCGGCACTGGCGGCGGTTTAGGTGGGTATGTGCCCGGGGATGAAGGGGATCCCTTCCCGAGTAATACCGGTGTGCTGCTGCCCGCGAATGCCACAATTCAGTTCCAGATGCACTACACCACATCAGGCCGGGCAACGACTGATGCCTCGCAAATTGGTCTCTACCTGCACAAAGATAAGCCCGAGCATGAACTGCAGTCGATGATTTTGCTGAATCCGCGCATCAATATCCCGGCTGGCGCCGACAACCACAGCGATGTGGCACAGCGGGTGATCGACAGAGATATCTTGGTCTACAGTTTGCTGCCTCACGCTCACTATCGCGGTAAGGCCTCGGAATTCGTTGCCCATTATCCCGATGGGCGGGTGGAGAAGCTGTTGTCAGTGCCGCGCTACGATTTCAACTGGCAAACTACTTACACTCTTGAGCAACCGAAACGTTTGCCTGCCGGCACGCGGATTGTGCATCGGACCTGGTGGGACAACTCAGCACGTAATTCGGCTAACCCAGACGCCAATCGTACGGTGCCATGGGGTGAGCAATCGTTTGATGAAATGCTGTTTGGTGCAATACGCTACCGGGATTTGGAAGCCCTTGGCGAGGTTGGTCAGGCGGCCGGCCAGTAGTAGCGTCTGCCAAACTATTTGCGATCGGCAGGGTAAGAGCCAATGCTCTTACCCTGTTACAGCGATTACCAGCTAGCGGTTTCGTTTAGTACCAGATCAGCGGCTTCTTCTAGTGCCGCCGTGCGCTCGCTCCAGCTCTTGCCACCGGTACCCAGTCGCACAGTATTTACTCCTGCATCGCGGAATGCGCGTAAGCGTGCCCGAACCATGTCCTCGGTGCCGATGAAATTAGTCAGCAGCACCATCTCGTCTGGTACCCGGGCGATCGCTTGGTCGCGCTTACCTTCTATCCAAAGGCTCTGTACGGCTTTCGCATCATCCTCATAGCCGGCACGGCAATAGGCGTCGTTATAGAAGTTAGTCTTAGCCGATCCCATGGCGCCTAAGGTAAATGCCATTGCCGGTTTGCGCTCAGCAACCAAACGCTCTACATCGTCACTGATTTCAAAGTAGCCGCCGGTTTGGATATCGATGTCTTTAAGACTGCGACCGGCACTCTTGGCGCCTGCTTCTAGATCGTCGAGAAAGACATGGCCCGCCTCTGGCATGAAACATGTGCCCAGCCAGCCGTCTGCCACCTCGCCAGTCATTTGCAGTGACTTAGGTCCTAGTGTTGCAAGGTATATGGGAAGGTTTGGGCGTGGAGGCTGAGACAGACGAATCGGCTTGCCCTCACCGCCGGGCCGCGGCAGCACATAGTGTTCGCCATCGTATTGCAGCTTTTCACCGCCCAGCCCCAAACGCAGGATGTCCACGCATTCGCGTAGGCGCGAGAGTGGTTTGGCGAATTTGGCGCCATGTAAGCCTTCTACAACTTGGGGTCCGCTTACCCCGAGGCCCAGATTGAAGCGGCCGTTCGACACCGTATCTAGGCTTTGGGCAGTCATTGCGATCATTGACGGTACGCGCGAACTGATCTGCATTATCCCAGTACCCAAGCGCAGGTTCTCGGTCTTCGCGGCCAAATAGGCGAGGGGGACAATGGCATCCATACCCCAAGCTTCAGCAGACCATGCCTCATGAACCCCCATGCGGTCAGCCGCCTGAGTGTATTCAACTAATTGGTCCCACTCTTCGCCGTTGTAGTAAGCGGAACCGATCGAAATTGATATGCGCAAGATACTCTCCCTGGTGCGTTAACTGGTGACGCAACATCGCGTGTACAAGGTCCTTTGTCAACGGTTGCCAGAGTGCCTAGAATCAGAGGTCGAATAACAACCTTAGTTCACAGGAGGGGATCTAGTGGCAGCATTAAAGATGGGTGCTCGGTTAAAGAGCACAGTGTGTGAGGGCGAGATCATGGTGGTCATCGCGCCGGATGCAGAACTGGAAATGACTTGCGGTGGCGCTGCCATGGTAGATGCAGGAGAGGCGGTTACGCCAAGTGGCGAAGTTCATCCGGATCACGCAGTAGGTGTTGCTATGGGCAAGCGCTACATTGACGAGGCGGAGACTCTAGAAGTTCTGTGTGTCAAAAGTGGTGACGGTAGTTTGGCCGCTAACGGTGCGCTATTGCTGCAGAAGGATACGAAAAAGCTTCCCAAAACTGATTAGGCGCAGCCATGAACGTAATGATGTTACTGGAAATGGCCAGTGCGGCCTTTCCCGAGCGCCCGGCATTTACCGACGGCAGCACTGGTGCCAGTTTCACCTACCAGCAGTTATTTGACGCCGCGCGGCAAAGGGCTGACAGCATCCGCAACAGTGGTGCTGAACGATTAGTGAAACTCGATGTCAGTAACCTTGGGACACCGCTAAGTTTATTTGCCAGCGCCTGGGCTGGCGTACCCTATGTACCGTTAAATTACCGGCTTACCGATGGTGAGATTCAAGCGCTGCTAGCTCGGGTTACACCGGCGTATCTGGTGACCGAAGATTCACGACTGAGTGCCTTGGGTGCGGTCACCGATGTGCAGGCTGTCAGTACTGGGAGTTTTTTGGATGACGCTCAGCATACCAATGCAACTGCCGAACCATGGGCCATGGATCCTGAAGAAATAGCAGTATTGCTATTTACCAGCGGCACGACTGGCGAGCCCAAGGCCGCGGTATTGCGGCACAAGCATTTAGTTTCTTACATTCTAGGCTCAGTCGAATTTGCTGGAGCCACCGAGGAGGACGTTGCGCTGGTATGCGTGCCGCCTTATCACATCGCTGGTATTGCCGCGATTATGAGCTCGGTATATTCGGGGCGGCACGTAGTTCAGCTCCCCAATTTCAGCGCCGAGGCGTGGATCGAACTGGCGCGCAAGCACAAGGTCAGCACCGCGTTTGTTGTGCCCACGATGCTCGCGCGGATTGTGGAAAGCCTAGAGGCTGAGGGTGCAGAAGATGCGGGCTTACCCCATTTGGCGAGCCTTTCATACGGCGGTGGCAAGATGCCGTTAAGCGTTATCGAAAAAGCCATGGCCCTGTTCCCGAATACAGATTTTTCCAATGCCTATGGTCTTACCGAGACCAGTTCTACCATCTGCGTACTGGGTCCGGAAGAGCACCGTAACGCCGCCGCAGCAACCTCGGAACAAGAGCGTCGGCGGCTAGTGTCGGTAGGCCAACCGTTGCCGGGAGTAGAGATCGAAATTCGTGATGAAGACGGTCAGCAAGTGCCTGCAGGCGAACGCGGTGAAATTTATGTGCGTGGCGAACAAGTCTCAGGCGAGTATGAGGGTCGCGGCTCGGTCACTGACAGCGAGGGCTGGTTCCCGACGCGCGACGCCGGCAGCATGGATGCGGACGGCTATCTATTTCTCGAAGGTCGTGCGGATGATGTGATTGTACGCGGTGGCGAAAATCTCTCGCCGGGGGAAATTGAAGACGTCATCTTGACGCATCCAGCGGTGGCTGATGTGGCGGTAGTGGGTGTGCCCAGCGAACAGTGGGGCGAGGCCGTGGCGGCGGCAGTAGTAGCCAAAGCCGGTGCGACCATCGACACCGCAGAACTGCAAGACTACGTTAAAGAACGGTTACGCAGCTCGCGGGTGCCTGAATTGGTGCAGGTCTGGTCCGAACTACCCTATAACGAGACCGGAAAGTTACTGCGCCGAGTTGTGCGTACTGACCTCGCAGCAGCGCAGTCTTAGTCCACCTGGTTGATTAGGCCAAGCCTAAGCGCTTGTTCTGCAGTTAGGGTTTGGCTCGTTAGCGCGAGCTTGGCCGTGGCTTGGCGGCCGATTCTACGGCTGATGCTGATCGTGCCGCCGGCGCCGGGGATTAGGCCGAGAGCAACTTCGGGCAGGCGGAAATAGGCATCTTTGTGGGCGCGTATGTGGGCGCAAAAAGCCGGCAGCTCAATGCCCGCGCCGATACAGGCGCCTTGAACTTGGACCGTTACCCGATCGCTGATTCTGCTTAACAGTAGCGCCGGACTGCGCGTAGTGCGGGCGATGTGTGCGACCCCCGCATCCGTTACCGAGCCAAATTCTGTTAAATCACCGCCAGCACTGAACGAAGCTCCGTGTCCGCGCAGAATGACCCGACGAATGCTCGAGTCTGCCACAGCGAGTTGCAATGCCGCAGATAGCTCGTCACGCATTTGTTCGTTATAGGCGTTGTGTTGCTCCGGCCGATTCAGTGATATCAGTAATTCGTTATCCGCTCGCTCTATCAGTACCACGGGATCACTGCTCGGTGGGTGCGGGTGCTTAGACTGGGACGCCAACCAAGAGCGAAATCCGTCACTGGACTGAAGTAAACCATAGGCCATGGACTCGGCGGTCAGTGCCTGCTCGATGGTCAAACTTTCGCTTTGCCGCAACAGATGACACAGGGTTGTTGCTGCCACAGGTTGATCGCGAATACTCTGCAGTAGGTGTTCCAGCTCCGCTGCGGTTGCTACGCAATCGAAATGGGACAAAATAGCATTGGTTGGATGGGAGGCAGAGTCAGTGTGCAACGCGATTAACGGACAATTAGGTAACAGCGGCAGATCTAAGGGGTGTTGCAGAGTGCGCGTATCCACAATCACGCAATCCTGCCCGTGCCCGACACTCAATTCTTCGGAGCGAAGAGCTGACGTAAGGGTTTGCTGCAGCTCCTTGGGAGAATAGATTTTGGCTGATGCGTCCATAGCTCGATGCCTCTCAGATATACGCAGTATACCTGTCCGCGATTTCAATGAATGCGCGGACACACTACTGCACAGGCTACGTGCATTTCATAATAATTTACTGGCGGGCAGTGCAGGCTCGGACTTACTCTGGGAACGCGCCACTGAGTTAAGCATCGTGCCGCAAGGACAAACCTCCGCTAACAGTTCATGCCGCCTTTTGCCTACTCGCGATGGGTATATCGCCATAAATCTTGCCCGTGCAGAAGATTGGTCGCTGCTGCCGGCATGGCTTGAACAACCAGCGGCAGATTGGCCGCAACTTGCTGGGAAGGTGGCAGACCGCGCCACCATACCGTTGCTTGAGCGTGGGCGTCTGATGGGTCTTGCGGTTGCAACGCCCAATGAGGCCCACATCCCTGAGTGTTTCGATGAGCTAAATGATGCATCAGGTACTATGTCCTCGGTGCCTTTAGTCGTCGACTTATCGGCACTCTGGGCTGGGCCTCTTTGTTCCCATCTATTGCAGCAATGCGGTTTTCGCGTCATCAAAGTCGAATCAATACAGCGGCCGGATGGGGCGAGAGAGGGTAGCCCAATGCATTTCAACGCCCTGCACAAAGCTAAAGAGTTGCGTCGCTTCGATTTTGCCGATGCCAAAGAGTTGCAGACCCTGGGTGAGCTGTTGGCGAGCGCCGATGTGGTGATTGAAGGCTCCAGACCGCGCGCCTTGCGCGCCCTAGGATTGGATCGTGCGAGCCTGCAAAACAGCACGCGCACAGCGGCTCCCTCACAGTTGTGGTTGTCACTGACCGCCTACGGCCGGCAGCTGCCGTATGGGAACTGGGTTGGCTTTGGCGACGATGTGGCTATTGCCGCTGGGGCATGTGCACTGACCGCCCGGCAACAGCCGGGCTTTATTGCTGATGCGATTGCTGATCCGCTCAGTGGATTGATGGCCGCGCTGATTATCTTGCACTTACGTCAGCAACAGATGGGCGGTGTGGTAGATTTCTCGTTATTTCGAGCAGCAAAGTTCTGCGTCAACTGGATACAGGACAGTGGTGGTGTTCTAGCGAGTGCTAGCAAATATCCGAAATTACGATGCTAATTGTTAATGCAGATTTAGAGGGCCGCCGAGTTGATCTTCGCTTTGATCAGCAGATCAACGAAATTGCATCAGGCCTGACCCCTCGAAGCGGTGAGCGGATACTCGATGCCAAGGGTGGGGCGGTGTTGCCGGGCCTGCACGATCACCATATGCATTTCCTTGCGACAGCTGCTTGGGCCAACTCTGTTGATTGTGGTGATACCCAGATTGTAGACGCACAAGGGTTGCAGCGGGTTTTGCAGCAACATCCCGGAGACGGCTGGTTGCGCGGGGTTAACTATGATGAGTCCATAGCTGGAGAATTGTTGCGCTGGCAGCTTGATAGGTTGATTGATCAACGCCCGGTGCGCATTCAGCACCGTAGCGGCAAGGTATGGATGTTAAATTCAGCCGCTGTGGAGCGTATCGAACTGCAAGCCCATGCCAGCCAGCCCGGTGTGGAAGTGGATGCTAAAGGCGTGGTCACCGGTCGATTATTTCGATTGGATGATTGGCTCCGAGAACGCCTCGCCAGTGATCTGGTCACCGATATCCAAGCCCTATCCGATGAACTTTCGAGTTACGGCATTACCGGTTTTACCGATACCTCCGCGACCAATACAGACGCAACCGCAGCGCGTTTTGCCGACTGGCACAGCCAAGGAATCCTGCGCCAGCGGCAGTTGCTGATGGGCGGTGATGACCTGTGTAACGGCCCTTTAAAAGTGATACTTGATGAGGACGCACTGCCACCATTTCCAGATTTAATAGCTCGTTTAGCGCGGGCCCGGGCAGCAGGCCGCTCGTTTGCGTTTCATTGCGTTACCCATGTTGAACTGTTGTTTGCACTTAGCGCCCTGCAAGCTGTTGCGTCGGACCGGCGTGATCGGATCGAACATGCTTCAGTGGTATGCGATGAGGTTATGCCGCTATTACGCGACAGCGGTGTATCAGTGGTCACACAGCCTGGATTTTTGTGGCAGCGCGGAGAGCGTTACCTACAGACGTTGAGCGGTGATGAGATCGATCATCTGTATCGCCATGCCAGCATAGCCGCCGCCGGCATTAATGTTGTGGTGAGTAGCGACGCCCCCTATGGGCCGCTAAACCCCTGGCAAGTGATCCATGCCGCCACTGAGCGTAGAACCCGTGAAGGCAAGATAATTGGCGCTGATGAAGGCATCGCCGCGGAGACGGCGCTGGTGAGCTATTTACGTCAACCCCATAGCCTTACAGCACCGCCCCGGAGTATCACTGTTGGTAGTGATGCAGATATCTGCGTGCTGCAGCAGCCGTGGCGCGGACTGTTTGATCGGGTTGCCGATACTAGGGTGCTAATAACGGTAGGTAATGGTGAATTGATTTATCACGCGGATGCAGGGGAGCAAAGGCATTAGAGGATGCAGGTAGGCGGGACTGACGCCCGCCCACGAACCGCGCATGTGCGGTCGCAGACGGTAAGTCCTATAGGTGCTAGTCGGGTAGACCCAATACGCGCTTGGCGATGATATTCTGCTGCACCTCGTTGGTGCCGCCGTAAATTGTTACCGCTCGATCGCGCAACCAGCTGCGCGTGGACTCCAGTTCGTCCGCGCTAAACTCGTTGCTTTCCCAGACCAGTCCGGCGGTGCCGCGCAGCCGCGACTTCAGTTCCGAGCCAGAGCGTGACAGCGAAGATCCCACCAATTTAAAAATTGATGTTGCGGCACCCGGTGCGCCTGTGGATTTACTCTCTTCCACCACGCGGCGGGTAGTAAGCGCTAGAGCGCGCTCTGCCATTACTTGATCTAGGACATCTTCGCGACTGGCGTCGTCGTTAATGCGACCCTGGGCATCAACACCGACGTATTTTTTCGCGATCTCAGCGTAGGGGTTAGCCTGTGGCTTGGCTGCAGTTTTCTTCTTGTCGTTATTTTTTGGTTTGCTGCGAGTGGTGGCATTGCGCTCGTACTGCAAGAGGCGCTTGCCCACGGTCCAGCCCTGGTTTAGCTCGCCGATTAAGTCTTCGCGCTTCGCTACCGCGTTGTCGAAGAACGTTTCGCAAAACGGTGATGAGCCAGAAATCAATTTAATGGGTTTAACGGTTACCCCGGGCTGATCCATAGACAGCAGAACGAAACTAATGCCTTCATGCTTCGGTGCGTCTGGATCAGTCCTTACCAAGGCGAACATCCAGTTAGCGTACTGTGCACCACTGGTCCAGATCTTCTGGCCGTTGATAATAAATTCGTCGCCCTCCAGTACCGCCTTAGTTTGCAATCCGGCTAGGTCCGATCCAGCGCCGGGTTCTGAATAGCCTTGGCACCATTGAGCTTCGCCACTAACGATGCGTGGAATATGCCGCTGTCGCTGTTCTTCGGTACCCATTTCCAAAATAGTCGGCCCAATCATGGCCAGGCCCATACCCGTGGCAGGTGGAATCGCTTTGATGCGCGCCATTTCCTCTGCTAGCACTTGGTGTTGTTCACGGCTCAGGCCACCGCCACCGTACTGACTCGGCCATGCTGGTGCAGTCCAGCCGCGCACAGCAGCACGATCACGCCATTCTAGAGCTTCATCGGTTTGATAGAGCTCATAGGCGTCCTCGAAGTGCACGGCGCCGATGCGCATGCTCTGTGGACAGTTGCTTTCGAGCCAATCCCGGGTTTCTTCTCTAAATGCCTGTAAGTCCATTTACCGACCTCTTGTTATCAAAAAGTAATTTCGCTAGTCCACCGATTATGCGCCATGGCGGGCGCGATGCTGAATGATTTGCCAAGCAGCGGCGGGTTTTAGCGAACCGTCTAAAAGCTGTCTAGTTTAAGCGCACACGTTCGCTCTGACCATAAAAGCTTTTACCGCATTCCGCAGTCGCGTCGATTTGTGCTCAATGTGCAATGTTTCGGGCAGATAAGTGGGGGGATCTGATACCAGATTACGAATGCGCAAGCTGCAATCTAAGTTTCGGCAGATATGGTTGCCAATAAAACGTCGCCCATCGCTGCCATGGACGGTAGTGCTGAACAATGCAGTACCGCGGCTACGGTAAACATGATGGCACCAAGAGCACATATGGGTCCTTGGGCGAGACGTGGTATTTATGCTGCGGCGCAGGCGCATGCCCTTGAGGCCGTCGCTGTCGGCGAACACCACAAAACCTGAGTGGCCAGCGCTATGCAGCCAGCCAAAGTAATCCAGTACGCCCCAATCAACGTGGGTGAGGTCCGGCAGCGCCAAATCGGCGGCCGAACAGTCAGGGAACAATTGTCGGATTTGTGATTTGCTCAGAGATTGCATCGGTTTTGTGATTTGCTCAGAGATTGCAAATACGTTCAGGGCCTTGCCGGTTCAGTATAAGTATAGCGATGCGGTTTAGATTTTGCTGGTTTTGCGTGAGCTAGGGTTATTACAGCAGGTTGTTTTTCTAATAGGGCATGCGCAGTCGTTATCTTGCTGTATGCTTCGCAGCCATTATCACGCTTAAATTATGGGAGAGCACATGAGCGATTTACCAAGCACCGGTCGTCAACTGCGTACCGAGGTTACTTCGGCGGGCGAACTTAAGTTGAATCTTGTTGACGTGCCAACGGCGGCGCCGAAGCCCGAGCAAGTGGTTGTTCGTGTTGAGGCTTCGCCAATAAACCCCTCAGATCTGGGGCTGCTGCTAGGGATGGCTGACGTAACCACTGCCAAGCAGGTGGGCAGCGATGACAACCCGGCAATCAGCGCTGAAGTTCCTGCGGGTATTCTGCCGCATCTGAAAGCCCGTTGGGATGAGTCCATGCCGGTAGGTAATGAAGCCGGTGGTGTGGTGATCGCTGCAGGCGATAGCCCCGAGGCGCAGGCATTGCTGGGTAAGACTGTGGGCGTGCTTGGTGGCGCAATGTACGGTGAATATCGCACCTTACATGTTAGCCAGTGTCTGGCTATGCATGACGGCGTTACACCCCGCGAGAGCGCATCCTGCTTCGTCAATCCGCTTACTGCGCTGGGCATGGTTGAGACCATGAAGAACGAAGGCTTCACCGCACTGATCCACACGGCCGCCGCGTCTAATCTTGGTCAGATGCTGCAAAAGATTTGTCTCAATGACGGTGTGGCGTTAGTGAATATTGTGCGCAAGCCCGAGCAAGCTGAACTGTTACGCGGCATTGGCGCCAGTCATGTATGTGATTCCAGCCAAGACTCCTTTGTTGCAGACCTCACGGCAGCAATAGCTGAGACTGGTGCATACATGGCGTTTGATGCTACCGGCGGTGGTGAGTTGGCCAACCAAATATTGATCGCTATGGAAGCTGCAGCAAATCAGACGGCTACAGAATACAGCCGCTATGGTTCTACGCAGAATAAGCAAGTCTACATCTACGGCGGACTAGAACGACGTCCTACGACGCTTACCCGCAGTTACGGTATGCAATGGAGCCTCGGTGGTTGGCTGTTGACACCGTTTCTGCAAAAAATCGGACCTGAGCGCGCTCAGGGATTGCGTCAACGTGTGGCTGATGAGATCAAAACCACATTTGCCAGCAGCTATACCGAGGAAATTTCACTCGCCCAAGCGCTGCAGGTGGATGTCTTGCAAACCTATGCTCTGCAGGCCACCGGCAAGAAGTTTCTAATCAATCCAACCCTCTAGCAGCTCTAGGCATCGCTATTGGGCAAGGAGTATGGCGTCGCAGAATCAGCTGCGACGCCAGTAATCCTCTAACCGCTGATCGCGACATAACTCGACCTTAATGCGCCTGGGCGACGGAGCCCATTTCAATATTCGCGCAAGCCTCGTAGGCAATACTGTAGCTGTGGCAGCGCGCATCGTGATCGAAAATCTGCGATGTGATGATTAACTCATCCACCTGAGTTTGCGTAACAAATGCGGCAACCTGGTCACGCACCTGATCGAAATTGCCCACCGCTGCAGCGGCATCTGATTGAGCAAGAATACTTTGTTCGGTTGCGCTCAAAGTCGCTTCAAAGTTGTCGATGGGTGCGGGTAACGGACCAGGGCGCCCTTGGCGTAAATTCAATAGTGCCCGCAGCCCTGAGGTGCGCAAATGCCATGCTTCGGCCTCGGTATCAGCGGCACAGATGTTATAGCCCAACATCACATAGGGTTTCTGCAACTGCTCGGATGGCGTGAACTCTTCACGGTATAGAGCGATCGCGCGCATCATTGCAGCGGGTGCAAAGTGCGATGCAAATGCGAAAGGTAGCCCCAGAATGGCCGCTAATTGCGCGCCAAATAAGCTCGACCCCAAAATATATAGCGGTACGTGGGAACCCTGTCCTGGAATGGCTAACACTTTCTGATTGTCCTGGGCGTCGGCGAGATAGCCTTTGAGTTCCAGCACGTCTTGGGGGAATTGATTGGGATCACTGTGCAGGGTTCTGCGTAGCGCGTGGGCGGTGACACCATCTGTGCCCGGGGCGCGGCCTAACCCAAGGTCTATGCGGTTGGGATACAGCGCTGCCAGGGTGCCAAATTGCTCAGCCACCATAAGGGGTGAGTGGTTAGGCAGCATGATGCCACCAGAACCCACACGTAACTTTGTGGTGCCACCGGCTATGTGTCCGATAACCACCGCCGTAGCGGCGCTGGCAATGCCGGGCATATTGTGGTGTTCAGCAACCCAGTAACGGTGGTAACCCAGAGTTTCCGTATGCTGGGCTAGGCGCAGACTATTATCCAACGCTTGGCCCGGACTGGCGCCGGCGGTTATTGGTGAAAGATCTAAAACGGATAGAACTGGCATATTCCCTCCCTGCACATGGGTGATTAGTTTAGAGATAAATGTGGTAAAACTCGCGGGTAAATCCATTTTCAGTTGGACATGGATGGCAGGGTCTTAGTTGACCTGAAACAGCTTTGGTAAAGGGGGTGGAACGTGACTGATTTTTCAAGGGTGAACTACGCGGTAAAGGATGGGGTTGCCCGCATTACCTTAGATCGTGCTGATGTGCGCAACGCGCAAGATAAAGCAATGCTCTACGAGCTTAACGACGCCTTTGATCTTGCTGCACAAGATGATGAGGTCAAAGTAGTGGTCCTGGCTGCCAATGGTCCGCATTTTTCATCAGGTCATGACTTAGCCGATCGCAGTGAAATGGATGAATTTTCGCCGGTTACCAACTGGGGCGGATTCGCGAAGCCCGGTGCTGAGGGGCGCCAAGCGCTTGAAGAGGAAATTTATTTGGGACTGTGTTGGCGCTGGCGCAATTTGCCGAAACCGACCATTGCAGAGGTGCAGGGTAAGGTTATTGCCGGTGGTCTGATGTTGATATGGGTTTGTGACCTAATTGTCGCGACTACCGAAACTACATTTTCTGATCCGGTGGTGGCCTTTGGGGTTAACGGGGTTGAGTATTTTGCCCATCCTTGGGAATTTGGCCCGCGCAAAGCCAAAGAACTGCTGTTTACGGGTGGGCGCATGACCGCTCAGGAAGCCCAGTCGTGTGGCATGGTGAATCACGTTGTTGCGAACGAAGAGCTGTCTGAATTTACTGATCAGTTGGCTGCACGCATTGCTCAGCGACCCAGCATGGGCCTGCGCTTGGCGAAGCAAAGCGTTAATCAAGCTCAGGATGCTCAAGGGTTTTATTCAGCTCTGCAGGCGGCTATGTCCCTGCAACAGCTTGGCCACGCGAATAATGAAATCGTTCATGGCCGAGCGGTTGATCCAGCGGGGGCTGTGGTTATCAAGCGCGAGGCAAAATTACCTTAGAGTTTAGCGCCCAGCCGCGAAGGCAAGTTGCATTGGGGCGCTAGCGCCCCGTAAAGTTTGGCTTGCGCTTTTCGAGAAACGCGCTCAGGCCCTCGGCGAAGTCTTCGCTCTGAAACATACCCGCAAGATGGACCATTAAATGGTCGACTGCGGTGTCGTAGGATTCTTCAAGACCCATACGCATCATGCGCTTAGTAGTTTGTACTGCCATGGGCGCATTGTCGGCTATTTCTTGCGCCCAAGTCATAGCTGTCGGTAACAGTTCGTCCGCTGTTACCACTGTATTTACCAACCCAAGCTCCAGGCTTTCCGCAGCGTCTACTGTGCGCGCCCGATAGTACAGTTCAGCTGCCTTGGCCCAGCCTACTAATCGCGGCAGCAGCCATGTACCGCCACTCTCCGGTACGACATTGCGCTTGGCGGTGACTGCAGCGAGTTTTGCATTTTCCGACATAATGCGGATGTCGCACAGCAAGGTCATGTCCATTCCGTAACCTGCAGCAGCGCCATTAATGGCACAGATAATAGGGGTATCGCAGTGCCACATTACGTTAATCGGAGCATCTCGTAGGTCAAATAGACGCCGCGTCGGCCGGTTATCGCCGGGCTTTTTCGCGGTGTCCTCGTCGCCGTCCTCACGGCGTGCGTTGGTGTCTATCAAGTCCAGTCCAGAACAAAAGCCCTTGCCATTGCCGGTAAGCACTATGCAGCGAATGTCTGGATCTTTATCGGCTTCCACGACTTTGGCCGAGAGTTCATTGAGCATCTCCCTGCTGATGGCATTCAGGCGGTCGGGCCGATTTAGGGTGATGAGTAAAACATGATCGTGCTGTTCTACCAGCAGTTGCTCGGTCGTGGATGCTGAAATCGTCATAGTGGTCCCCTCGATTCGACAAAAGATGATGGTAGGCGT
>Ga0163111_10000336_pt1 | contig 28339 bp, 37 predicted proteins | sample CRUFie1St18metaG_FD_109645 | JGI IMG/M metagenome (GOLD analysis project Ga0163111, IMG submission 109645) | Marine microbial communities from the Costa Rica Dome - CRUD Field 142mm St18 metaG | ecosystem: Environmental > Aquatic > Marine > Oceanic > Photic zone | place: Costa Rica: the Eastern... | reverse complement strand
ATAGTAAGGATGTTGGGGATAGTAAGGATGTTGGGGATAGTAAGGATGTTGGGGATAGTAAGGATGTTAAAGATATAAATATTATTAATTCTAATTCATTAGGTGTAAAAAGAATGTTACCTATTTTATTTTGTTTATTCCCTATTGGTTACCACATAGTTGATTCAACTAATAAATTTTCTTACTATATTTTTGATATTGATAAAATATTTTATAAAGAAATTTCTGAAATAAAAGGTATAAATACAAATGATTTTTTTAATACACTCTCAAAATGTATACATAATGCATCACTGTTACTAAATTATAATACAAACAGTAAAATGAAGATGAAAGAACATTCTATTAATAAAGAATTGTATTTTGATTTTGAGAGTGTATATGAAGAATATAAAAGTAAAGATATTAAAATGTGGGGTCCATTTAATTCAACCAATAATTCACAATTATATTCTTATTCAATATATAGAAAAGATAATGTAAATCAAAAAATTCCAAATGCAACAATATTTTTAGGTGATTCTATATTACCTCCTAATTGGCAATTGGGAACAGGTGCCAATATAACTATTGCAACTTCTTTATATTTATCTCAAGAAATAATGAATTAATAGTAAATATATTTAATAATTAAAATGTGAGTATATATATCAATATTTTTTTAAAATATTAGTATATAATGGAAAATTTAATTCAAGAATCTGATAAATTATCAGAAGATATAATGAAATTAGTAAATGATATAAATTTAAACTTTACTGGTGGATCAAAAGAAGAATTCAGTGAAGATTCAGATAAAATGATTGATAATATTAATGGTATTTTAAATCCTGAACAATCTAAGGATCTTAAGATAAATTTTTTTAAAGATAAAGTAAAAAAATATAAAAATTTATTAAATGAAAATAAATTTACAGAAGAATTAACAAAAGATAAAATAAATCATAAAATTAATAAATATGAAACAAAAATTAAATTATTAAAATAATTATTAATTGATATAAAACATACCTAACGCAATTAGTATAATACCAATTAATTTTTTTTTTGTTATTTCCTCATTAAAAACAAGATATCCAAAAATTAAAATTGTAATTAAAGATAGACTTTTTAATACAGGCATTATTTTTGTAACATTGTATGTTTTTAGTAATGTATAATATATATAACTACCAAAAATTGATAAAAATATTGTTAAAATAAAATACTTAAATAATTTTTTGTTCTCACATAATTGATTAAAAGCTATTTTTTTATTTTTATAATCATAAATAGAATAAAATATAAATAATATACTCAAAACAATATATTTAAAGCACACTATATTTTCATATTGAATTTCATTATATAATTCTTTATGAAGAAAAGGACTGACTGTCCAAATTATACTTAATATTATTAAAAATATTAATACATTCATTTATATATATATATTATAATTTAAAATTTTTAATAAATTATTATATATGAATCAATTATTCAGATTACCAAAAAAAAAATTATAATTTATTCCCAAATATCAATAGTGTAGATAAAAATAAATTATTAATATCTAATGAAAATATTTATAGTATAACAAAACCTAAGGATGCCAAAAAAATTATTAAACTAGTAAAAAATGTTATTAGGAATGATTTAAAAAAATATATAATTACAGATGCTACTGCAAATGTTGGAGGGGATACAATTAATTTTTCCAAAAATTTTTAAAAAGGTCAATTCTGTTGAATTACAAAAAATACATTGTAAAGCTTTAAAAAATAATATTCAAATTTATAATTGCAATAATGTAAAAATTTTTTGTAATAATTATTTAGATATTATGAAAAAGATTAAGCAAGATATAATTAATTTTGACCCACCTTGGGGTGGTCCTGAATATTCTAAAAAGGATTATGTTAATTTATATCTTGGAGAAAAAGATTTAAGTGAAATTGTATTAGAATAAAAAAAAAAATGCAAAATTTATTATTATTAAAGCTCCTTTTAATTTTGATTTTAGGAAATTTATAAATAAAGTTAATCCAAATTTAAAAAAATTTTTTTACGAATTAAAAAAATATTAATAATAATTATAAGTTTATAATTTATAATATTGGCTCTTTCCAATGAATTAAAGAAATTAGAAGATTCCACTTACGTTGCATGTGGGGTATTTGTCCATCAGCAATAAGCATTGGTCAAGAACCTCGTTTTTCACATTCGACACAAATTCGTCAGATACTTGGTCGGTGTAGGCGTAATTAACTTGAATCTTGTATGAGCCATTATCGAGTTTCTGGCACAAAATTACTGACTCGGGTGTCAGAAAATCGCATGTAGGTTCGGCTAAACGATGTATCTCTTCGCCAAACCTGGTCACTCCTGTGGACCAATTGATGTATGCCACAAAAGGTGCTTTCTGTGGTCCGTGCTCTGTGTATCCAACATCCTTGTCCAGCTCGAAAGCGTATGACAGAGCTTTCCGGTACTCATGTACCTCAAAAAACGACTTGCGTAGGGTACTTGTGCAAGAATTGTACATATCTTGCATATTCTCCTCACTGTAGGGCGTTTGGCATTTCCCAACGATGAGGTAGTCGTTGTAATCTGGGGTCAGAGACAACTTAAGAGAGAAATCGTCCAAGTCTACGATAGGGCGAGCCCGAATTTTAATCACCTGAATGGCAATCATAGTCATAGTGGTATTCTTCCTTTTGACTTTCTATACTCCAAATCTTAATATTTCCATTAGATAATTTTATTTTTCAATTTTTTTATAAATAAAATAATGTATTTAGTGTATGTGTGGGGGTGTGTGATACAAACATAAACAAAAAACACCAACAGTCCGACACCCCGAGATCGGGATATCAGTCTATCAGCAAATGAACTAACAGTCTGTCACCCCGAGATCGGGATATCAGTCTATCAGCAAAAGAACTAACAGTCTGTCACCCCGAGATCGGGATATCAGTCCATCAGCAGACTCCTAACAGTCCGTCACCCCGAGATCGGGATATCGGTCCATCAGCAGCAGGCAGTGCTGCGTTGCCTTCCTCTTCTCCGAGAAGATTCGCGACTCATCTGGGAGCCACACGTATTTCTCGTCGCAGTCCAACATCTTGACCCCAACAGTGAACAAGCCACGTCGGGAGCGGTGGAAGACCAGCGTCGAGTAGCGAGGCAATGCACCACCTGTCGGCTCGCAAAGCCGCCTCACAGGAGTGGTCAATGAGACGTTGCCGGTCTCATCAACTACCGCAACGAGAGACGCCTTCTCGACACCGTACTCCGTGTACCCGAGACGACGGTCCAGGGCAAGTGCGTAAGCCATCGCCTTGTTCCACTCGTGGCTCTTGAACAGTCCCTCAAAGTCGTTCACCAACAACTGGCGTAGGGATTGTTCGCACCTGTCCTGGTCATCAAGTGAGCAACACTCGCGAGAGACCACTAGGTAGATCCTGCGCCTGGTGGGTTCCAGGTGCCAGAAGCGGCCCTCCTTGTGGTATACCGGGCGAAAGCTCGAATACACCACACGGATCGTGACAGCGTCGTCACGGCTCATGGGAGGCTGGGCGCTAGAGGGTTAACTTTTGGTGTCACTCTCCAACTTATTTAAAAACTTTAATAGGGATCTCAATATAATAGAATTTTCAATTTTTTTTATAATGTACATATGTGGATGTGTACATGATATGTAGAGACACTAAACAAACAACTATGTGGATGTGACACCCATTGTAGGGTATTTGTCCATCATTTCCAAGCAGTGGAGAAGGGCGTTTCGCTTGTTGCGTGTAATTATCGCATTGGAAACATCTTCAGAACTCCCGTGCTTAAGTCCGCACATGTACTCCCCATGTCCAGTGTTGGTGAACATGATTCGGGAGTAGAGAGGAAGAAATTCATCACTGGAAAACGAGAGGCGGCGAATATCATGACCAAAGGTTGTATTACCCGTGACCATGTCGATGGTCGAAACCTTGGGTCGCTTCTGTACACCGTACTCTGTCTCCTCGAGGATAAAGTCAAGACGAAGGGCGTAGTTGAGTGCCTGCCACCACTTGTTGTGGGGAAACAGTCCATCGCATCCATTAGCAATAGAGCGCTCAAAGACCCGCTTCACCTGGTCCTCATCATCACCAGTGCACCACTCCTGTCCTACGAGGATGTAAAAATTCCAAGAGCGAGACGGAACCAAGTACCAGAAATTGGCAGTCTTGTTGTACCGCAGTAGAAACTTGCCACGGATAACGGTGAGAGTTACTTTGTCGTCACGGCTCATGATGTGATATATCAGTTTTTGATGAATATCACACATATTTAAAGATTATAAATGTCTATTCCAATTATTATAAATTTTCAATTTTTTATGTACATATATATTAATGTCTATAATAAATAAAAAAGTTATAAAATGGATAAAAAATGATATATATTTTTTAAATTTAATATCAAAATATGGGATTCAAAAAGCAAAAAATATAGAGAATAATTTTGGAAACAGGATATTATATAAATATTATGGTTATAATAAAAATGTTTATAATTGGTCAGGAATATTAGGGGAATGTTTAGTAAAATCACTTTTAGAAAAAAATGGATATAATGTTTATTCTCCAAGTAAAATAAATAATTATATACCGGATTTAGAAACTGATGATTTTATTTATGAAATTAAAACACGTAAATATACAAGTACAGGATCAGTGGGTGAAAAAATATTAGGAGTACCTTATAAATATTCAGATATTCCAATATTATATAAAAAACCTCTTAAAATAGTTCTAGTAGGATATCAAGAATATGAAGCTATTAACAAGTTTAATCTATTTAATCCAATATCAAAAAATAAACAAAAACTAAATAATATTTGGAAAGACATGGGAATTGAATTTGTTAAAGGATCAGAATTATTATAAAAATGGGGGGGATAAACAGCTAAAATTCTATAAATATATAAAAATAATTAATTTATTTAATTTTATAAATATAATTATATAGTGAATATAAATAATGTATAAAAATAAGATATCTGAAAGATATATTTATAATAAAAAAAAAAGTTTAAAAATTTTAATAGTTGATGATGATAGCGACTGTTCTAATCTTTTTATGAAAATATTAGAATTGCGAGGTCACAAAGTAGATCTTATTAACGAAGGAATTAGATGTGTTAGTAAATGTTATAACACGAATTATGATATTATATTTATGGATTATCATATTGAAGATATAGATGGTGATCAAATATCTTTAATTATCCGTGAAGATTTAAATAATAAATCAAATATTTTTGCATATACGGGTGATAAAAGTATAAATGCAATTAATACTTTTAAAAATTCAGGTATGGATGGGGCATTATATAAACCCATAGATATTAATTTATTAAATGACATAATGAATATTTTTGAAGATGACCAGGATCATTTAGATAAAGAAAGTTTACATAGATTATCAAAAAAATCGAAAGGAAATATTTTTATTTTTTAATTTAAAAAGTTATTTTTTTAGAATGTATTTATTTAAAATTTGCAATAAACTGTCAGAAGTATATGGTTTAATTAAAATATCATTAAAAACTTGGAATATGGGTTTATGTTTTATTAATGTGTCACCAGTTATAGCAATTAATGAATTTTTGTAAATTAAATCTTTTCTTAATATATTTATTATTTTTATTATTTCAAAATCTTCATATATACTCATATTTATATCAATAAAAATTATATCGTATTTATTATTTTTCTTAAGATAAGTAATTATATCTTTATCAGTATGTAATATTTGAATATTTAAATTTAAATCAAACTTGTAATTAAAACTTTCAAGTAATAATTTAAATATAATATTATTTTTTGCATTATTATTTATTATTAGTATATTACCAGATATTGGTGTTATGTAATTTTTTATAATATTATTATTTACTGATTTTAAATTTAAAGGGTGGAAAAAGGTAAAGATTGACCCTTTTTTATATTCAGTAACAAATGAAATATAACCCCCTAAAATGTTAGCAATTTTTTGACTTAAATAAAGACCTATACCATTTGAATTACTATGAAAGCTATTTGAGGTTTTACCAAAAAATTTAAATATATTTGATATTTCAGTATTTTTTATACCACATCCTTGATCAGAAATTATAAAATTAATTCCATTTTCTATTTCATTATATTCTAATATAATTTTAATTGTTCCATTATTTGAGTATTTTATTGAATTTTCAAGTAAGTTAGATATAATTTGATATAATCTTGTATCATCAGTATACAAAATATCAGGAAGATTTTTGTCTATTTTAAGATCTAAATTTAAATTTTTTTTTGAAATTAAATGATTAAAGTCATAAAAAATATCTGAAATGAATGATTTTATATAACATTTATTTATATGAATATTAAATTGTTTTGAATTAATTTCACTTAAATTTATAATATCATCAATTAAAATTTTTATATTATTACAACTCTTATTTAAGATATTAGTAAGATTAATCGATTCGTTATATATTTTGTCTAATTCATTACAACCTTTATCTTTTAATAATAATATTTTACTATCTAATATAAAACATGCATTTATTATTAATTGTAGAGGATTTCGAAGTTCGTGGCTAAAACATGCCAAAATATTTTTATTAATTATTTCATTATTTTCTTTTTCTATATTTTCTCTTTTTTTGAGAATAATAATATTAAATATATTATTATTTATTATCACTGAATTAATATATCCAATAATAATTATATTATTTTTTTTAATTTCTACTTTTTTATTTTTAAAAAATTGAGATTCATGATCAGTTAATATAGAATCAAAAATACTAAATACATTTTTTATATTTTGATTTAGTAATATATTATCTATTTTAATTAAATTTATTAAATTTTCATTATAATATACTATTTCATGTTCATTATTTAATAAAATAATTGAATCATCAATAAGATTTAGTATATCACCTATAATCTGATAAACTAGAAATTTATTTTGTGAGTAAGTGTCTTTTATTACAATATCATTATTTTTAAAACTATAAAAAAAAGTACCTAACATGTATTGAAGATTTAATATATTATTGTAAATATCTAAATTTATTTCTGTTGTTGTAATAAACCCAAGAATACCTTTAATTTTATTATCAAATAATATTGGAATAATAAATGTATTAACTTTAAAATTAAAATTATTAATATTATATTTATTACCAAATATTTCTGTGTAAAAAATATTATTTTTGGTAATATATTTTTTTGTTTTAATTACAGTTGTTAATATTCCTTCTGAATTATTCAAATTTAATATTGGATTTATTGAAATATTAAATTGCTCATTACTAGATTTAATTTCTTTTCTTGCAAGGATTAGATTATATAAAGAGTTTGAAGAAGAATCATATTCAACTATAAATGCAACTCTATTAACATTTAATAATTCTATCATATTATCAAGAAAATTATTAATATATATCGTATATGGAACTTTATTAATAAATGAATTATATAAAGAATTATAAAAATGTATACATTTTTTTTCTATATTATCCATTATTTATATTTAGTATAATATATATATATATATGAATAAATTTCTTAAAATATTTTTATTATTTTTATTACTATTATTGTTATTAAATTATAAAAAAGATTATTTTTATCGTGAATATGTAAATAAAAATAATGAAATAAAAACAAAAGAAGATGTTTATAATTTTCAAGATATAGTTTCTTATGATAATGATATAATTAACAATGAAGTTGTAAAATTAGGAATCAAAAAATGTTTAGAAGAATGTGATGGAAATTGTGTTGAATATGGATTAACTGGTATTGGAGTATGTTTTAAAAAAATTGATTATCAAAAATCCTTGTTAAATTAAAAAAAATCTATCTATTATATCAATCTTATTATATGTATTAGGATATAAACATATAATATGCCTCTCAAGCATGCTTCATCTATGGTTGGATGCTCATTTTCGGATTATGATCTGAAGATTCATCAGAATAATTTTCATAAATATAAGGTACGAGAAGAGTTTAAGGATGGATATTGGCAGGCACGTATTGGGGTTTGTACTTGTTGTAGTTCTCTAACTACTGTAATTAATCCTATTTTCCGAAAGAATTTTTCAGAAAAGTCATTTCTATGTATTAACTGTTGCTTTCCAAAAAATAATATTATTTTTAAGATTCCTAGTTTAGATCGAACGAGTAGTGGAGGATAGATTTATTAATAAATAAATTATAATATATATATATATATTAATTTTAATATATTGAATTTTAAATAAAAAAAAATTGAAATTAATATTAGTTATTAAACTTAAATAATTTTTTTAACAAGGTTTATAAATATTAATATTATTTTTAAATGCCATATCAAAATGACAATGAATTGACAGAAACTGATATTTATATTGAAGAGTTGAATATTACGATTACTTCTCTGAGAATACAAATTACGGAATTAGAAAGAAATATTAGTAATTTATCAAAAATGACAATAAAATTATGCGATGATATTGGAAATGTTTTACCAACACAATTAGAAGATAATTTAGGTAATATAGAAATTAATGCAGATATTAATAAAAAAATTGGAGAACAAGATTTGGCTGAAATGGTTGATTCACAAAAAAAAGATATTTCAACAAAATCGAGTATTATAGAGATACAAGATAAAAATATTAAATCACTAGAGAAGATTATATGTAAACTTAAAAAAAAAAGAGTTAAAAAAATTATTTTTAATTCATATGTTAGACTACCTTTTATGAAAAAATCATATTTTAAACATACAAAAAACACATATAAAAATAATAGAAAAAAATGTAAATTTATTTATCAATAAGGAAAATATATTGTTATAAAATGTATTATACAATATAACGATAATTAAATTTAAAAAAAATTGACAAATAAATCTAAAGAAATATAATAATATATTATATTATATAAAATGTCTATTATAAATATTAATTCCCAAGATGAATTTGTCAATTTAATTGAAAAGAATGATAATTGTATTGTAGATTTTTATGCAGAATGGTGTAATCCATGTAAAAGAGTAAGTAAAGAATTATATAAAATAACAGAAAATTTTCCAGATATAAAAATTTTAAAAGTAAATATAAATAAATTTGATAATATTGCTAATACTTTTAAAGTTGAAAAAATCCCTCATTTTAGCTTCTTTAAGGATAATCAATTACATGATAATTATATTCAGACTAGTAATATCGACCAAATAATTGATTTATCAAAAAAAATATATGAATAATTTTATTTGATCATGAAATGAATTAAATTTATTACAAATAAATTAAAATTTATTGTTAACTTTTGTTTTATATTGCTATAAATATTAATTCTATTTTCAATTGGTTCTATCCAAGAATAAAAATATCTTCCATTTTGAAATCCATTTTTTATAGAAGGGCAACTACACCAAAATGTATTTGATTTAGTAGTTATATAAACATGATGGATTCCTGGTGATAAAGTTAAATTTTTGTATAAGGATAGACCAGAATTTGTATAATATGTGTATTTAAAATTATCAATATTTAGAATAAATTTGATTAAAGAATTGTTTTTTGAAATTAAATTAATTAAATAAGAAATATGTAATACATGATTTTTGTTTGAATAATATTGGAAATTTATTAATTCATTATTTTTTATTATTATATCATTTAATATATGTGTCTTATCAATAATTTTTTCCCATTTAGAAAAAACTTTATAATTTAAATATTTATTAGGATATAAAGTGCTAAATGTATAATATCCTTTATTTAATTGAAAAGCAATATTAGCATTTGTATTATTTAATATACTTGTTTCCCTAAATGGTACATTATTAATTAATAAAGTATTATTAGTATTTGATTTATAATTAAATAATACCACACTATTTTGATTTATATATATGGAAAATATAATATTGATTATAAATAACATAATAATATGATATTTAATTATTTCTTAAATAAATAGTTTAACTTTATCAATTTTTATTTCTAAGAGTAAAAAGTAGAATATATAGTTTTATAACAAAGAGGACATTCTAAATCATTTAAATTTTTTTTTATTTTGTTTGATTTAATCTTAATGTAACATATATCACAAATACATTTATGACCACATGGATAAAAATAAGATTCAGTATTATTTTTATTACAAATCATACAAATATCTTTATTCATATTTTTCTTAATAATACTAGTTCCAAGTGATCTAATAAAAAAATAATCAGAATAATTAAAAGTATATTCCAATATTTTAGATTGTAAATAATTATAATTCAATGTAATATTTGTTTTAGTATTTTTTTCTGCTTCTAAATTATCATTATTATCATTATTAATATTGATATAATCAGAAACTACCCAAAGTGATTTTTCTAATAAATTATTGTTAATTGTTATATCTAAATTAAATTTGTTATCTAATATAAAATTATCTAAAATATATGTTTCATTTGGAATTATATCATATATAATTTTTTCTTTATTTTTATTTATGTTAATTAATATATTTTTTTTATACAAATTTGTTAAAATTAATTTAAATTGATTATTATCTTTTATTAAAATATTAATAAATTGTTTTATATCTTTATTTTTATAAAATACAACAGGATATGTAAAACAATCTTTCCTATCAATAATTGTTAAACATAAAATATTAATATTATTAATTGATTTTAAAATACAAGAAGGATAATTACAAAAATATATTTGATTATTATTATAATTTCCTCTGAAATTGAAAAATTTTTTATTTAAAAAATTAGTCATTAAAATAATTAATATATAATGGAAAATGATAATAAAATTACAAGTAATTATATATTATTAAAAAATAAAAAAATAGAAGAATTAGATAATATTAATAAAAGTAATTTTCAAATAGTATTGGAAAATATTAATTATAATAAAAAAGAGATTAACAATATAATATTTGAATTAAAAAAAACTCAAAACAAGTTGAATTTATTTGAGGAAAAAATTAGAAATACATATATAGATTCAAATAAAAATAAATATATTTACATATCAGAAAGTAATTTAAAGAAGACATATAATTATAATTGTATACATTTTTTAAATATCAAATATGAAGAAATAATTATAAATAAAAATAAAGGGTATTTATTTTTTGTTGATAATTTAAATATCAAATCTTTACAAATTAATTGTAAAATAAATAATTATAGTAAAATACTTATTTTAACAAATTTAGTATTTACAGATAAGAATAATATTGATATAAATAAAATTTATTGTAATATCTCAATATCATCATTATAAAAAAATTGATTGTTTAATATATTGTTAAAAATGGGCTTAAATGTGTATTATATAATATAGGAAAATGGTTAATAATAACGAATCAGTCGGATTTTTGTATGGAGGAAGTATGAAAACAGGATATGCAAAGGCATTTCATTCACCAGAAAAAAAACCAGTAGGTATTGTAACTGACCATATAGACTTTTATGGTCCTGATATCCAATGTAGATATATTAATGTAGAAAATGCAGTATCTGTTTATGAAGATTTTATGAAAAAAATTAAAAATAATGTAATTAAAGGAGGATTGTGTACTATTTTTGCAAATAATGCAGTAGCAGTTCTAAAAGAAGTATCAGAAGTTAAGAATGCTCATAGGCTAAACTTGGAAAAAGAAAAAACTAAACTTGATAAGAAAAGTACTAAGAAAACAGCCAAAAAATCTAAGAAAAGTGATATTAGTTCAGATGAAGACGAAGATGAGGAGGAAGATAAACAAGTAACAAAAAAGAAAAGTACTAAAAAGAAAGTAGAAGACGATGAAATGTCCTCAGATGATTCTGATGAATCTGAAATTGAAGAAGACTCTGTAGATTCAGGAAGTTCTTCAGAAGAAGAAGTTGTTGTAAAGAAGAAACAAAAAGGAAAAAAAAATACTAAAAAAACATCTAATAGTAAAAAAACATAATTAATTTATTATAATTATAAAATTAACTTTTATTTAATCACCTAAATCATCATTATTATTAAATGTTATACCATTAATTTTTTTATTTTTAAAAAAAATTTCTGAACATACTGGTTTTACACAATTTCCTTCATGATGAGAATGATGTGAAGAGTTATGATGACTATCTAAATGTAAATCTGAATGAGATAACGACGAAGTACATAATTTAGATGTTCCGCATATTGTTTTACTTTTTAATTTTTTACAATGAGAATGATGTGAATGATGTGAATGATGTGAATGATGTCCGTGATGCCCGTGATGTCCATGATGTCTATGGTGTCTATGGTGTCTGTAGTGTTTATGGTGTCTGTAGTGTTTATGGTGTCTATGATGTCTATGGTGTCTGTGGTGTCCGTGGTGTTTGTGATGATGATAATCAAGTCCATGTAAACCCCCATATCCGTACATAATATTATGATGGTCGTGATCATAATCATGATGATTAGTTAAATATAATGTTTGTCTTAAACAAGGACCATAAAATTCATGATCATGATTACATGGACCATATCTATGACAACATCTTAAATCATGATAATGATGGTCGTGATGGTCATGATGATGATCATGATGTCTATAATAATCTCTTTCAGAATAACATTTTTTACTATCATATGTATGTTTAATTAAAGGAGGATGAACAAAAATTTTTTTTCTATATTTATGGTGTACATATTGAATAGGAGTTTTATGTACAGATTTTGTATGGCATTTGGTATAACATTTTTTTTTACATTTTTCAGACGAACAAGTCATTATATTTTATATATAAAATATAATTGGATATAATTTTTTTTTAATAGTGTAATAATAATATAAATGTTAATTGAATTAATAATATTATTATTAATTTTTATTATATGTTATAGAAGTATTTTAATATCAATTCATGATAGATGTTTAAATGATAGGCAAATTAAAATAAATTTTTTACAAGGTTATAAATTATCTAATTATAACAATAATTATATATTACCTACAATTAAAATTTTATTGGATAAAGAAATACCATGTGGAATATATTTAGCACAAACAAAGTATGGACTAGCAACAATATTTGTAGGGTATTATAATAGAAAAGAATGCAAGATATATTATCATAATAAACCAAAAAATATATATAATGAAAATGTATTATATTTTTTTAATATAGAAAAAATGATAGATAATAGTGATCCTATCCTAAGAACATTTAATTCTGGATGTTGTAAGATTGAAAATAGAAATTAACTAGATTTATTTCCTGAAATTGAATTAAATAAATATTGACAATAATCAGCAATTCCATTTTTATTAATATATTTTTGATAAAAATTATATGCATTTTCAGAAATAATCCTGCATTTTTCATCATTTTTTTTACACCATTCAATTTTGTCTGCTAGATCAGATAAATCTTCTTTAATTGGTACATAGTGTACATAAGGTTCTAATAAAGGAAAATACCACATTTCTTTAGTTGAATCTACTTTTAAAATAACACTTTTAAAACTTAATTCTCTTGTGAATCTATAAGCAACTCCATTTCCATCAATATTTACTAAATATTTATATCTAGTTTGTTTACTCATTGGAACTTTAGATGATTTTTTAAAAGGTAACTCTGCAGGATTTATATATGATAAATTTTCATTAGTATATTTTTTATCACTAATATTCCAACTAGTTACCCCAGCATCTAAATATTTAATATTATCAATAGGATTATTTTTATTATATGAATCATTTTCTTCCCATATTTTAGATAAATATGAAATATTTAATCTAGGATTTGTTTCAATAGTTTTACCACATCCTGTAGCAGTACCTCTAAAAAAGGCTGTTGGGGTTTTTTTATCCCAATTTAATTCAATATCTTCTTGATCCATCCATGTTTTATTACATTGATTTAAATAATATTTTTTGTTTATTAAATTCCAATCATCTGCAGTTGGAATAATTAAATCTGCAAAATCAAGATCAGATGAAAAACTCAATATAGGACAATATTTATCATATTTATATGATGTAAGAGGATAATTTTTACTATTATATATATGATTAAACGGTTCTGTAAAATTATCTTTTAAATAAGGTACATCTCGTTTATTTATAAAAAATTCAACATCATCTATTTTTCTATGTTTACAAATATATTTAATTAATTGTTTTATTTCCATCCAATATGTATCATTTTCATATTTATCAAGATCATTATTCATTTTACAATTTAAAGCTCTCCATTCATCAATTCTATAACTAATTTGGCGTATATATATATATTCCTTTTTTTTTTTTTTATAATAATTTATAATATTTTTATCATTTTTATTAAATTTAATAAATTTGCTCCAGTTATTTTTATAATTAACATTCCTAAAAGGAGAAAACATAACTAGTTCATTACTTTTAATTTTTACAAAAATTCCTGTTCCAATTTTATAAAATAAATATCTTAAAGTATTTAAGAATGACTGATCATCTATATTTTTATATATTTGTAAATTTAATCTTCTAATAATTTCTTTATTAATTTTATTTAAATTATCTTTATTAATAAAAATATTATTATCTAGATTATTTATATTTGTATTATTTATTGTTTTAATTTTATCAATTTCTAATTTTTTTTTTATAATCCATTGTCTGACTTGAGTATTATCTCCAGCAGTTTTGAATATTTGTTTAAAAAATTTATATTTAGGATTTAAACTTACATTTTTAATATTTTTTTTGCATTCTAATTCTGTTTCAAAGGCAACTTTTTGATTCATTATTAAAATGTTTATATATAATTTAATATTATATTTAAATAATATTAAATTTATTTAAAATTATTTTTATTATCTATCCATGAATCATAAAATATTTGTTTATTGTGATTCCCTTTTTTTAATGTTTTAGATAAATTTAATGTTTCAAATAATAATCTTCTTCTATTTTCCAATATTTCTAATTCATCTTTAATATTTGAAATATTATCTTCAAACGTATATGATCTCATGCCAGAAAAAATTAAAAGAGATTTATTATATTTAATTTTATCAAAAATTAATTTTAAATTATTTTCAATATTTACAAGTGAATTATGTAATTGTTTTAAACAAAAAATTATAGTTTCAGGTGTTTCTTCATTTATATCTAGTTCACATATAAAATTTTCAAGAACTTTAACTGTTGTTTGAATATCTGTTTTTTTTAATAAATTTCCTATTTTTGATTTAGATTCACTTTGAATATAATATAATAATCCATATATACCATGAGCAGATGATGATAATCCAGATAATATCTTAACTGTTATATCCATTCCAACTCGTTTTACAACTTCATTTGTGATAACTTCCATTATATTATTTATTATTATAATTAATTATTTCTTTGAGAGTTGTTAACCAGTATTTAATTGTTGCTTGATTTGCTTCTATAGTTTGTAAAATTTTCAATACATTTTCAAAATTAAATCTTAGTATTTTAAGAGTATTTTCATTATCAAAATCTGTTTTTAAATATTGTATACGATATTCATAACACCCTATGTCAAAAATTAAAAAATTACAATACTCATGAATGGTCTTTCTTACTCTAAAATTATCTATTTCACATAGAGGGTAAAAAGTACCATCATGTAAAAATACTTTTATTTTTTGCTTACCTTTTTTCTCTGAAAAAATAACTCCACAGTCTGTTTTAACAACCGAGTCGAATTGACTCATTGTTGTATCTAATAATTTTTCATTAAATTCAACATCAGATTGTGCAATTAAGTTTTTAATATTGTATAAATTATATATATTAATTTTATGAAAATATTCTTTTTGTAATCCTACCATTAATGTTTTTAACATATTTAATAATTGAAATATTGATCTAAGATGTTTTATTGATTTTTCTACATTTATACAATCTCCTTTAATTTCATTAAATAAAACATTTTGATTATTTCTCTGAACATGATAATGTCTATTACTTGTACTATATTTTACATGTGGATTATCATTACTATCTGTTTGGTATTTTCTATTATGTTTTTTTTTCTTTTTATTTTTACATTGTTTTACATCTGGCATACACGATGACGTTGAAAATTCACATTTATTATCGCAATCCGAAGAATTTGATGAATGTGATGAATCTGACGAATGTGAATGATTTGAACTATGTTTAAATTTACTACATGAATCAGTTGTTGTTTTATATTCTGTAAATTTTTTCTTACATGAATCACTATGATCTAATGAAACAGTAATATTTTTATCCTTTTTAATAATTTTAATTAAAGATCTAATATAATAAACTGATTTTAGAATTAAATATTTATCACAAGATTCAAGATTATCTATGCATAATAAATTATCAAATATTTTATCATAAATAATCATATTTGAAATTAAAGCATTAATATTACAATTTTCTAATTTATTTTTTTCATAAAGATTTACATTAATTAAAATTTTTATATAGTTACTAAAAAGAGTCTTATCATTCATTTTAGTTTGTATACAATCTGTTCTAAAATTTGTATAATATAATGAAAATATTTTTTTATAATGTTTTATTTTTTTATTTACGTACTTTGTAAATTCCAATATAACTGATGAACAATTATCTTTCATTTTATTATTTATTATAATTTAATATTATATTTTATTTTCCAAACTTATGTATAATAAAAAAATAACTTATCTAGGAATAAAATATATAAAAACAATATAATGGATACTGTAGATTCATTAAATTATGAAAATTGTGTAAAAAATAGAGCATTCCCTGTTTCTGGGTTAGATTATAAGGCAAAACCAGATATTGATATAGAGCAAGAAAATAAAAATAGTATAATAAAAACAGAACATTATATTTTAAATGCATTTAATATTATTGCTCAAATTGTTGATGCTGTGATTGAATTTGAAAATGATATTAATTATTTATATAATGATATTAATATTCATGCACTAGATAGAACATTTATTGAAAGATACAATAAAGCAATAACTTTTTTATTTAATCATATACAATCTTATATAACTTCGCCAATTGTTTTTGGTGTTAATACTGTTGTATATCCAATTAAACCTGTTGATACAAATAAAGAATTATATAGTCATAAATTAAATTTAACATATATATTACCTGGACCACAATTTTTATCAAAATTAGTTGGTGAAATTACAAATATTTCAACAAATAAATTGAACGAACAATATTATTTAGAGAGAGGTAAATATAATTATGTTTTTGTTCTAATTAATGAAGATCAAATTGAATCATTAACAATAAATGGATTTAGAGATCATCTTGTAAATTATTTAAATAATATAAAAGAATTGAGAGGATGGTTTCATAATGATTTAAATTATATTAAAAATTCATATGATACATTATCAAATTATATTGATGATATTATTGATAGATCAAAAGAAATAAAATTTAGAAAAAATATATATAAAAAAAAATGCGTATCTTTATACACTCCAACATCATGTACATCAAGTATTTATAGTTCACATCATAAACACAAAAGTCATAAAAGTTCTAACCATAAACATAAACATAAACATAAACATAAACATAAACATATAACCAGCTCCCATACTATTTCCCATACTAATTCCCATCAAGAAATTAAATCATTTACAGATAGTTACATCAAAGAAAGTGAAACAAACAATTTTACTCATACTTCAAGTGATACTTGTTCTAGTGCATGTACATCATCAATAACTGAAAAAGACACTTCTTACTTTAGCTGGGATGATATTAATAATAAAATAAAAAATAATTCAAAATTATTCGATGAAAGAATAGATGCTCTTGTTAAAAATACATATAATCCAGTTTTTGAATAATATATTATTATTATATGGATATAACACAATATAATAACAATAAATGTAAATTTAAGGGAATGAAATTGGTAGAAATGATTAAGAGTGCTAAATTATTATTTGAGAGGTTAAATATTAATATAGTTCAATATATTAAAGAATTAGGTAGTTTACAAGAATATTTCCAATTATACAATTTAAAAGATGAAAATATGTATTTAGTTTTAAGAGATTGGTATAATCAAATTGCAGAGTATTTTTTTGCAAATATGGCGAATCATTTATCAATGACTGTTTTTGTAGAAGGTATTGGTCAATTAATAATTAGACCTGTAAAAGAATTACAAGATGGGACTATAGATTATACAACAAATATAAAATATAAAAATGTATGTGAAAATAGTACTCAATGTAATAGTTTATTAGTTTCAAAAATTAGTAAAAAATACTACCCCAAAGATAATTTATTCAGAATAAATCAATCAAAGAATGTTGCAACATATGATAATATGAATATTTTTGAAAATAAAGAATTTAACAATAATAATGAGGAAGTAGTTACTGGATATACATTAAATTTTGGTAAATTAAAATTTATTATTAGCAATGCATATGCTATTGGAGGATTAGATAGAGAATATATATCAAGTAGTCAAAAAATAGATGATTTATATAGAAGTATAGATTTTGAGATACAAAATTTAAATGATGTTGTAAAATTAATAGAAAGTAATATATATTATTTGGACAGATATTTAAAAAAATTTAATAATAAATGTAATTTACAATGTTAAATAAAGGTAAGTGTACCCGTAGTTTTAAAATAAATATATATATATTAATGGGTGATAATAAATTAATTTTACATCTAAATACACAGGATAAAAAAGAGTAAACATTATTGAAACAATTATTAAAGTATATGAGAGAATTGATTTAGATTTAGATCAATATATATTTAATTTGGGAACAATACTGGAATTACTAACAACTACAAATTTGGAAAACATAGATTCACTAAATATAGTTAAAGAATATTATAATTTTTTTAGTTATACTTTTTATTGTAATTTAATAAATCATCTGTCAATAACTTATAATATTAATGGTTTAGGAGCACAATTAATAAAAAATAAGCTAAACAACGATAGTTATATCGAGGATAATGTAATCAAATATAAATCAATTGATAATATTAAATGTGATAATTCTTGTAATAGTATAACGTATACCAAAAATATTGCTACATTTAATAATATATACACAAGTGAATTTTCTAAAAATATATTTGATGATTATAATTTAACATATTATATGGTTCAAATTGGAGATATGGTGTTTTATATAGACAATGGAAGCATCTTAGATGTTTTAATAAACGAAGAAAATTTTTATATTCCTGCAAGTGAAGGTACAATTGTTTCTTATACAACAGGAACTAGTTCAACAGGATATACAAATGGATGGCAAACAATTACTCCAGATGCAGGTTTTGATTCATATCAAGTAACAGAAATTGAGTTACAATTTGATAGTCCATATTATCAATATCAGGATGCAAATGGTACTTGGCAGGTTGATTGGGATACTCCTTTAACTTTAGATTTAAAAATAGATATATATGATACATATACTGCTAATAGTGTTAATCCGTGGGATAGATTTGATGGATTAACTCCAATTGCAACTGCAGTAAATAATAATGTAGATGCAAATTCAAATACTTTTGTATTTGATTCGCCTATTAGTACAACAGGAACATTATATTTTTGGATTAAAGAAAATTCAACTAATATAACACAAAGTCCACTTGGAGTTGATAGACCTATTCAAATTTCAATTTATAAATCTGGAAACGGTCCAAATGATGGTGGTGCCGGTAATAATTGGGGTAGATTGAATCATGTTGTAAGAGGAATGACACCAGAAGAAGGACATCCAGATTTATTAAGAGTTGAAGAATTTAGTGGTAAAATTATAGAATGGTTTGACAATTATCTAAAATGGTATGGAGGTGAATTTAAAAGAACATTAAAAGTTAGTATAGATTCATTGTATCTTTATTTAAAAAAATTTAAAGAAAGAAATAATATTTAAAATCCCTACTATTAATAAAATTAAAATAATAATATATTATAATAATGCCACAAGTTAACAAATATATGAAAATTAGAACAAAATTTGATTATTTAAAATTACTTAGAACATCAAATAACATAGAATATTTAATTAGAAAATCAATTATGTAATTAATTTGATATAATTAAATTATTAGTATCATCGTAATATTTTTCAGTTAAATTTAAACACTCATAATTATTAATATTTAATAAAGATATTAATTTTTTATCATTTTTTTCAAAAATTTTTTTAAATATTTCTCTCATAACATTATATACTCTAAATTTATCTGTTTTTCTAGAATAATCATAATCTAATGCAATGTATTTTATAACTTTATTAAAATTATTGAAATTTTTATTAATTTTATTATTAATAATTTTAGTTATTATATCATATTTTTTTTTATTATTTTTGTTAAAACTATTTTTAAAGATTATATTTTCTAAAACATAATAAAAATTAGCTAAATGTGGTACACTGTTTGTCATATATGTAATTTTATTTTTATCTAAAAATGGTTTTATTTTAGTTGATAGAAAATATTCATCAATTCCATAGAAAAATAGTTTATCATTATTTTTTTTAAATGGTATGATTTTTTTATAAATTTCAGGATGACTATATTTTATATCGAAAATTTCTTTGGTAAAAAAATTTTGTATTAAATATAAAGGTAATTTAATTTTAGATGCATTATAAAATCCATACGTGTAATCCTCTAAATTATACAAATATCTTGCAATTGGAAATTCTGAACAAATTATACGTCTTCTAAAGAATAAAGCATTTGAATTTATAAATATATTAATATGTTTACTATAGTCTTGCATAAATTGTTTTATTTTGTTTAATCTTCTTGGTTCTGCATCAGATATAACACATATATTAACATCATTTTGATCAAAATCAAAATAAGGTATATATCTTATAATAGATCCAAATGTACCTAAATGATGTTTCTCATCTAATTTGTAATTAGGGCAATTATATAAAACTAATTGATTATTATTTTTATCTAAAATATTATATAATTTAATAAAATCTCTATCATCTACAACAGATTTATCAAAATATAACCTAATTATAAAATTTGGAAAATATTTTCTTATGTACTTGTTAATTTCTAAAATTCCATTTACATATTTTGAAAATCCTTTATAATTATCTTTCATCTTAAAAAGCGATATACAAAATATATTATATTTTTTATCAGTAATTTTATAATTATATTTAAAAGAACCTATATTTTTTATAGAAATATTTGACATAATATAATAATAATATCTATTATTAATATTATATAATAATTCAAGTGTGAACAATATCTATTATAAAAAATGTATTTTAATATTCCTATAAGATAACTATTATTTATATTTATTATACTTAACATAATGTTTCTTTAAAGGGCCAGGAAAATTCATTTTGATTTTGATGTGCATTTCGCTGTTTGATCTGAATTCCTTTTCCTTCTCCTATTTGTTCGATTCTATATCGCTCAGCCATTTTGCAATAATCATTAATTTGCTTATTGTTTAAATATGCTGGTGTTTTATCATCTAAAGTTATAATTTCACCAATAAATAAAGTAATAAATAATATAAACATCCACCAGATCATCATCTTAAACCCTGATAAATACATTATAGTTAAAAACGCTGCCATACATACAATCATAACTATTTGAAACCTATCAAAAAATCTATCATAAATTCTATTTCCCATTATATCTTATTATATAATTTAACAATATTTTAATTGTGAATAATAATTTTTAATTTTAATAGATAAAATATCTATTATAGTATATTTTTTATAGAAATATTTGACATAATATAATAATAATATCTATTATAAATATTATATAATATTTTAATTATGAATAAAAAAAAAGAAATGAAAAAAATAATTAAATCTCATGATTTACTAGTTCCTAAAATAAAAATAGTTGATAAATTAATTAATGAAAAAAAAATAAAAATTAAATATCCAACTTTAAGAAAATATAAATCAAAATCATTTGTAAAAAAAGATATAGGAATAGCTACAATTATTTTTATAAATGAAAGCTATATACCAGGAGTAATATCACTAGGATATAGTTGTAAAAAATATAATAAGGATTTTGATTATAATTTAATTTGTCTTGTTCAAGATAAAAAATATTTTAAAGATGGAATAGAATTTCCTGGAATTAGTCAAGATACAATAGAAGACCTATTACAGGTATATGATATTATTTATGGAATTGATTTAATTGAAATAGAAAATTTAAATAATCCTAAATGGATTACGTGGTTTAAGCATTATAGTAATATAAAATTTTATCCTACAAAATGTCAAATTTTTTCTCTAATAGAATATAAAAAAATTTTATTTGTAGATGCATCTTCATTAATTATAAATAATATTAAAAAAATAATTGCAAATTCTGGAAAAAATGCATTTATAAATTATACACTTGAGAAAAAATATAATTATAAAATAGGATTAGCAGGTAGTTTATTTATATTCACACCTTCTTTATTTTTATACACTAAAAATTTATTTTTAATAAAATATTATTTTAAAATTTTTAATAATTTAAATTCAAATAGAGGTATAGATGAAATTCTCATATTTTATACAATATATGATAAATGGTCATTAAAACAATTAATAGATAAAAATATAATTTGTAATGATTATGAAAAATTGTGGGATATGTGTAAAATTATAAAATATCAAATTATAAAACCATTTAAAAAAAATATTGATAATAATATAAATTTAAGAGAAAATATAGGGTTTACAAATTGGGATAAAATAACAAAAGAACTATTAATAAATTATCCTATATATACAAAATACTATAACCATATAAAAGAATTTAGAAAGATAGAATTTTAATTAGTAATGCTTATCTATTAAAAATAAACATTCATAATTATTTATAGTTAATAAATTATGGAATTTTATAATACATGTGAAAAATACAAAGAAGAAGTGTAGAGAAATAATACAGTTAAAAATACCAGAACAAAGAGAATAAACCTGTAATAATTTTGTATGAAAAATATAAGATTGAAGATTAATAATAAAATCTACGATCATATTTAATATTATTACTTTTCTTAAATGTTAATATTATGGAAATATATCAAAATAAGTTGCAATATCAATAAATAGGTAAATCGTTAACATTACAATTGGAATATATATTAGATTATGATTTCCTGAAACAAGTGGTATTATAATCAATATTAATAAACAGATGTTTGTTATTATATCTTGTATAATATTTTTTTTATAAGTTGGCTGTGGCATATATATATATATATATATATATATAATATAATTTTTTTATATTAATTTAATTATCTAATTAATATAATTAATCAATTAATAGACAAAAATACTATAATTATATAAAAGAATTTAGAAAGATAGAATTTTAATTAGTAATAGTTAGATTATTTGTATCATCGTAATACTTGTCTGTTAAGAATAAACATTCATAATTATTTATATTTAATAAATTAAATAAATTTATATTTGTTTCGTGTATTTTTATGATAATATTTCTTAAAATTTTATAAACTTTATGTTTATCAGTTCTTCTATTATAATCATATTTTTTTCCAATATATTCTAAAATTGAATTAAAGTCTTTAAATTTTTTAAATGTTTTTTTATTAATAATCTGGGTTATTTTATCATATTTTGTTTTATTAGTATTATTAAGATAATTTTTAAAAATTATTTCTAATAATATATAATAAAAATGAAAATTTACATAACACGTTTTATATGTCATATATTTTATTTTTTTATCATCTAGATATGATTTCAAAATAACAGATAAAAAAAATTCATCAACACCGTAAAAAAATATATTATCGTTATTTTTTTTATAATTTATTGATTCATTATATAATTTTGGATATTCATTTTTAATTTTATAAATTTTATTTATTAAAAAATTTTTTAATAAATCTAATGGAAATTTATACTTACTAGCATTCATATAACCTAATATAAAATCTTCATAAATGGGGACCCAAGGTGATCTATCACAAATTTTAAAGTTTCTGAAAAATTTTGCGTCTGAATTTATAAATTTGTTTATATAAATACTAAAATATTCTAAAAAATTTTTTGTTTTGTTTAAAGAATATGGTTCAGCATCTAAAACTAAACTTATATTAGTATCATTATTTTTGAAATCAAAATATGGTAAAAATCTAATCATCATTCCAAAAATACCTCTATGATATTTTTTATCAAGCTTGAATTTTTGACAATTATAATGTATCAATTGTTGTTTATTATTATCTAAAATATTATATAATTTAATGAAATCTTTATTATCAATAACAGAATCATCAAAATAAATTCTTAAAATAAAATCTGGGAAATATTTTTTATAATGTTTAAAAATTTCAAATATTCCATCTGTATAAATTTTAAATTCTCTATAAGAATTTTTCATTTTAAATAATGAAATATTTATTGTATTATATTTTTTTCCTGATATCTTATAATTATATTTTAGTGTTATTAAATTATCAATTTTAATTAAAGACATATATAATTTTTAAATAAAAAAAAATTATAAAATAATTTAGTTTGTGATAATTAAACTGTTTGTATCATCGTAATATTTATCAGTTAAAAATAAACATCTATAATCATTTATATTTAGTAAATCAATATATTTTTTATTTTTTTTTTCATATATTTTTACAAATATTTTTCTCATAATTTTATATACAATATTTTTATCAGTTTTACCAATATAATCATAATTTTTACCTATATATTTTAAAACATCTTTAAAATTAATAAAATTTTTATTTAATTTATTATTAATAATTTTTGTTATTTTATCATATTCTTTTTTATTTTTATGATTTATAGAATTTTTAAAAATTATTTCTAATAAAACATAATAAAAATGAATATGATGAGGTAATACATACGTCATATATTTAATTTTATTTTTATCTAAAAAAGTTTTAATTTCTGTTGCTAAAAATATTTCATCAATTCCATAAAAAAATATAGAATCATTTTTGTCTTTCATTTTCAAAGTATTTTGATACAATATTGGATAATTTTTTTTATATTCATTTAAATCATCATTTAAAAATTTTTGTATCATATGTATATCAAATTTATATTTACTTGCATTCATAAATCCTAATATCCAATCTTTTTGATTAGGTATATGGGAATGATTTGTACATAATTGATAATTTCTAAAAAATTGAGCATCTGATTTAATAAATTTATTTATAAATACTCGAAAGTATGATAACCATTTATCAATTTTATGATTAAAATCTGGTTCTGCATCTAATACAATTGATAATTTTGCATCATTATTTTCAAATTTAAAATAAGGAATATATCTCATAATCATTCCAAAAATTCCTCTATGATATTTTTTATCAATCTTAAATTTAGGGCAATCAAAATGTATTAATTGTTGTTTATTTTTATCTAAAATATTATATAATTTAATAAAATTATCATCATCGATTACAGAGTTATCATAATAAACTCTTAAAATGAAATCTGGAAAGTATTTTTTATAATGTTTATAAATCTCCAATATCCCGTCAGTATATACTTTTAATTCTCTATATGAATTTTTCATTTTAAATAATGAAATACAAATAATATTAAATTTTTTGTTTGTAATTTTATAATTATATTTGAATATTCCTATTTTATCAATTTTTATTATTGACATATGTTATATACCAATAAACTATATTTTTGAAAAAATTTTAATAAAATTTTTTCGTTTTTTTATAAAATTATATAAAATTATATCTAATTCATAAATATTTTTAATTTTTTTATTTTTAATTGATATATTTAATATTTGTATTATATGTATTCTTTTTTTTTTTATTTTATTTTGATAAGTATATCGAATTTTTGTTATTCTGTTATTAATAATTATAAATTGATGAAAAATTCTAATTAGTATATAAAATAATTCACTTTTATCAAACATTTTATTATATTTTAAAAAATTTAAATTATTATTTAGTTTATAAGAAAAATTATTAACTTTATTTAATGTTATATATTCTAAAAAATCAATAATATATATTTTTTTATTAGAATATATTATATTGTCTAAATGTATATCATTAATATAAATTTTATGTTTATGGTTCAAATAAATAATTATTTTAAATAATTTCATATATATATCGTAAATTTCATCAATTTTAAGATTAATAATTGTAAATCTTAATGTTTCTGAATTTATATAAATCATTTTAAAGTAAATTTTTTTATTATGCAATATGTATACATCTATATCGTGAAGAAAGTATTTTTTTATTTTTTCATCAACAGTTTTGTTAAATAATATTAAATTATTTAATTCTTTATTTGATATATTTGTTTTTATTAAAGATTTAGAATCATTTGATATATATATATCTGACTTACTCCAACCTTGATAAGGACCAATTTTATAATTTTTCAATAAATCCTTTTCAGTAAAATTAATATCTTTTTTTATTATTCTCATATATTAATTATTAATATTTTATATTAAAAAAAATGAATATTAAATATTTTTTATATTACCTATTTAAAAATTAAATATAATTTAAATAAATAAAATATGATAATAAATTAATGTCAATAATTATTACACCAAATATTGAAAATTTTACAAATATTTCTGATATAAAAGAATGTAATTGCTGTATGGAAAATATTAATATAAAAGATATAATAACCTGTTCAAAAAATCACAATATTTGTAAATCTTGTATGATTAAAACTAATAGAGATGATTGTTTTATTTGTAATCCTTTAGAAAAAAATAATAAATCTGAAGATAGACACATTATATTATCTTTAGACTGTTTTATAATTTTTGTAAAGTTATTATTTTCAATTATAATGTCTAATATAATTGTTGCTTGTTGTTTTCTTAGTTTTACATATATTGGAAAAGTATATATATATATATATTTTAAGATTAATTCAACAGCAGATAATTCATGGTTTGGATGGGATAAATTTAATTACATTCTTGGTGAAACTATATTGGGATTCTTTGGAAGTTTGATTATAGGATCATTTATTATAAATATAGTAAATTATTTAATAAAATTTTTTTAATAATCTTATGATGTAAATCGTCAGTAAAATAATAATGTATTTAGGGGGATTTTATCACCCTTGATAATAATATATTTATAATACAATAGTATAAATAAGATGCCTTGTGAAAATGAAAATAACTGTAATGGAAATGGAAGCTGTCCAACTGTTCTTGGAAATGAATTAGTTTGCCCAAGTAATAATAGTAATTGTAATTTACCATCAACATGTGCAAATGAAAATGCAAATTGTGATACAGGTAGATCTGGGTGTGTTGGAGGTGATTTAGATTGCTGTGAGAAAAATATTTGCTCTTTTAAAGCAAGTAAATTACTTAATCTTGTTTGCACAGCAAAATTAGTATATCAAGCAATTCATAGTGATATATCCGATTACATATATGAATTAGCTTCATTACAAGAATACTTTGGACAATCTGATTTAAATGATGAAGATATGTTTAATACAATGACAAATTGGTACAACCAGTTAACACTTATATTATATAATAGAATTTCCAATCATTTATCAACTACAACTGCTGTAGAAGGACATGGTAAACATGTAATTAAAAAATGGATTAACGTAGATGGAGAAAAAACTACAACTCATAAATATCAAAATGTATGTGAAAGACAAATATCTGTAACAGGTTGTGAAGATAAATTAAAACACCGTGTACCAAATAAATATTACGGTAAAGGTGATACATACTTAATTCAATACTCTAAAAATGTTGTAACATATGATAATATGATAATTAACAAAATTTACAGAGAAGTTGACTCAGGTACTTCTGAATATGATGAAGAATTAGCTGACGGTAATGTAATTGTTGATAATATATCTGGTAATCCTGTATATATTACCGGATTAAATATTAGAATTGGTAACCATGGTGATTTTACTATTAACAATGGTTCTCAAATGAAACTTGATTTAGAAACTGGTGATGGTGAAAATCCTGATAGTAATACTGTTGCAGAATTTTACCAAAGAATAGATTCTGAACAAAAGAATTTATGTGAATTACAAAGAATAATTCAAAATAACATTGATTTTATCCAAAGATACCAAGACAAATTTGTATGCATGGAAGGTGAAAGTTGCTAAATAATTAAATATATATAACATAATTTTTTAAAAAATATATTATATTTATACCCTTATTTTTTACATTTTTTTATATGATTATTATATACAGATTAGATGTCGTCAGAAAATGAAAATTTAAATAGTGAAAGTTGTAATATTAATAATAATTGT
>Ga0163111_10000335_pt1 | contig 28460 bp, 27 predicted proteins | sample CRUFie1St18metaG_FD_109645 | JGI IMG/M metagenome (GOLD analysis project Ga0163111, IMG submission 109645) | Marine microbial communities from the Costa Rica Dome - CRUD Field 142mm St18 metaG | ecosystem: Environmental > Aquatic > Marine > Oceanic > Photic zone | place: Costa Rica: the Eastern... | reverse complement strand
GCTGCGGGTTTGGGGTGTATGGCTGCTATAGAAGCTGAAAGCTATCTATCTTCTAAAGAGTAATAACTATCGTAAATTTTCAGATGGTGAATTTAAAATTTGACTTTCAAGATTAGGGCTAACCTCCTCAACATCTCTCATTTCAGAATCAATCACCTCTCTAATATTTGGAATAGCCTCAGCAACGTCTGAACCTGTCATCAAATTAACTTCTGATGCACTAAATTCGTCAGTTTTATTCTGACCAAATAAAATTGATTGTAATTGTCTATTTGGTTGTTGAGGATCTGGGCGAATCTCTCCCTCGGCTGGAGGTCTAAGATTATATTCTGGAGGAACAATTAACGCAGGCTTTGTTAAAATTGTAAACTCGTCTGGCGGCAATTTATTTGTTCCTAAAACGTCTGCCAGCTCACTACCACAACCGGACAAAAAAGAAATATTAAAAAAGATAAAAATAAAACTAAAAAATCTTATAAACATTATTTCTCCACTACTTTTTTACAAAAGATTCTCTAGTAAGATCAATTAAAATTATCAAACCTCCTAGAACAATAGCAATATCAGCTATGTTAAATACATACCAGTAATAATCAAAAACATGAAGTGAAATAAAATCAATTACTTTACCATAAATAAGTCTATCAAAAACATTTCCTAAAGCTCCACCAATCATAACAAATAAAGCTATTTTTGTAAGTTTTGAGGGTGATTTTGTTGACCAGTAAAATAAGTAAAATATAACTAATATCGACAAAACTGAAAGGATCCAACGTTGAATATTGTCTCCATTTGAAAAAATACCGAAACTTATGCCAGGATTTAAAACTAATATAAAGTCAAGAAAAGGAGATAAATAAACTCTTCCTTTTGACTCTAAATCATAATAATTAACTAAAAAATATTTGCTGGAAAAATCTATAAAAAAAATAAAAATTGATATCATTAGGAAACTATAATTTCTCAAATTTTTATTTGTCACTAATTTCTCTCATAACATTTGCATCACGAATACTTAAATCGGGATAATCAGGATCTGTTCCAACTTCAGGTAATATTTTCCATGATCTGTTGCACTTTTTTCCCTCTGCAACAGAACATAAAACGGCAACTATATTATTTTCAGACAATCTAAATGCATTTTCTGGTCCTTCACCCTCTGAAATTTTTGCTTGAGATGTAATAAATATTTCAGCTAAATCAATATTGTTAAAAATTTCTAGATATTCATTACTTGATATGAATATATTTGGAAAAGCTTCAAGACTTGAACCTATTCTTTTTTCTTTTCTTTCCAATTCAATAGCTCCTGTTACAACTTTTCTTACAGAGCGGATTTTTTCCCATTTTTCAAAAAGTTCAATATTTAACCAATTATCATTTGTTTCTAGAAACTCCAACTCGTGAATACTTTTTTCATGGTTAGAAAAACGAGACTGCAATACCTCCTCGCAAGTAAAACACAATATTGGTGCAAACCAACGAACAAGATAATTGAATAAAATATCTAAAACCGTTCTAGTCGACTTTCTTGATATATCATTAACACTATTGCAATAAAGGGAGTCCTTTCTTATATCGAAATAAAATGAAGAAAGATCTAAATTTGAAAAGTTAAGAAGAGTTTGAAATACCATTTTAAGATCATAATCATTATAACCTTTCTTAATTTTATCATCGATTACTTTTAGCTTATGGAGAATATACTTTTCCAGCTCAGGCATATCCTCATATGGAACGATCTCACTATCATTAAAATCATGAAGGTTTCCCAATAGGAATCGAAATGTATTTCTTATTTTTCTATATGATTCTGCATTTGCTTTCATTATTTCCTGACCAATTCTCAAGTCTTCAGTAAAATCAGATGAAACTACCCATAATCTTACTACATCTGCTCCATACTGATTAATAAGGTCATCTGGAAGAATAACATTTCCAATGGATTTTGACATTTTCCTTCCATCCTTATCCATCACAAATCCATGGGTTAAAACTTGTTTAAATGGAGCTACACCCCTTGTTCCACATGACTCAAGCAAGGAGGATTGAAACCATCCCCGGTGCTGATCTGATCCTTCCAAGTAAAGATTTGCTGGTGACGATAAATTCTCATCATTTTCTAATACAAATGCATGTGTTGAACCAGAATCAAACCAAACATCAAGAATATCATTAACTTTTTCCCAATCATTAGGATTGTAATTATCGCCTAAAAATTCTGATGAACTTTTACTAAACCAGGAATCTGAACCATTTTCCCTGAATGAGTCTGCAATTCTTTTATTAACTTCTTTATCTCTTAAAGGCTCGCCAGTTTTCTTATTAACAAAAATAGATAAAGGTACACCCCATGCCCTTTGCCTTGAAACAACCCAATCAGGTCTTGAGTCAACCATTGCTTTTATTCTATTTTTTCCTTTCATCGGAATCCACTGAACATCTTCAATTGCCTTAAGAGATTTTTTTCTTAATTCATTTGTTTCCATTGAGATAAACCACTGAGGGGTATTTCTAAAAATTAACGGGGATTTTGAACGCCAACTGTGAGGATATTGATGTCTCAACTTTCCTTTTCCTAAAAGATTATCGGATTTTATTAACTCAGAAATAACAGCTCCAGTTGCATCACCTAATGACCCATCATCATTATAAACTTTTTTACCCGCAAAAATCTTAACATCATCGAGATAATAACCTTCATCATCTAATATAAAGGGCGGTTTAATACCATTTTTAGTTGCAAGCTCATAATCATCTTGACCGTGACTTGGGGCTATATGGACAAAACCAGTACCAGCATCTTCAGTCAAAAAATCTCCCTCAAGCAAGGGAACATCAAAATCATAACCACTATCCTTAAATGGATGGCTACATATTATACCCTCTAGGGATTTAACTGACTTCAATAAATTTAATTTTATTTTAGCTGCTTTTTCAACATTTTCCTTCATAACTATATTAATAATAATTTTTTTACCAACAGATGCTATGCTACCTTCTTCAACTGAAGAAATTTCAAATAGACCATATTCAAATTGGGATGAAAATGCCAAAGCTCTGTTAGCAGGAATAGTCCAAGGAGTTGTAGTCCAGATTAATATACTTGCACCACTTAAGTCTTTATCACCATTTAAAATTGGAAAACTTACCCATATTGTTGGAGAGGCATGCTCAAGATACTCGACTTCAGCTTCTGCCAATGCTGTTTTTTCAACAACAGACCACATTACTGGTTTTGAACCCATATATAAGTCACCATTCATTAAAAACTTGTGAAACTCTTCAACAATAGCTGCCTCAGAAGAAAACTCCATTGTTGTGTATGGATTATCCCAATTACCTAAGACTCCTAACCTCATAAATTGTTCTTTTTGAATATTTATCCATTTTTTTGCAAAAGCCCTACATTCACTTCGAAAATCATTTATTGGTATATCTTCCTTTACCTTATTAGATTCTCTGTATAATTCCTCAACTTTCCATTCAATAGGTAAGCCATGACAATCCCAACCAGGCCTATACTCTGCATCCAATCCCTGCAATTGCTTTGATCGAACAATAACATCTTTTAAGATTTTATTTAAAGCGGTCCCCATGTGTAAATTTCCATTTGCGTATGGAGGTCCATCATGCAAAATGAATTTTTCTCTACCTTTTGACGCCGCCCTAATTTTAGAGAATAACTTTTCTTTGCTCCATTTTTCCAAAAAATCAGGCTCTTTATCAGGAAGGCTTGCTCGCATAGGTAGATCAGTTTTTGGTAATAAGAGAGTATCTCTATAATCTACTTTATTTTCATTTTCTAAGGACATAACTTTTCCATTTAAAGCACAACTTATAAAATTAAAAACCCAATAAATCTTTTGCTTTATTTATATCAAGCTGAATCTGAGATTTTAAAGATTCAAGACCATTAAATTTCTTTTCTTTTCTTATAAAGTCAACAAAAGAAATAACAATTTCTTTTCCATACAAATTATCGGAAAAATTAAACAAATGCACTTCTAATATAGGTAATGATTTTGTTTTATTGAAGGTTGGTCTCACACCAAAATTTGCAATCCCGTTAAAAACATCATTTTTATACTCAATTTTAACTGCATAAACTCCAAAATCAGGCTTAATAAGATTTTTCATCATAATATTTGCAGTTGGAAAACCTATTTCTCTTCCCCTTTTATCACCTTCAGTTACCTCCCCTACAATTTTCCAATAATCCCCAATAATATTTTTTACTTTTTCAAAATCTAGTTCTTTTATAGCTTCTCTTATTTTGGAAGATGAAATAGTTAATTCTACATTTTTTACTTGTTTAATAATTGTAAGATCAATATTAAATTCAGAACAAATTTTTGATAATATTTCGACATCCCCTTCCCTATTCCTACCAAATCTAAAATTATATCCTACAATGAGATGGGAGACACCAACTCTATTTTTAATTATTTTTTCAACAAATTCCCTTGGAGAAAGATTAGACATAAAATCATCAAATTTTAAAATACCTAAAAAATCTAACTTAGTTTTTTCTAAAAGATAGGATCTTGTATTTATATCTGATAAAATAAAATTATCTAATTTAGGATTAAAATAATTTCTAGGATGCGGATCAAAAATTAAAACACCTGACGGAATGTTATTTGAATTACTTATATCAATAACTTTTGAAATAATTTCTTTGTGACCAAGATGAACTCCATCGAAATTACCTAGCGCATAAACACCACCTCTAGCAGATTTTAAATTATCATTTTTATCAATAAAAATTTTCATAGCCTTTAACCAAAGAAATTTTTTGTGCTTAGTAAGTTAATTCCTCAATAAGATATGTTGGATAAACCTTCTTATTGTTAATCACCTTATAGACCTCATCTAATTTTTGACCCGAGAATAACCCACCTAATGTAAGTAAGCTATCTAATTTATAATCATTAGCACCTTTTATATCTGTATCAATTCCGTCACCAATAACAATAGTTGATGAAAATTTTCCTTCTCCTAAGCTATCAATATTTTTAACTGCCTCATCAAAAATTGGCTGAAAAGGCTTTCCAATATTTATAACATCTCCTCCAATAGACTCATATTTTTTAGATATTGCCCCTGCACAAGGAATTAAGTCATTACCTCTTTGAACCCAAATATCAGGATTTGCGCATAATAATTTAAGCTTTCTTTTTTTACTTTCCTCTAAAAGAGGTAAGTAAGTATTTTCGTCTTCTTCCTCATCATTAAATAATCCAGTTATAAAAATAAAATCAGATTTATCAAAACTAACTCTGGTTACTCCTACACCGTCAAAAATTTTTAAATCTCTATCCGGACCAATATGATAACAATTTTGACCTAGAGATCCGTCATTTAAAATTTTTTGCGTTAAATCACCAGATGTAATAATTTTATCATAACAGTTTTTTTCTAAACCCATTTTTTCAAGTATTAGTTTTATCTCATCGCCTGGACGAGGAGCGTTTGAAACCAAAATGATAGGGTATCCTTTATTTTTTAAATTATACAAACAATCGATGCTTGAATTAAATAATTCCTGCCCATTATGAATTACACCCCAAATATCACAAATTACAGAATCATATTTTTCATAAATTTCTGAAAAATTATTTATTTTAATAGATTTTTTTATGTCATGGACCATATAATCAGTCACTAATATACTGTGTCTTATTCGTCAACTATTGGCTTCATTTAGTTTTTAAGCTCTGCTACTCTAAAAACAGAAATTATGAGGAAAAAATGGAATTATTTAATTTATCTGGAAAAAGGGCTTTAATAACAGGTTCAACAAAAGGCATAGGCGAAGCTATCGCAAAAAGATTTTCTGAACATGGTGCTAAGGTTGTTATATCCAGTAGAAAAGAAGATATGTGTATAAAAATAAGAGATGAAATTAATAATAAATTTCCTGATAGCGCTATTTCAATTCCATGTAATATTAATGAAAAAAAACAATTAGAAAATCTTGTTAATCAAACAAATTCAAGTTTTGGAGGGATAGATATTTTAGTATGTAATGCTGCTTTAAATCCATTCTTTGGTTCTTCTATGGATATACCAGATGATGCTTTTGATAAAATTTTAAGCGCTAATATAAAATCAAATCATTGGCTGTCTAATATGGTCCTTCCACAAATGATTGAAAGAAAAGAGGGTTCAATAATAGTCGTATCATCTATTGGCGGTTTGAAAGGATCTGAAATGCTTGGAGCTTACAGTATCTCAAAAGCAGCTGATATGCAGTTAGTAAGAAATATAGCTGTTGAGCAAGGACCAAATAATATTAGAGCTAATTGTATCTCACCTGGTATTATAAAAACTAGGTTTGCAAAGGCTTTATGGGACAATCCAGAAATTTTAAAAAATACTACATCCAAAGCGCCACTAAGAAGAATTGGCATGCCTGACGAGGTTGCTGGAGCAGCAATATTTTTAGCTAGTGATGCAGGTTCTTTCACCACAGGTCAAAATATTGTGATAGATGGGGGCGTTACAATCGCTTAAAAAATGAATTTATTAATTCTTGGAAAAAAGGGAGAAGCAATCCAAAAAGATCTACAAGATAATCTTGATCAATCTTGGAAAATATTTAATTGGAACCCTGGTGAAAATGAAGAACATTTATCAAATCTTCTTGATAAAGCAGATATAGCAATAACTGGATCTGACGCACTAATTTATGGAGGTATTTTCAAGTTCATCTCATCAGCAAAAAATTTAAAACTTTTACAAATACCTTTTGCTGGAGTTGAGTGGCTTAATCCTAAATTAATTCCAAAAAGTCTTATGGTTGCGAATGCTTCTGGTCATGAAATAGCGATGTCAGAATATATTATTGGCTGTATAATGAGTTTAAGCATTGATCTCTTGGCCAATAACAGCGACTTCAAAGCCGGATCATGGGAAAAGACAGGTACTTTATCAGATCCTAAAAGTATGCATGGTGAAGTTTTTGGTAAAGTATTGGGCATAATTGGATATGGTCAGATTGGTATTGAAACAGCAATTAGGGCAAAGTCACTTGGAATGAAAATATATGGTCTTAACAGAACTCAGAAAAAAAATACTCCAAAATATCTTGATTGGCACGGGTCAACGGATAAACTCGATTTTATTTTAAAAAAAAGTGATTTTTTAGTTTTAGCATGCGACCTTAATAAAAGTACCAAAGGTCTTATTAATAAAAGAACATTATCAATGATGAAAAAAACCTCTTATATTATTAATGTTGCAAGAGGAGATGTTTGTGTAGAGGAAGATCTTTTTAATAGTTTAAAGAATAAAAATATTGCTGGCGCAGCAATTGATACATGGTGGATATATCCCGATAGACCAAAAGAAGGTGGTAAACCAGAAAAAACACCTAGACCATCTGATTTTCCTTTTCATAAATTAGACAATGTAATAATGACTCCTCATAACTCTGCGCATACCTTGGAGTCAGATTTAAGAAGATCTAAATCAATTTTAAATAATTTATTGGATTTCAAAGAAGGAAAAAAACCATCAGGTTTTGTTTTTTACGGAAATAAATAATATATTATGATAATGTTTTTTAAAGAGAGAAAAAATGACAGAAGAAAATAGTAAAAAAGCAGAAAGAATAACAGTCTTAGCGGAAGATTTTACTCCTGCTGCTATGGAATTTCATAGAAAAAATATGAGTGCACGTGGTTATAGAATGGAAGGAACTATAGTTCCAAGAAAGTTCCAAATGATAAGTGGTGTTGAGGATGCAAAAGACTTATTTGATGGTAAAGAATATTATGCTGTTACTTTTGTTAAAGAATAAATTACTCTAAAATTCTACTTTTTAACAAATCCAAAGTTTTGCTATTAATTTCTAATTCTTTAATTACAAAATCTTCAATTGAATTGTATGAAGAATAAATTTCTGAAAAAGCTGCATTTATATAATCAACTCTTGCTTCAAATAAAGGTTTTAATCTCTCCGAAGAAGTGTCCCTCCAATCCTCATTAACGATTGGACCTTTAAAAAATTTATTAGTTAATAAATAATCATCAATTATAATTTCCTTTTTAACACCTAATAAACCTAAGTATAAAAGAGCCCCAAAACCAGTTCTATCCTTTCCTGCGAAACAATGAAAAACTAGAGGAATTTCTCCAAAAGCAACTAAATTTATAAAATCCCGATATTTTTTCTTATGTTGGTGAACATACAGAACATAATGATGCTGCATTTCTTTCGCCATTTCTTCACTTGTGACATCTTCTCTTATTGATAACTCTCTAAGATCTTTGGTTCCCAATGTTTTAATTGGTATATGTTTTAATTCAGGTAGAGTTTTTTCAGAAAACGGTGATGGAAGTTCATCAAGTTCAATATCACTTCTGAAATCACAAACAGTCTTTATACCTATTTCATTAATCTTTTTTATATCTTCCTCAGATAAATAAGATAAATTGTCTGAACGATAAATAAGACCTAGCTTTAATTTCTTACCATCTTCGGTTTCATATCCACCAAGGTCTCTAAAATTTGAAGCACCTTTCAATTTTACATGTCTATCTGGCATTAGTATTTTTTTATCCTATGGTAGCGGGGGAGGGATTTGAACCCCCGACACGCGGATTATGATTCCGCTGCTCTAACCAACTGAGCTACCCCGCCATAAGTACTCATCCATTAATGATGTAAATTGCTAGATGTCAAGGCAAGCGATTATCATATATCCATCCACCACCCAAAACCCTTGAGCTATTTTGAATATCATAAAATACGCAAGCCTGACCTGGAGAAATACCTTCTCTTAGTCCAGACTCTAATTTTACACTTATATTATTTCCTTCAGTAATTATATCAGCATTTTCGAGGTCAAGAGTTGAGCCAACTTTTACCTTAACTTTACGAGTTTTACCGGTAAATTGATCGTCACCTAACCAATTAATATCCTTAATATATAAAGTTTCTTTTTTTAAATCTTCTTTAGTACCAACAGTAACCTCGAAGGAAGCAGGGTTTATATCAACAACATATAAAGGCTCACCAATAGCAAGTCCTAATCCTCTTCTTTGTCCAATGGTAAAATTTACAATTCCATCATGTTCTGCAAGAGTTTCGCCTTCCTTAGAGATAATTTTTCCTTTGATATGACCGTTAGGGTTAAGTTTCTTTAGAACATTTTTATAATTACCATCTGGTACAAAGCAAATATCTTGACTATCAGGCTTTTCTGATACCTCAAGGCCTATATCTTTTGCTATTTGACGAATTTCTAATTTAGTAAAGTCACCTAGAGGAAATCTCAGAAAATTGAGCTGTTCTCGAGTAGTTTTAAAAAGAAAATAACTTTGATCTCTCTCGATGTCTTTAGCTCTGTACATTTCACGTCCATTTTTACCTTCAACTGAATTAATATAATGCCCTGTTACTAATGCATCAGCATTCAAATCTTTTGCGACATCGAATAAATCATCAAACTTAACTTTTTCATTACACAAAACACATGGTATTGGTGTCTCACCTTTTTCATATGATTCTGCAAAATCATTTATAACCTTTTCTTTAAAAATTTTTTCATAGTCTAAAACATAGTGAGGAATTTTTAAGGTAGATGCTACCTTTTTAGCATCATGAATATCTTGACCAGCACAACAAGATCCCTTCTTTTTTGGAGAACTACTATCATCATAAAGTTGGAGCGTTATTCCAATTACTTCATAACCGGAGGCTTTTACAAGAGCCGCAGCCACGGAGGAGTCAACGCCACCTGACATTGCTACTACAACACGACCTTTATTGGTTTTATTTTTTATATCTAAATCAACTTTTGGTATCATAAGAATTAAATATAAAAATTATTCAAATAATGCAATTAATTAAGTCTTAAAAAATTATACTTTTAATTATTTAATTTATTTTATTACTTATAATTATTATAATTTTTTTATGTTTCATAATAAAATCTTATCTGAATTAATTAATATCTCTTACGAGGCGGGGGTTTTAATTATGGATATTTATAATAAGAAATTTAAAGTAAATCATAAAGATGATAATTCACCTGTAACCGAAGCAGACAGAATTGCCGAAGAATTTATTTTAAAAAGATTAAATAATATTTTTCCTAACATTCCAATTATTTCAGAGGAAGCTTATTCAAATAAATTTATTCCAAATTATGACACAAAGTTTTTCCTTGTTGACCCATTAGATGGAACAAAAGAGTTTATCAAAAAAAATGATGAATTTACTGTAAATATTGCATTTATAGATAAAGGATTTACAAAAATTGGATTCATAAATGCTCCTGCAAAAAATAAAATATTCTTTAATGATGAAAAAAAATCTTACACAATTGAAACAAAATCTAAAAATCAAATGCTTATTCAAAAAGCTAAGGAAATTAAAGTAAGTAGAGAAAAACAGAGGAATTTAATCGCTACAATTAGTAGATCACATGTTGGTAAAGAAGTTGAAAATTATTTAAAAGATTATGATATAGGTAAAATCAACTATATAGGATCTTCATATAAATTTTGTTTAATTGCGTCTGGAGAAGCTCATCTTTATCCACGCATGTCACCTACTTGCGAATGGGATACTGCAGCAGGACATGCAATTCTAAAAACAGCTGGTGGTAATGTTACTCTATTGAATGGTGAAGAGCTTAGATACGGCTTTAAAGAAAATAATTTTATAAATCCATATTTCATTGCTAGAAATTGACAAATTTGTCTAGATTAAATGAAAATTTTAATCTAGCATTATTTTTTTTTAGGGTTAATTGAGGGTAAAAATGAGTCATCCAAGCTTAGGAAAAAAAACAGCAATTTTTATTAACATTCTTCTAATCTTTATTCTTACATTTGGTATTTTAATTAAAACTGCATCAATAAACAAACCAGATATAAAGAAAAATATACCTATGCCAAAAGAAGAAAATGTTAATTCAATAGGTAATATAAATACTCAAAGAATTATTAATGCTAACTATGAGCCGCATAATTGGTTATCTCATGGAAGAGATTATAATGAACAAAGATACTCTCCTCTTGATCAAATAAATACAGAAACAATTCAAAATTTAGAACTTGAGTGGTCTTTAGATATGGGAACAACTAGAGGTCTAGAAGCTACACCAATAGTAGATAATGGAATAATGTTTGTTTCAAGCACATGGAGTGTTGTTCATGCTGTAGATGCAAAAACTGGAGAGGAATTATGGGTTTATGATCCAAACGTTCCTAGAAGTTGGGCAAGAAAAGTATGTTGTGACGTTGTAAATAGAGGTGTAGCTGTTTGGGAAAAGAAAGTTTATTTCGGAACTATAGATGGCCGTCTTATAAGTTTAGACTCAAAAACCGGAGAAGTTATTTGGGAAATCAATACACTAATTGATAAAGAAAAAGATTATACAATCACTGGTGCGCCTAGAGTTGCAAATGGAAAAGTTTTTATTGGTAATGGTGGTGCAGATATGGGTGGTGTAAGAGGTTATGTCTCAGCATATAATGTGGATAATGGAAATTTAGAATGGCGATTTTTTACTGTTCCAGGTGATCCCTCTCTTCCATTTGAGCACCCAGAACTTGAAATGGCTGCAGAAACATGGACTGGTCAATGGTGGACAATGGGTGGTGGAGGAACTGTTTGGAATTCAATAGTATATGACCCTGAATTTAATCAATTATATATAGGCACTGGTAATGGCTCACCTTGGAATCAACAGATTCGTTCTCCTGAAGGAGGAGATAATTTATTTCTATCATCAATAGTAGCCTTAGATGCAGACAGTGGTAAAATGAAATGGTTTTACCAAACAACTCCCGAGGAAAGGTGGGATTATACCGCTACACAAGATATTATGTTAGCTGAAATTTTAGTTGATGGCTCTAACCGAAAGGTTCTAATGCAAGCACCAAAAAATGGTTTTTTTTACGTATTAGATAGAAAAACAGGTGAGCTTCTTAAGGCAAATAATTATGTCAGAACAAATTGGGCCACACATATTGATTTAAATACAGGAAGACCTGTTCTTAATCCTGATAAAGATTATTATAAAAAAGCCGAATGGATTTTACCAGGTACTTTTGGTGGCCATGGTTGGCAGGCTATGTCATACGACCCAAAACAAGGGTTAGTTTTTATACCTACAATGGAAATTGTTGCTGTTCATAAAGTTAAGGAATCATACTCAAAAACAGGTCTTTATAAAATGCAACCTCAGACTGTAAATACTGGAACTGAATTCAATTTATGGGGAACTGTGCCAGATATGTCTGATGGAGAGAGCATCCCCCCAATTACAGGAGAATTAATAGCCTTTGATCCAATTACCGGTAAGACTAAGTGGTCAGTTCAACATGAACAGTTTTGGAATGGTGGTCCACTTACCACTGCGGGAAATTTAGTTTTTCAAGGAAACGCATCTGGTTTTTTTGAGGCATATGACTCTCGAAATGGTAAATTAATGTGGTCAAAAAATGCATATATTGGAATTATGGCTCCTCCCATAACATATATGATTAATGGTGAGCAATATATAAGCATTCTTGCTGGTGACGGAGGTTCAAGTAATTTTCTTGGCGATAATTTTGGCGAATGGAGGGGAAAGCTTGCATCTATTAAATATGGAAACAATGGAAAACTTTTAACATTCAAATTAGGTGGTAGATCTAAAATAGAAAAAATACCTGAGAGAGATTTAACAATACCTAAACAACCAAATTTAAATGCTAGTTCAGAAGATATAAAGGCTGGTGAAGATATCTATGCCAACTATTGTGCAATTTGCCACGGTAGCGGGGTGCATGGAAAAACAATAGCTGATCTAAGGTATATGGATTTTTACACTCATGATAATTTTAAAGAAATAGTTTTAAATGGATTATATGAAGAAAACGGGATGAAAGGTTTTTCAGATATACTAAATGAACAAAATGTTTTTGAAGTTCATTCTTACATCGTAGATGTAGCCTCTAAAGAAAGAGCTCAAAGTAAAAATAATTAGTTTTTTTTTGGAAGTGAAGGAGATAATATTTCTTCTAGTTCAATGTTAATTTCACCAGATAAAGAGTTATACTTATCCTTATCTTTTAATTCATCAGGGAGTTGTTCATTTTCGTTTAACTTTATGTTTAAATTTGTAAGTTTTACAGCCACTGGTGTACCTTTTTTGGTAATTTTTTTAATTTCCATTATTTTCTCTAAAAGCAGAGGATTGTATTCAACTGCATAAAGCCTAGGATCACCCTCTTCTATGCCTTCAGCATTAGTAGACCTTAATAAAAGAAAAATTTCTCCCTTTGTTTTTTCTAATTTGTTAGGTTCATTTACTCCACTCCATAAAATTTTATAAAGCTGATCATTTTTTGAAAAATCGTTATCTCTATAAGGAATACCTTGCATTTCTCTTATTGAAGAATATGAAATAATAGAAAAAATAAGAACTAAAAAAATTAGAAAAATTTTTATTTTAATAGAAAAATTTGTAAGAAAATTAATACTAACTAATAATGAAAATAAAACTGCATATGCGATTCCAAGAAGTATAAATTGACTCATTTTACTTTACCCTACCTGTAATTAATGGTTTTTGCAGTTGATTTAAATCTAAAACATTACCTGTATCATCGAGAATAAATCTTATGGCTGTAATTTCATCACCAGTTTTTTTTAAAAAAAAGTCATTAAAATAAATTACTTCTAATTTAGGATTAATCTTTTCAACCTTTACTTTTACTTTTATGGGTCTAACATCATGTGACTTATAGTAGAGCAAATTAACAACATACTCTCCTTTCATATAACCCCTTATAGTAACAGCTTCTTGATTGTTAGGGTTTGCCATCTCAATTCCGTCAATCACTATTCTATCCCCAAGAGCACCTCTGTCATCTCTATCAAGGTGCATCAACCCAGCTTGTTGACTTTGAAAATAAACAATATTTCCTTCCGGATCTTCTACAATTAAATCAATATCATCTGGATTGCCATCTTTCCACTCAGCTGAAATTATAAATTCTGCCTTACTATCAATTTTACCTCCATCTTGCGGTTTTTGAATCAACGCAAATGAAATAAAAAACATAAATGCAAAACCTAATAATGCATTAAACAATAAATCGGTGAATGCATCTCCATTACTAGACTCAATTGAAAGAATTTTTTTACTCAAAATTCTTTTCCGTATAAAAAGCTAAATCATTCAGCAGAGAAATAATCCATGTAGCCGAAAAATGAAATTGTATTCTTAGTAAAGTACTAACAATTAAGCCAGTAAGGGTAGTATATAAAGCTACGGCCATTCCAGAACTCATAGAAGATAATGCCATTTTTAAATCCTCTGGACTTGTACTGTTTAAATCAGCAATAGGTTTTAGCATAAGAATGAATCCTATAATTGTTCCAAGTAATCCCAATTTTAATGCAACATCTGAGGCAACTACTCCATAGCTAATCTTTTTCTCAAACTCTGATTCAAAAGCATTAATTAAAACTTCTTTATCTTCGTTTTTTTCAAGGGAACTAAAGAATTTAGAAACCAATAATTTTTTATTTATAAATTCCATATTTTCAAAAGAATTTCTTTCGTCAGAAATAGTTTTTGACAAATATAACCAATAAATCGATGAAATAATCCATAAACCTGCTATTACTTTAGATATTTGACTTTTGTCACCTTCCAAAATAATTGCCAGCAATCCTCTTTCATCAAGAATCCATATACCAAAAATAATCAACACTAAAAGAAGAAGTGATCTGAGAACTCCAAGTGATTGATTTTTAGTGTTTAATTTCATAATTTATTTCCTTTTATTATTATTTATAATAATTTGAATAACAAAATTAGTATTTAATTTTTGATTTTAACTTGTATTATTATTATAAGGCTTTGAGGTATTAATATGAAAGAAAAAATTCTTATTGAAAACGGTACAATAATTGATGGTACCGGTTCTAAAGAATATCTAGGCAATATAGTTATTGAAGAGAATAAAATTATTGCTGTTGGAGAAAGTACAAAAAATTTCTCCAAAGAAGATAATATAAAAAAAATTAATGCATCTGGTAAATTTGTTATGCCAGGTATCATTGATGCTCATTGCCATATTAGTTTTGATGAGCCAACATCCAATGACGAACTTTTTTTTCACAGAAGACAGGCACTAGCAGCAATAATTTCAGGTCATAACGCTCGAAAAGTTTTATTTGCTGGAGTCACAGGCTTTTGCGACCCTGATAGTCTTCATGAAATTGGGATTGATTTAAGAGACGCTATTAATTCAGGGTATGTCGAAGGACCTAGAATGTCAGTTGGAGGAAATGCCTTATTAACATCTGTTGGAGGAACCGCAGGAAGATTAATTCCTGATCAAGGTATAAGAGGTTACGCACAAATCGTGCAAAATAAAGATGAAATAATTACAGAAGTCAGACGCCAAATAAAAAATGGTGCTGATTGGATAAAAATTCACGTCACAGGTCTTATTCCAAACCAAAGAGAGTCTGGTGAAATATCTGTTTGGTCATATGAAGAACTTAAATTAGTTTGTGATTTAGCTCATGATCTTGGTATTCCAGTTGTTGGTCATGTCAGGAATGCAAAAGGAGTTGTAGACAGTATTAAAGCTGGAATGGATATGATACTTCATGCAACATTTATGGATGAAGAAGCAATTGATCTTGTTTGTGAGACCAAAACACCAATTGTTCCAACTTTTACTTTTCAAGCAAATCTTGCTGATTTTGGTGAAATTATAGGTGCATCATCTGATTATAGAGAAATTTTCAGAAAAGAAATTACTGATAATTGTGAAATATTTAAAAAAATTCATGATGCAGGTGTTCCATTATTATGTGGAACCGAGAGTGGGTTTTCTATGACACCTTATGGCGAATGGCATTATAGAGAACTTGAGGTATTTGTTAACGATATAGGTATGAGTAATTTAGAGTCAATTGTTTGTGCTACTAAGAATGCTGCTAAGTCCCTTAAAATGGAGGGTAAAGTTGGAACTTTAGAAGAAAATATGCTTGCCGATATATTAATTTTAGATGAAAATCCTCTTGATGATATAACTGTGTTAGGTGATAAATCAAAAATTTCATCGATTATACTCAACGGAAGTGAAGTTGATAGAACTAGACCAATTCCGGAAATTACTCCTCCACAAGGCTGGAGATTATCACCTTATTCTGACAAAATTCTAACGCAAAATATTGCAAAAAATAGATAATTTTAATGACTGAACACATCTTTAATAATTACAACGATGCAGTTAACGCCTTAAGAATTAAAGATCTTAAGCAATCATTATATGATGATGGTGAGGTAATTATGGATCAAGTTTTGGTTTGTCTCCATGGAGAAGAACACAAAAAAAGAAGAAAGCTTGAAAATAAAATTTTTACAAGAGAAGTTTTCAAATATTATGAAAATGAAGTATTTCCAAAAACAATTAATGAAACTTTAGAGCCATACAAAGAACATGGAAAGATGGACTTAGTAGATTATGGTTTTAGAGTTTTACTTAATTTAACAGCAGATTTTTCTGGTGTTGATAGACCTGAAAAAACAAAAAAAGAAACTGAAACCTTATTAGGTTTATTAAAAATTTTCGCGTCTGGAGCAACATTACATCATTCAACGAGAGATCATGAAGAAGTTAAAAATGAAGTAAGAGATGCTCTTAAAAGTTTTGATGAACAATTTTTAAAACCATCGATTGAAAGAAGGAAAAATTTAATTAAAAAACAAGCTTATGAAGAGTTACCTAGCGATATATTGACTGTTCTTCTTGTTAATGAAGATGATCTCAACCTTCCGTATGAAGTTCTTCAAAGAGAAATAGCTTTTTATCTTTTAGCGGGAGCCCAAACATCAATACATTCACTTGTTCATGTTTTTCATGAGATTCATGAATGGATTAAAAATAATCCTTTAAAAAAAGTTAAATTGAAAGATGATCCAATATTTGTCCAAAAATGCTTCCTTGAAAGTACTAGATTACACCCATCAAGCCCTATTGCTCTGAGAAAGCCTGTCTGCCCTGTAAAACTACCTGATGATAAGGAAGCTAATTTAGGTGATAGCGTTGTAATTGATCTATATAATTCGAACAGAGATAAAAAAATATTCGGAGAAGATGCGGATAAATTTAATCCTTACAGAGAGCCGCCTAGTGGTCAAAATTTGTATGGGCTCTCCTTTGGCCTAGGAATGCATTCATGTATTGGAAGAAATCTTGCAGCAGGTGTAAATTCTAAACCAGATACAGATCCAAATAATCATCATTATGGAACAGTAACGATGATTTTAAGAGAATTAATTTCACGTGATGCTATTCCTGACCCAAATAATAAACCTAGAATGGATGATAAAACGAAAAGACCAAATTGGGGTTATTATCCTATCATTTTTTCCTCCAAGGATTAAAATTGTGACTAAGTTTGAAACATCAAGTTACGAAACCATAAAGTCAGCCTTAGTAAATAGAGACTTAAAACAGGCATTATATGATAAAGGAAAAGTAATAATGGACGGTGTTTTACTTACTTTACATGGGGATGAGCATCGGAAAAGAAGAAAATTAGAGCACAGGGTTTTTCAAAGAGATTTTTTTAGATATTATGAACAAGAACTTTTCCCAAAAACTTTAAATGAGACAATTTTACCATTTCTTAAAAAAGGGAGCATGGATTTAATTGATTTTGGATACAGAATTACAATGAATCTAACTGCTGATTTTGCTGGTATTGATCGAGTAAAAAAAACCCCAAGAGAAACAGAAAATTTATTATCTTTAGTCAAAACTTTCAGTCAGGGTGCAACTTTAGTTCATTCAAAAAGATCCCACGATGAAGTGAATAAAGAGGTTCTGAAAGCATTGGATAAATTTGAGAGAGAATTTCTCATACCGTCAAAAAGAAGAAGAGAAAAATTAATAAAAGAATTTAAAAATAATAGATTAAAAAAAGAAGAACTTCCAAGAGATGTATTAACTATATTATTGCTTAATGAAGATAATATTGATTTAAACAATGATCTTATTAAGCGAGAAATAGCTTTTTACCTTCAAGCAGGGTCACATAGTACAGCAAATTCAATGGCTCACGCCTTACATGAAATTTTCACCTGGTGTCAAAAAGATACTCAAAATATAAAAAAAATTAGAGAAGACTCGCTTTTTCTTCAACGTTGTGTTCATGAAAGTATGAGGCTACACCCTGCAAGTCCTGTTGCCTGGAGAAAATCCCAATGTCCGGTAAATCTTGAAAAGAATATTAATATGAAAAAAAATGATTTAATCATTATGGATCTTCATGAGGCAAATCAAGACAAATCAATTTTTGGAAAAGACTCGAATATATTCAATCCAAATAGAAAAGTTTCAAAAAATCAATTTCTTTGGGGTTTAACATTTGGAATTGGTCTTCATATGTGTTTTGGTAGAGATCTAGACGGTGGAGTAGTTCCTAACGAAAATACTGATCCCAATAATCATCAATATGGTATAGTAACTTTGTTAGTTAAAAAAATTCTTAACGAGAATGGATATCCTGACCCAAAAAATATGCCTAAAATTGACTCAAAAACCGAGAGATCAAATTGGGCCTCTTACCCAATTATATTTGGAGAAAAGAAATGAAAAGTGCAATTGTAACTGGAGCTGGAGCTGGAATAGGTAAAGCCATTTCAGAGAAATTAAGTGAAAATAATTATCGAGTTGGTATGTTAGATCTTAATGAAAGTGATGTTAGCAAAGCCTCAAAAGGAATAGAAAATAGTTTCCCTCTATATGGCGACGTTACCAACGAAAATTCTATTAGAGAGGCATTTGGAAAATTTGGTGAAGTACCAGATTTATTAGTAAATAATGTTGGTATTGTACTGTTTAGCCCACTGGAGGAGCATTCAATAAGTGATTACAGTAAAAGCCTTAATATTAATCTTTTAGGGTCTTTTATTACTTCAAGAATTTTAATAAATGACATGATCAAAAGAGGTCATGGCTCTATCATCAACATGTCCTCAGTAAATGGAATAAATCCTGGTATTGGCATAGGAGCATACCCCGCTTCAAAAGCTGGCATTATTTCAATGACTCAACAAATGGCAATTGAATGGGGTAAATTTGGAATTAGAGTAAATTGTATTTCCCCAGGATTTATAGATGCTGGGATGTCTAAACCAATATACAAAGATAATAAAGTAAGAAAACTTAGAGGAGGTGCTGTTCCTTCAGGCAGGCTTGGCGAAGCAGAAGATATAGCAAATGCAGTTTTGTTTTTAGACTCAGAAAATGCATCATATATTAACGGTCATAATTTAGTAGTTGATGGCGGTGTGATTAGTAGTGTTATCGCTCAACTTCCAAGGGAATAATGAAAAAAAATTTAATTTTTTCTGGTGGAATATTTCATCCATTTGATGATACATCAAAAACTTTATCAACTATTATCAATAGTTTTGGTTACGACTCTGAAATAATGGTAGATATTGAAGAAGGTATTAGAAATATCGATAAATATGATTTAATCACCTTCAATGCACTTAGGTGGAGAATGCTAAATCATGAAAAATATATACCTTACTTGGATGAATGGCAGTTTAGTCTATCAAATATTTCAAGAAAATTGTTAGACGATTACATTAGAAAAGGCGGTAAAATGCTTGCTTTTCATACCTCAGTAATTTGTTTTGATGATTGGGATGGGTGGTCAAAACTTATAGGCGGAAAATGGAATTGGGATGAATCTTATCACCCGCCAGCTGAATTAGTTGAAGTGTCACCTTTAAAAAATCATTTTTTACATAAAAATGTTAAAAATTTTAAACTGAAAGATGAGGTGTATCATAACCTGCAAATAGAAAAAGATTCTCAACCCTTTCTTTCAGCAAAATCTAATACAACAAATGAGAATCATATTATTGGCTGGACACATCAATATCAAAAAGGAAGAACTGTTTATAATGCTTTGGGTCATGATTCAGATTCTTTTAAAAATCCAGATATGATTAATATTATTAAAAATAGCCTATTGTGGTTATCAGGAGATGAAATTTGTTAAAAATCAAAGATATGTCAATTATAGTGACTGGCGGTTGTTCGGGTTTGGGCCTTGGAATGGCGAAAAAATTCAGCAAAGCTGGAGCAAAAATTACCATTTGCGGCAGAAGAAAAGAAAAAGTTAGAGAAGCAGGAGATAATCTTGGTTCTAATGTTCTAGCAATCGTTGCAGATGTTACAAAGGATAATGATAGAAAAAAAATTATCGATAATGCCTTGGAGCATGGAGGAAAAATTGACTCACTTATTAATAATGCTGGTAATATGTACAGAGGAGCTATTGATGAGTTAGATCAAGAAAAACTAATAGATATTTTTAATACAAATGTTATTTCAGGAATGATGCTTTTAGGAAAAGCAAAAAAATATTTATCCAAAACCGAAGGGTCAAATATTTTTATAGGTTCAGTTCATAATAGAAGAGCTTTTCCAGGGGCTTCCCCTTATGCAGCTACAAAAGGTGCTTTAGAGACATTAACAAAAGTTCTGGCTGCAGAACTTGGTAAAGAAAAAATTAGAGTAAATTGTGTTGTACCAGGGGGAGTTTTTACTGAAATTAATCAAAGAGCAGGTTTATTTGATGAAAATACTGCAAAAAAAAGATTAAATGATATGGCATCAATTCACGCTCTTGAAAGAATTGGAACTCCAGAAGAAATAGCCGAAGCAATTGAATACCTTATTTGTGCAAAGTGGACGACAGGTGCTATTCTTGAGGTTGATGGAGGTTTGGGCTTGGGATTAACTGATGCTTAAATAGGTAAACTTGATACACCACCATCGACAGCAATTGATTGGCCTGTAATATAGCTTGATTTTTCAGAAGCTAAAAAAGCAACTAAATCTGCTAATTCTTCTGGCCTACCGACCCTTTTAATCGGAATATCATTTGATATCGTATCGATAACTTGATCCTCAGAAATATCTAAATCTTTTGCTTGTAAAGAAACGAGACCCTCTACCCTCTCAGTTTTTGTGAAACCCGGACAAACATTGTTAATTAAAATATTTTCTGATGCAATTTGATTTGATAGAGTTTTGGCCCAACCATGAACTGACATCCTTACACCATTTGATAAAATTAAATTATCAATAGGTTGTTTTGCTGAAACTGAACTAATATTAATAATTCTTCCCCATTTATTTCTTTTCATCGAGGGTAAAACAGACCTTGTTAATCTAACTGCAGATAAGAAAGTTGACTCAAAAGTAGATAGCCAATCATTATCAGTAATATCGTCAAAAAATCCTGCTTTTGGCCCACCTGTATTATTAACAAGAATATCTATTCTTCCATATTTCTTAATAATATCCTCTACCATTTTATTTATTTCTATTTCTTCACTCAAATCGGTTTGAAAAAAAATAACTTCGGAACCACTTTGGTCTTTAATATCTTTTGCAGCCTTTGATATTTTTTCTTTATCCCTTGAGCAAATAATTACTGTTGCACCTTCATTTGCTATAGAAAGTGCAGAAGCCTTGCCAAGTCCTTGACTGGCTGCTGTTACAAGAGCAATTTTATTATTTAATCCCAAATCCATATTAACCCCACTTTAAATATTTAATTAATTAATAGATATTTAGTATATTAATGAATATAGACTTTAAACCATAAAAAATTATATATATATTTAATTTTTGAAAGGAAAGTAAATGACCGAAAAAGGTATGGGATCTTCAGTTCTTAGAAAAGAAGATTTTAGGTTCATTACAGGTCGTGGTAAATACACAGATGATATAAATCATTCCAATCAGTTGTATGCATATTTTTTAAGATCACCTGTCGCACATGCAAATTTAATTTCCGTTGATACTGAAGATGCTAAATCTTCTCCGGGCGTCGTTGCAATTTATACAAATAAGGATATTGATGCTTCACTTCCCTGTGGTTGGGAAACACCTACTAAACCTGGAACCCCACCAATGCATGAACCTCCTTGGCCAGTTTTTGCAAAAGACAAAATAAGATTTGTTGGAGAAATGATTGCTGTTGTCATAGCAGAGACAGTCAATCAAGCAAAAGATGCATGTGATTTAATTAATATTGAGTATGAAGATCTTCCAGCAGTTGTTTCACCAAAAAAAGCCATAGAGGATGATGCTCCTCAAATATGGAATGATATTCCCAATAACATATGTTTTGAATGGGAATTAGGTAATAAAGAAGAGACTGAGAAAGCATTTAAAGAGGCAGAACATCACGTTGAGATTGATTTAACAAATAGTCGTTTGGTTCCAAATGCAATGGAACCAAGATCATATATTGGAAATTACGAAGCCGGAAAACAAGAATATACTCTATATACTACAACTCAACTTCCACATATTATCAGAATGCTTGTATGTACAGTTTTAGGTTTAGAAGAGCATAAAGTAAGAGTTATTTCTCATGATGTTGGAGGAGGATTTGGTTCAAAAGCATTTCATTATGCAGAGGAAGCAGTTGTAACATGGGCTGCAGGTAAATTAGCTAGAGCAATTAAATGGACATCTGAGAGAAGTGAAGCATTCATTAGTGATCGTCATGGCAGAGATCATATCACAAAAGCTGAAGCTGCTCTTGATAAAGATGGTAATTTTACTGCAATGAGAGTTACAACTTTAGCTTCATTAGGAGGATATCTCTCAGGCTCCGGACCTGCTATACCAACATTTTTTTATGGTCCTCTAATACCTGGACCGTATAAAACACCAAATCTTTACTGTGATGTTAAAGGAGTATTTACAAATACTGTTCCAGTTGATGCTTACAGAGGGGCAGGAAGGCCTGAAGCTACATATGTTACAGAAAGATTAGTTGAAGCTGCCTCTTGTCAGACAGGAATTGACTCAATTGAATTAAGAAAGAAAAATTTTATTCAACCAAATCAATTTCCATACCCATCACCAGGTAATTTAACATATGACTCAGGAGATTATGATGCATGTCTTAACTCTGCTCTTAAAGCTATAAAATATGATGAGTATAACAATAGAAAAATTGAGTCAGAAAAAAATGGTAAATTAAGAGGAATTGGAATTTCTTGTTATATTGAAGCCTGTGGAGTAGCTCCATCAAAAATGACCTTGGAGGCAGGAGGAAGAGGAGGTTATTATGAGTCTTCAACAGTTAGGGTTAACCCAACGGGATCAATAACAGTTTTTACAGGCTCCCATTCGCATGGACAAGGTCATGAAACAGTCTTTGCTCAAATTGTTCATGAGACTCTCGGAATACCATTTGAATCTATTGATGTAGTTCATGGAGATACAGGAAGAGTTCCTTATGGAGTTGGAACCGTTGGTTCAAGATCTCTAGCTGTAGGAGGTCCAGCATTAATGAAATCGTTAGAAAAGATTATAGCAAAAGGAAAAAGGATTGCAGCTCATATACTTGAGTCTTCAGCTGATCAAATTATTTTCGAAGATGGTGAATTTTCAGTTAAAGATACAAATAAATTTATTTCATTGCCCGAAGTAATAGGAGCTGCATATGTCCCAGGAAACTATCCTATTCACGAACTTGAACCCGGTCTTGAAGAAACATCTTTTTATGATCCACCTAATCTTACATATCCAGCTGGAACTCATATCTGTGAAATCGAAATTGATCCGGAAACTGGAAAGACTGAAATAATAAATTATGCAGTTGCGGATGATTTTGGCATAATTATGAACCCTATGATTGTTGAAGGTCAAGTTCATGGAGGTGTTGCCCAAGGTATTGGCCAAGCAATGCTTGAACATTGTATTTATGAGGAAGATACAGCTCAATTAATCAATGGATCCTTTATGGATTATACAATGCCAAGAGCAGATAATATTCCTACAATGATTGTTAAAACCGAAGTTACACCATCTGTACATGGACTCGGTGTAAAAGGTTGCGGAGAAGCAGGTGCAATTGCAGCACCTCCAGCAGTAATTCATTCAGTTTTAGATGCTTTGAAATCAAAAGGAGTTAAAGATTTTGACATGCCAGCAACCCCTAATAAAATATGGGAAGCTATTCAAAAGGCTAAGACTGGTTGATTTCGCAAATCTTTTTAGAAAAATTCTTTACATCATCCCAATTTGTAAACTCATAATCTTTTGAGGTATCAGTTGGCCCATCAGTAATCCACATTATAAATTTAATAATAAATTTATCAGAAATCTTATATTTTGAATATTCTAGACTCCCAGCAAATACTCCAACTAAATTTGGATGCCAGTTTGTTTTTTTTAAAAACTTAATTATATATGGATTGGTTTCAGGAGAATTTTTTTCTTTTTTTCTTGCAACTAGATTGACGCCAAAAAAACAGCTGACTTTTTTATCTAAATATATTTTATTTTCAGATATAAATTCATATAAGTTTTTTCTAAACTTACCATAACGAATACTTGCTCCGATGATAATTCTATTATAATCCATAAGATTATATTTATTAACAATTTCTAGATTAACTACATCAATACTTTCTTTAGAGTCTAAAAAATTAGATATATAGTGGCTTATTTTCTTTGTATGATTATCAACAGTTGAAAAAATTATTAGTGTTTTCATGATGTTTAATCCCATTTAGCAGTAGGAGGCATTGACATTAATATTGCGTCAGTAGACCCACCTGTTTTCAAGCCAAATAATGTTCCTCTATCCCACAAAAGATTAAATTCAACATATCTTCCCCTTTTATAGAGTTGAATATCCTTATCGTCTTGAGACCAATTTTGATCTTTTCTGTTATTAATAATAGAACATATAGTTGTTAGGATATCTTGACCAAAATCATGAATAAAATTGAAATCTTTTTCAAAATTATTATTATTTAAGTGATCAAAAAAAATACCACCTTCACCTCTTGGTTCATCTCTATGTGGTAGATAAAAATATTCATCACATTGTTTTTTAAAATCTGGATAATATCTTTTATCATGCTTATTGCAGACAGTTTCAATAGATCTATGAAAAATAGATACGTCTTCTTCATTTGGGATTGAGGGTGTCATATCGGCTCCTCCCCCAAACCATTTTTTTCCAGTTTGAATGAATCGAGTATTAAAATGAAAAGCTGGTACATAAGGTGATTGCATATGTGCTACGACACTTATACCACTTGCCCAGTAATTAGGGTTATCCTCTGTTCCAGAAATTTGTTTTCTAAAATCTTCTTTAAATTCACCTTTTACAGTCGAAATATTTACACCAACTTTTTCAAAAACATCTCCTTTAAGAATGCTCATTTCTCCACCACCCTCACCAGAATGTTTCCATGTTTTTCTTATAAATTTACATCCATCAATCTCCTCAAATTTTTGACAGAATTGATCTCTAAGCTCTCTAAACCATTCTTGAGCAATTTTTTTTTCATTTTCAGTTTCTTTAAAATCTAAAGTTTCATTCATTTGAAATTTTCCCTGATTGTCTTGATAAAATAACTTACATTTTCTTCAGGTGTTGTTTTTAAAATACCATGTCCCAAACCACAGACCCAACCTGCTCTATCAGATAGTTCCAAGTTAAGTATTGGTTCTATATATTTATCTAAAGCCCTTTTTACATCATCCAGAGGTTTAGTTAGAATGTCTTGACTAAAATTACCCTGAACAAAACCCCTATTTGTTTTTTTTAACCAATCTGAAATTTCAAATGTATGATCAAACCCAATACCAGAGAGGGTTTTATTCGCCTCAGAGTTTATATTTTCTATAAAAAAATTATAATCAAATGGGTGCTTTGCAAAAAAACCAACCTTGCAATCAAAAGGTTTGATTAAATTATCATAAACAAGATTTGAGTAAATGTAAAAATCCTCTGAGTTACCAATTCTTGATGCATCTGTATCAAAAATCATAACTATTTCTGCACCTGAAGAAATCTGAAGTTCTATATTTTTCTTTAGCAGAGGTATTATTTTAAGAGTAAGAAGTTTGAAAATAAAGTCATTTTTAAAATTACCCTTATACTTTACTCCTTTATTCATTCCTGTTCCATAAGAGGTAACAGTCCATGGGCCTCCTACAAAACCGATCAAACTTTTATTTTTTGGAAGAATATCGCGAGTAATTCTAAGAGCATCCCCTTGAAAACTTAAGTCAATTATAGCTTCTTCAACTTTTTTTAATTCATCAAAATTTGAATGATCAATAAATTTACTAAAAACAGGCCCTGGATTGTATTTAAGGTTCATACCCAATGCTTCTAATGGAAATAAAATATCACTAAATAGAATTGATACATCAAAATCAAAATCTTCTATTGGGCCAAGGGCTGTTTGAGCAGCAAGTTTTGGATTTTTACATAAATCTTCGAAAGAATTATTTATTTTTAAATTTTGATAATGTGAATGGTATCTCCCAGCTTGTCGCATAAACCATATTGGAGGGGTTTTTTGTGGTATTCTATTTAAGGCATTATTAAATAACAAATTAGACATTAAAAACCTATTTCTTTTGCCAAACGTGCTCCATAAGTAATAATATATTGAGCTCCAGCTCTTCGCATTACATGCCATGTCTCTTTTAAGGATTCATTAAGATCTAATAAACCTTTTTCTTCAGATAAACATAAACCTGCAAATTCGCCACTTACTTGATATGAACCAACCATTAAATTTGTCTTTTTCTTTATTTTATCAATTAAGTCAATTGATGTTATTCCTGGTTTTACCATAAGCATATCTGCACCCTCTTCAGCACATCTTATGCTTGCCCTAATAGCCTCTGACTCACTTCTATAGTCTAATTGATATTGTTTTCTGTCACCAAAAGAAGGTGCTGAAGCTGCGGCATCCCTAAACGGACCATAAAAATTGCTTGAAAATTTTGTGCTATAGCTAATAATTGGCTTCATTAAAAATTTTTCTTTATCTAAAATTTTTCTTATTGATAGCGTCCTTCCGTCCATCATATCACTGGGCGCAACAATATCTGAACCTGCCTCAACGTAACTTAGTGCAATTCTAGAAATTTCTTTTAATGTATTCTTATTATCAATTGCTTTATTTTCATCAAATAGGCAACAGTGTCCATGCTCAGTTAATGAACACAAACATACATCAGTCCATAAATTAATATCGTTTTTAAATCTTTCCTTAATTGAACTTATAGCTTTTTGATGAAAATCTAAATTGAAAGAGTTTGAACCTTTTTTATCAGGACTTATAAATAAAAGGAAATTTTTTACCCCGTTATTTATGTCATCATCAATTTGTTTAATACTGTCATCAATAGACAAAACAAAATTATCTTTTAATCCAATAATTTCCTGTTTCTTTGAAACACTCTGGTTAATGAAAATCGGTTGAACAAAATGTGATAATGAAAAACTAGTTTCAGAGCACAGATCTCTTAACAACTGATTGCTTTTTAAGCGATGAAGTTTTTTTTCAACTTTTTTCATTTGTTATCTCATCTTTCCAGTCTTCATAGGTTAAGAATATTTTTATACGATCCTCCGTAACATTCTTTTTAATAATTTCATAGGTGTTACCTGGACCGCAAGAGTGAAATTTATCAATTATTTCAGGAAATTCTTCAATTGCGTACTGAAATGCTGATCCACTCATCCAGTAAAAATGTGTTTTTTTTGATAAATCCTGATTAATTTTATTTTTTATTAAACTATAAGTGAATAGCCTATCTTTAATAAAAAAATCCAACGAATCTTTATGGGTCAATTTTATCCACTGATTATCAGAAAAAAATTTAAAATTATTATTGCCCTCACCTAAACTATCAAAAGTGCCATTAACCCAAAAACCTTTTTTAGCTAACTGAAACCAAGTTTTCACACCACTAGTCCATAAAATGTTTGAGCTATCAATACTATCTTTTTCATCTAAAACATTACTCCTAGAAGCAAGAATATTTTTATTTCTTAATAAATTTATTTTTTTGGATTTATTCTTTAGATTTTCACGTGAAAAAAAATTATATTCTTTTAAATTAGAGGGATATATTTTATTAGGATCAATAGAAGACCATTTAATATCTCTTTTTTCGTTTTGCCTCTCTAATCTTCTTTGATTTAAAGGAATATTTTTGTCTGTAATACCCTTCAAAGTTAATATTCTACCAAAACTCTTTTTTTCGTAACTAACACCTATTTTTTGGTGACAGCCTCCACCATATGAAGAAAGTACTTTTCTTTCAACTTGAACAGAATTAAAGGTCTCTGAATCATTAATAAGATTAATTAAATCAATTATGTCATTACGACCATCTTTAACCTCAATTGCAATTGCTCCTTGTGCTGGTGCACAAGGATTTTCTGACAATGGTGGAATTAACCAAGTTGAATTATTAACTATATTTTTAATATCCTCAGATAAATCGTTTTTCACTCTGCCAAAGAGTCTATCGATCGCAGCTTTAGCTATAACAATTCCATCAGAATTTCCTTCAAAATATTTATTTAATCTCGTAGGTATATTACCTCT
>Ga0163111_10000334_pt1 | contig 28493 bp, 7 predicted proteins | sample CRUFie1St18metaG_FD_109645 | JGI IMG/M metagenome (GOLD analysis project Ga0163111, IMG submission 109645) | Marine microbial communities from the Costa Rica Dome - CRUD Field 142mm St18 metaG | ecosystem: Environmental > Aquatic > Marine > Oceanic > Photic zone | place: Costa Rica: the Eastern... | reverse complement strand
TCCCCGATTTGAGTAATCGGGCGCCACATTTTTCGAGCACTCGGCTAAGTGCTCGAAAGGTGAGTGGCGCCCACCTCGAAAATTTTAATGCATTAGATATTCGGGGAGATTTCTGGTTACACTAATCGGTGATCTCCCCGATTTCTCCCCGAATATCTAATGCATTAAAATTTTCGAGGTGGGTGCCACTCACCTTTCGAGCACTTAGCCGAGTGCTCGAAAAATGTGGCGCCCGATTACTCAAATCGGGGAGTAATAGGTGTCACCGATTTCAGATGCGCCGCGCAGGGAGCGCGTTCACGACGCGTTGACGAGAAATCGGGGACGCCTATTACTTTTTCGTTTTTAATGTATTAAAATGGAATGGACCAGACGATAAAAGTGATGGCTAAGATGCTGAACGAGCAGCTAAGCACTGCTACTGCTGTTGCCAATGGTACGGTGGTGCGGTCCGGTGCAGGCGAGGGCGTCTCCTCCTTATTGACGGACTCGTACCCGTTGCTGAGCATGGTGGCGGCGCTGCCGCTTTTTTTTGCGCGCACGCACTCCGGTCGGTTAGAGGGGGGGCGAAGGAGAGGGTGAGGGATGTGCCATCTTAGCCGCAGCGACACACGAGATTGTTTGTGGTTACGACAGTGTGTGTGGGGTCTTCAATGACGCCGAGATGTCCTTGGTTAGGTGTGTCCCAGTTGACGTTCCAATAGGGTATTATCTCCAAAGCCCCACTGATGACATGCGTGTAAGCATTGCAGCCATGTGGAGCGTCACGTTCTCGTGTCATCAAAGAAATGAAGGTGCCGGTGGCGACGGCGGCGGCAAACAATTCACAGTCCTCGAACAAATCCACTGCGGTGTAGCCGTGGTGCTGACAGTCGTCTGAAACGATCAGTATGAAGCAGTCGCCTGCGTTGTTGGTAATCTGGAAAGGTGGTGGCGCTGGCGGGGGCCGCGGCGGCGCCGGCGGGGGCACCGGCGGCGCCGGCGGGGGTGACGGCGACGAGATGCAGCGACACACGATATGGTTGTAGACGTCTTCGCTGCCGGGGACGAGGCCAAGCACTCCTTCGCTGCCTGTTGGTGCGGTGTTCCAATAGATGTAGATGCTCCGGTCAGAAATACCCGCAATTGGAAATGTAAAAGCATTGCAGCCACTTGGATAGCTGGTCACGGCTTGTTCTGCCAAATTGGGAACGGTGTTTTCGCCAACGGCTTGCACAGCTTGCAGGTAGCTTGCACACCCTTCGGGTGTTTCCACTATGGTAAAGCCGTGGTGCTGACAGGTTTCTGAAGCAACCATTACGAAGCACTCGCCTGCGGCATTGCTGAGCACGTAAGGCGGCGGTGCGGGTGGTGCCGGCGGCGGTGCGGGTGGTGCCGGCGGCATCGGTGGCGCCGGCGGGGGAGTCGGCGGCGAGGGTGGTGGAGGCGGTTTGGGTGGCGGCGAGGGCGGCGGCGGCGAGGGCGGTGGTGGCGTTGGCGGCGGCGATGGTGGTGGCGGTGAGGGGGGCATGGGCGGCGGTGGGGGCGGTGGCATCACAGTGTCTCGCGCGCCCACCTTGGTCACCTGCGGCGCTCCGTCAACGGCGCTGAGCGGAAAGTGTGGCTGGACGGTTGACGACGCCAAATCGATTTGATCGGCCACGTCGTGCACGGCAAGCAGCGTGCAGCATCCCGAGGGCGAGAGGTGGAAGGCAGCCGTGTGGGCGTGCTCGTGTGCCAGGCGGCAGCAATCGTCAAACGTCAGGCCGCACGGTTCCTTGATGGCCACCGGGAATTCGCGAGTCGCTATCGAGATGTCGTGGTACATGTGGCATCCGCCATACGTCACCGGCGGCGGATCGGGCGGCGCCGTGGCGATCGGCGGCACGGGCGGCTCGGGCGGCGGTGGTGGTAACGAGGGGGGCAAAGCCTCCAGCGTGCGCCACAGAACGCGCGTGCCCATGAGCCAGAGCATGCGGTACGCGCCGAGCAGCGTGAGGCGCACGAAGCGCACGTCGCGCATCGCGACGAACGCGGCGTCGTCCGCAAGCGCGTCGAGGCACACGTACTGAAAGTGCGTCATTCCGACCGAGTAGAAGTCGACCGACTGCTTGTGGTACGGCTTGCACTGCGTGGCCAGCGGGTTGTGATTCTCGTCAAACACCTCAAGCGCGTAAAAGCGGTTGGTGACGTCGCCGCGATCCTCGGAGACGCCCTGCGCGCTTTGAAATAAGAGGGAGCCGAGCTCGGCGTCGGCCGGTAGCGCCACCTCGAGCGCAAAGAAGTGGTAGTCGCGGTCAGTCGGTCGGCCCTGGCGCAGATCGAGCTCGATCCACGGTTCGTGCATGTTGTTCCACGTCGTATCGCAACGGCGCGCGCCGTCGATGCAGCGGTAGGGGTAGTCGCCCGTGCGGCACGGCAGCACCGCGCCCGCGTCGATGAGCGCCTGCGAGCACTGTGCCCATTGCGGCTTGTACAGGAAGTTGGTGATGTCTGTCAGCGCGGCCTCGCGCGTGGTGTTCTTCACGTTGTGGAGCGCCATCGCGTTGCCGAGATTGGGCGACGCGGTGGACGGGTCGGTCTCGGCCCCGCCCATGAAGTAGGTGGAGAGTGAGACCGCCTCCGGCGACTGGAAGACCACGCGTCCCTTCTCCTCTTCGGCCAGCGTTGCAAAGGCCAGCGGTGAGGGTGGCGGCGGCGGTGGCCGATTGACGTCCTCGCGTATTACGACGTCTATTGGCGGCGGCGAAGGCGGAGAGAAGCCATCACCCAGCACAAAGCGCGTCATCATTTGCGACGCGAGGCGCGAGCAGCGCGCCTCGGCACTCAGAATGTAGACCGAGTCGCAGAACTGGCGCTGCGCGATGAGCGCCATCTGCTTACCCTGGTCGGCTGTGATGGCCACGGGTGGCGAGGGTGGTGGAGGCGGTCCGGGTGGCGAGGGAGGCGGCGGCGGCTGCGGCGAGGGTGGCGGCGAGGGTGGCGGCGACAGGCCCCGAAGGCGCACCAAGAATTCCTCGGCAAGCGTCTCCTCGTTGGTGTCCGCGAGCTCCAACGGCCCTTGGTTGCACTCGGGTCGCGATTGGTAGGTCTTCTCAGGCTGACACGTCTGACCCGCGGGCGCGACGAGGCAGCACTGCACATTCTGGTTCTCGGGAAACGTCTTCTTCAGCAGGTCGGAGCAGCGTGCCGAGTAAAGCGCGAGCTGTCCCGTGCGGAAGCCGGCAGGGACCGGGTCGGCGGAGCCGGCGTTAATCACGGACGTGACGTACCCTGGCTTGAGCCTCTGGCGAATCAGGTCAAAGCGCAGCGCCGCCTGCTCGCGCGAGAGACCCCAGTTCCGATCAGTCACGGCCAGCATGCTCTCGTCCGCCTCCGTGGCAGAGATCATCGCGTCCAGGTCGTAGACACCGTCGGGCGACACAAAGAGCTTGCGGCGCTGGCGGAATTCGAATTCCTCGTCAAACGGCTCGCCTCCAGGATTGGTCGAGCCCAGTGGTAGGTTGGGTCGCAGCTGCGTGGCCATCGCGTCACGGAATCTTTCTTTTTGCTCTCTTACAAATTCCTGGGCGACCTGCGTCGCAAAGTCAAAGTTGTCGCCGACGGTTGCGCGGTTGATTTGCGATTTACACGTCTGGCCCTTGTTGGCGCTGCACGCAGTGTAGGTGAACGCCTTGAGGTAGAGCAGTCGGTGCCATCCCGGCGAGACGTCGGGGTCGTGGCTCGAGGTGACATACGCCCAGCTCCACAGGCTCGAGTCGTAGTAAGTGGGTGCCTTCGTTGGGTCGCAGCCGCCGCTCTCTATGCCTAGGCCGCAGCCCTCAGGATGAGGTCGACGGATGCCCGACGCGCCGAGCATGCCGTTGGGCACGTGCATGTCGTAACGCGGCAGCTTAGGCTCCGAGGCGTCTCGGATAAATGGGCCGTCAGCATCCACTGCGCTCAACGGGTCGTTGCCGCCGACGGGCGGGTTACCAATGGCGTCGTTGATGCTGTACTTGTACGTGGGGTTGCAAATGCGCTCTCGGTAAAGCGCCTGCAGGCTGTTGGTCGCGCGGTGCGCACCGCGATCCGTCTTGAATTGATCGAAGTCGGCCACGTTGGTGTAGTCCTCGTTGTACTCACGGCCGTCGCCGCCTGTTTGCAGATCGCGTAGCTGGCGCAGAGATCCAAACGCGCGCAGGGGTGCGTATGAGTGAACGGGAACGGCGTGCGCAAAGAGGTCCTCCTCTCCATACACCCGCGCATCCTGGCGCCAAAGTGCGGTCGGCATGGCGGAACGGTGGACAGCGGGCGACTCGCAGTTGTCTTGCCAAAACTTGTGCACGCCTGTGTCATAGTGATGTCCTGTCTCGGAAAAGTACGCCTCCGAGAAGAGTGCCGACGCCATGGCCACCCAGTTGCGGTCGTACTGCGACGTGAAGTCGTCAGGGTTGCCAAAGGCGCTCACCTCGGGATTGTTGCTGCCCGCGCCCGCGGTGGTCGGGTCGCTCATAAACTCCAAAAAGGCCTGGCACGCAAAACGGAAGTGCCCCGTGAAGCGCGCCTGGATGATACGCGCACTCAGGGCATCCTGGTCCTTGAAGTGCGCCGTCGCCAGGTAGGCCGTCGACATGGAATACCGCGAGATGTAGTACACGGGCCCGTACCCCAGTCCGTCGGCCGAGTGGTCGCGGCCCACGTTGGCCCCGCTCGTCTGCTGCGCAATGTTGCTTAGCTGCGGCCAGAACTCAAGCATCTTTTCGCGCGCGAGCTCCATGCCCTCGGGGTCGGCTGCAATCAGATCATCGTACGCGCCGTGCTTCACGGGGGGAGGTGGGGGCGGCGAGGCGCCCCAGTCAAAGACTACGTCGTCGAGCCGCCAGCGCAGCGTCTTCAGGTTGATGATCAGGTTGTCGTCAGCCTCTTCTTTGGGACAGAACTCCTCGATGAAGTGAAAGACGCACGCCAGTATGGCCTTGTCGAGCGAGAGCGAGCCGCGGGTTAGGTCGCCGCAGATATTTTGCGCGGCCTCGTTGACGTTCTGGTTGGCATTTTCGAACAGCTGCTGCAATGACGGATCGACAACGTCGAACGAGTCGCCCACGATGGCCGCATACTCCGCCTGCAAGGCGTCCTCGCTGGCCGGCTGGAACAAGTCCTTGTACCCGTTGACCATCTCGTCGTCCGCAAGGCAGATCGACTTGACACGTTCATAGTAGCAGCGCTTCCACAGCTGCTTGTCGTCCCACGAGCACCCCAAAAGCGCTGCCAATTCGGCGAGATCTTGCTCGCTCCGGCAATCCTTGATGTCCTTGTACGGGATGCACAGCCGCTTCATCAGCTTGATAAAGTCAAAGGGCTTGAAAGGACCAAACCCGACCCTCTTGTTGATGACAGGAATCTTGATCTTTGCCTCAATCTTAACGTTCTTGATGGGCTTGAGGATCTTGTTGATCGGGTCGATGAATGCGCCGTTTACCATGGTCTCGATCAGGCTGAGCAGCGCTACGGCAACCTTGTCAAGAATCATCATTAGGATGTCGGGCGCGGAGCATTCCTGCAACTCATTGGGCAGGTTGTCGATCCATGCAGGGCGCAGAAGCATGAACACTTGACAAACACACGCAACCGGGTTGAGGCAGAGTGCTGCCAGGCGGATTGCGGTGATGATGTCGTAGCCGAGTGCCCGCACGGCGGTGAGAACCGTCTCGGCAATGTTGTTAGGGCACGGCGGGCTGCACAGCGCACACGCGGGCGGCGAGGGCAGCCCTCCCGAGTGCGCCTTGCGCGCGTAGTAGTCGCACTTGTCCATGCAGTCGAGTTCGTGATAGCACACGATCCGCTGCTGCGTAATCCCGTTGATCTGCGCCTCTTCCACAAGCGTGCGTGGAAAGATGAGGCTGCGCACGTCGATGCCCACGCTATGCACATAGTCCTCGTCGATGTCCACAAGGACACCGCACAGCACACTGCCCCTGGGGTGTGCCTTTGGCCAGCAGCTCGTGATGCCCATGGTAACCTGCGCGCCGATCTGCGACTCGCAGCCAGTGTGCATGTAATCGTAGTGCACGTCGGTACACACGCCCGTGCCAAAGCTGTTCGTGCTATCGTACTTGTCGTCGCCTGTAAAATGTTGAGCGTAAGGACATGCGTGTGTAGTGTGAAAGGTGTTTGAGGTGATTAAGAATACCTGGCATGTCGAGCAGGTAGTAATCCTCGTTGTCGCTGTCGGGCAGCCAGATCTTCGGGTGCGGCTCTCCGGCGGCCCTGAGCGCCACGTTGCGCGCCACCTGCGCCTTGTACGCGTCCTTGCTGTAGCCGGCCGTCGTGTACAAAGAGACGTTGGGCGAGCACACGTAGTGCATGCCCGAGATCGGGTGCGTGCCGCAGCGGCTGAAGCAATCCAGGTCGGTATTGCAAGGTACGTGGAAGCCCTTGCGCTCTACCGGGTGGCCATCCTCGTCGAGCGGCGGGTGGAAGGCACCAGTGTTCGACTCGCGATGCGGCTTGCGGCACGATATAGAGTTGCGAGGAGCGTAGGGCGCGTCGACGCTGTTCTGCACGAGAATCCGGTACTTTTCGTTCCAACTGATGCTCGGATTGGCTGGGCGCATGTCGTGCCGTATGGCACCCCACCGGAAGCCGATGTCGATGCCCAAGTCACTTGAGTGCTGCGCCTGCAACATACCCAGAACGGGCAGCGCAACCGAGCACTTGGCAACCGAGGCGATGTCGCGCACGGTCTTGCTGATGCAGTGAGCGTTGCACGCGTCGCAGTTGAGGTGACACTGCTCAATGCGTGCCGTCAGGTTGGCGCGGCACATGTCGATGTTGTCTCCCGACTCGGCGGCGAGCCGCTGCCGCGCAAACTTGAACTCGCAGTACTCGCGGTCCGGGCGAATCATGTACTCCACGTCGGTGACACCGCTGCGCTGCGTGCGCGTCGCGTTGGGAGAGCAGTAGGCGACGGTCTGCTTGTAGACGACGTTGCCTAACCGGTCGAGAAGGGGCGGCGCAATTCCGGTCTCATCGGACCGCATCGCATCGTCCCACACGGGCTCGTTGGTGTAGGTCATGCAAAAAGGGCCGACCGATAGCAGCTCCTGGCGCAGCTTCTTGGTCTCGGCCGCCATCGGGTTGGTGTCCGACTCCCAGTAGCCGCAGTAGTCGCCCTCGCGCGTCGACAACGTGTCGTAGCCACGGCACTTGACGCCGTTCAGTGCCATCCACGGGTGGGGCGCCTCGTTGGAGTTGAGGCCACACACGGTGCCTGCGGCACGGTCCTTGACAAAACAGTCGCTCAGTTTAATGACAAGCTCGTCCTCGCGCGCCTCGAGATCTAAAACGAATCCCTCGTACCGCGTGATGAGCGCCCGACCCGAGACGGTCGTGGGTGGCGCGGGTGGGTACATGGGCGCGTTGGGTGCCAGGTCGGGCAAGGGCGGTGGCGGCGGCGGCGGCGACGGTTTGGGGGAAAGCAGCGTCGCAAAGCCGTTATGGTCGGTGGTCACCATGGCTTGCGAGTTGATCAACGTTTTTGTGAAGGCGATGAGCTTGGTGTACATCTCGGCGTCGGCTCGCACCTGTGCGAGCTCGTCGCGCTCGGCCTGCATGGTCGTGTCGAGCTCGTAGTTGCGGAGCAGCACCTTGCTGTTGTGGCAGTTGGTGCTTGCGATCTTGACGTCGGGAGCGTCGCCCGTGGCGATAGTATAGTTGACCTGGATTTCCTGGTTAGTGAAAAGCGGGGGTTGGTGGCGCACGATCGTTGGTACCAGAAGAATCGTGCGACCTGGTCTAAGGGCAGGTCTACGGTTTGAGTTGCGTATTTAGCTTACAAACGGGTCGGTCATGATGCGTCCAGCCGACATGAAGGCATCAAAAAGCGCCTTTTCGTTCTCCAGAGCAATCACGACCACGAGGCAGCGCGGCTCAAACTCAAAGCCTTCCACCAGCTCGCCCGCGACCACCTCGGTGGCGCACGTGCCGTCGAGCTGAATCATCGTGTGCCCCTTGGTCGGCTGAACGAGCGCGCAATTGGGCTTCTCCTCGTCGACGTTGAAGTTAACTTCGGAGCGCGATTGGTTAGTGTCAAAGCTGCTCAGGCCATCATCGACCATGAAGGGGCAGCTCTTCTCGGTGAAGTGGACGGCCTGAATGTATGGCTCGTCGAAAAACTTGTAGTAGCCCGAGCGCAGCACGCGTGCGCCTTCAGGTATGAAGGCGGTTCCCGTGCGCCCGCGCACGTCGGCAAGTAGCTCGTCGGTGAGGTCGAGCATGATGATGCGCGATTCCTTCTCTGCATTGAGTGGAGGCACGCCTGGCAGGGGCGGCGGCCAATTGGGCGGCGGCGGTGGGCGCGGCGGCGAGGGTGGAGGCGGCGGTGGCGAGGGCGAGGGCGGCGGGTGCGGCGGCGGAGGCGGCCGGAGTGGTGGCGGTGAGGGGGGTGGAGGCGAGGGCGGAGATGGAGGCGGAAAGGGTGGAAGAGGTGGCGGCGAGGGCGGCGAAGGCAAGGATGGCGGCTGTGGCGGCGAAGGCGGCGGGTTGGGGCTGGCGGGTGGCATGTCGAACGAGGCGTGTAGGATGCACATGCCCGCCGCGCGGTAGACCGGGAAGGGCGGCGACGGCGGCGGGTGAGCGGGGCTCTGCACGGGGTCCGGTGGCGGAGGGTTGGGTGGATTGGGCGGCGGCATGGGCGGCGAGGGAGGCGGATGCGGCGCCACCATCTGGTTGTAGTGCGGTCCGCAGTAGCAGTAGCTATGCTCGTCCAGGTCCCAGTCGTGCTTTGGAACGGAGCACCACGGTCCATCTTCCTGCTCGTTGTAGCAGCCACCAATCTTGCGGCAATTCTCACGCGTGATCCCCGCGTACTCGCCAGGCATCGGATTCTTCGTCGGAGTGCAGATCCGCTGGGTTTGGTAGCCCTTGCGGTACACCTTGAAGCTTTCGTAGCCAAAACGGCCCAGGGAGTGGCAGCGCTGCGCGCAAGAGCCGGGGGAGAGCGCGGGCGCGTGCAGGAAGAGGTCGTTCCGGCCGTCCCGGTCAAAGTCTGCCACAAAAATTTGCGCGACACTGGGCAGTTGCCAATCCTTGCGCGCGTTGGCCGGAAACTGAGAGTACGGCGCGTAGTAGCACGTGCCCAGCACGCCCTCAGCTGTATCGTAGCCGATGCAAACTGGGTGCGACCTGGGGCACATTAAGTTGCTGCCAGGCGGAACGTCGGGCCCCTCCTGGCCGCAGCAGGGCCGCATGGGTGCGCCGTTGCCATACGCTGCGGTGCATTGCGAGTCCGCCAGTGCAAAGGCCGACTGCATCCGCCGGCCGTCCTTTGGGTTGAGATCAATCTCGGCGGCTATCGCTGTCGCGTTTGCTGCTGCCTCTTCCAGCCGCCGTCCAGATCCAATCGGAAGAACGCACCTACCTACGGATTCCGCGCATTGATAGTTGTCCCACGAAAACCCCGCCGACGTGACGCCGGCTAGGCATTTCGTTTGGGTGGAGGCGTGGCTACCGCAACCATTGCAGAATTCTGGCGGGTGCTCCGCTTCGAACGCGGCCAATCGACAGTCGGCACTTGTGAAGCAGGGCCTGCTAGTCCACATGCCGGTGGTTGCGCCAAAAAAGTCCTCGAGCGCGACGCAGTGGATGGAGTTGGCGCCAGTGTACGGCGGCGCGGGCGGCGGCGCAATGCCGCCAAGGCACGCGCCGCTGCGCGTGTCTTCCGGGCTGTGATCGCAGTACGTCGGATCCGCGAGCGCGTATGCCGGGCTGCCAGCGAGGGTGGGATAAAACTCTACGCACTTGCCTTCGCCCTGGTGCCAAACGCACGGTTGCGGTACGGATTGGTAGTTGAATGCCCACGCGTACGGGCAGGCCCAGTGGTCGTTGCCTAGGGAGCCACTCGCCTGGTTGCAAGCGCTCACCTGGGTGCGTCCCCAATACGGCGCGTTGTGGTACGCATCCATGCTTTTCAGCACGTACGTGTTGACGTAGCGATCGCTATTCTGGGTTGGATCGTCTGTGCACGGCGTCCCACCATTGGAAAACATTGTAGGGGAGCCAGACTCGGCGCACGTTTTCACGCGCCCCGGCTTGCAATTGTAGGCCGTGTACATGGGCTCGTTGAAAGCAAACAGCGTGCAGCCAATAGCATCCAGTTCATCGGCCTTCCAAGTGCTGATCATGAAGCCGTTGCAGTTGCCTTGTCCGTGTCTGGCGTTCCTTACACAGAAGTTGGCGCAGAGAGTAGCGGCGTCGTTGTGGGAAGTGTGCGACCACGACCCCACATGAAAGGTCGTCATGGATGAGGGAAAGGGCGGGGGGAGATGGAGTGCCGTGCCGTGCATGTGGCAATCCTGGTTCTTGAAGCGCGTGAAGAGTTCCATGTCGGGTGGGAAGGGTGGCGGTGGCGCCGGCAACGGCGAGGGGCGAGGGGGCGAGGGGTGTGGTGAGGGCGGCGGTGGCGCGGGTGGCTCGGGTGGCGGCACGGGCGGCGCGGGTGGCGGGGGAGGCTTGATCACCGTGTCGGCAAACTCAAGCGTGGTCTCGGGCATGATCCGGGAGTAGTCACCCTCATCAAGAGCGTACTGCGTGCCGCGGTAGACGCGCAGGTGGTCGTACGCGCTGCTGGTCAGCACGTCTGGATAGGCGTCGCCGTCCAAGAAGGCGATGGCGATGTCCTGCGTGTCCTCGTCGGGATCGCCAAAGGCGTAGCGCTTGCCGAGGCCACCGCCTGCCCGAATCGAGCACTGGCGCTTGAACTGGCGCGCCTCCGACACAACACTAGCATCATAGACCGTGCAGCCGTAGGCCTCGGACAGTTTTTGGTATGCACGCATCGCACTGTCTGGGAAGAGGTAGCACTGTTGGCGATTACCATCAATTTGTTGGTCTACGGCGTAGCAGCCGCTTAGATACAAAATGTGGTTGCATTTCGCGGTTTTGTCGCACAAGGCCTTGCACTCTTCGATGGTGGTGCCTATTTCGTTGGTTGTGGTCCCCGGAAACGGGTGTAGCGCTTGCGCCCGGTCAAAGTTCACGGAGATGTCCGACCAGGAATTGCACACGTCGTTTTCGCACACCACATCTTGTTCCACGTATTGGCAGATGGAGTCCTCGACGCAGGTGCCCCACTGCACGTTCGACACGTAGTTGATACAGGTGGGCTTGTCGGCCTTGCAGATTTTACTCTGGTCGGTGACCAGGGCATTGTCGTCTTGGTTGCAGCAGGTCGCGCTAGGTCCGCCTTGAGCGTAGCTCGCAGCGCAATCCGTGACGCCAAGCTCACGTCGGTGCGGCGGCATTGCAACGGGCGGCGGTGAGGGTACTTGGGTAATGTTGGACTCCGACAGGCGCCGTCTTTCGCAATTGGGGTCATTACTGAGGCACCACAGTGGGGGAGGGTTTGCAAAGCATTCTTCGGAAGGTCCGCAGCATCCGTCGTTACAATCCTCGTCACATTCACAATCGGAAAAATGTTGGCATTGACGACCGCTACCCGTGCTGTCGGCGCATGGGTCGCACATTTGGGATCGACTGCAGCCACGGGTATCTCGAAATTCGTTGCCGGAGATGGGAAACATGTTGCCCCATCCACGTTGGATGGGGCCAAGTTCGAATGTGGGCACGTTCCAATTGCGATGGCACAGATTTCGTTCATCTTTGCAGAGCCTGGGTCGTCCCCAGTAGGGAAACTTCAACGGCAAAAAGCAAGATTGGGAGACGGATGTCCCGCGGGTAATGGTATTGTCGCGCACCAGCATGAGCGACTGTTTCTCGAATGGATCGAGCATAGTAATCCCATTGAAAGTAATCTTAGGAGCATACCTTGCGTGGATGCCGCTGCAACTTATATCCTCTTGTACGCCATAATCGGTTTGGCCGACGTATGACAAAACGACGTGCTCGTAATAATCTCTGTGGCAACCACAGTATTCTTTGCATCTGTTGAACATCATGTCAATATCCCCACTCTTTATGCCCCAGAGCCTGGGAATGTCCCCATAGCTCGCCCAGATCCCGAGTAAGTGTTCCTCTGCCGTGGCGCACGCCTGCAAGCATTCCTGTCCCGTCCAACAGTTCGAAAATGTTGGTGGGTTGGTTGAGTAGTCTGTGGTGTGCCACCATGGCGGCGGCGGCTGCGGCGGCTGCGGCGGCGACGGCAACGGCGACGGTGTTGGGATCGGAGGCGACGGCGGCGACGGCGGCGGAGGGTTCGGCGGAGGGCGTGGCGACGGCGGATACGGCGGATCCGGCGGCGGCGGCGGCGGTGCAGGGCGCGTCGTGCGCAAGTCGGGCACCACCTTGTTGTCGCGGCTCAGGTCGGGGTCCACGTCGACGCGTATGCACTCGTTTTGCGCGCCGCGGTTGGCAAAGCAGAAGAGGTTGACGCCCGGGGCCACGCGCTTGGCCGCCACCGCCACGCTCTCAATGTTATGATGCTCCTCCTGGCCCACGTAGCGCTCTATGAAGCCTGGGAAGCCCAGGTAGGCAAGCGCGTTTGGACTCTCCGCCCCCGTGCCAATGAGCAGCGCCTGATGCGCGTTGGGGCCCTGCGTCTCGAGGCTCGTGAAGAAGCGCGCCGACGAGAGCGTGCGGTGCCGCGTGTTGGCAAGAGGCGTGAAGACAATCGAGAACGACTGCTGCGCGGTGGTGCACAGGCCCTGCTTCTGCACGTGCGCGTGGTGATGATAATTCGCCACCGAAGCGCAGTGGTGCGCGCCAAAGGGGGTGTTCGTCCTCCGCAGGTAGCAGTTGCCGCCGTCGTTGATGTCACGATAGGTGATGAACGTGCAACCCGCGGTCGCGGAGCACAGCGCCTTGCACTCGTCCACCGTTTCCACGGGCACGTACCGGTTCGGTGATTGAGTATCATCGGGCCAGGAGCCCCATTGCCTTGTCTGAAAGTCCCACTCGTCAACGTCGAGTGAAGGGTGATAGGGGCTGCAGAGTTTGTCCTCTACGACCGGCAACCACCGGTCGTAGGCGTCCGCGCAGGTGGGGAAGTCGATGGGGCAGATCAGCGACGACGTGGCGTCGGGTTGCAAGCACACGCCCTTCACCTGGTCGGCGCGGCACCGCGCACCGTAGCTGGCGTAGCAGGGCTGCTCGACTCTCGTCTGGACGTTGGCAAAGGCACCGTCCATGGTCGTGGGCATGTCCTCCGCGGTGGTGGAAGCGCCAGTGTAAGACTCGGAGAGCCGGCGCCGAGCCGACGATGCCAATGCCTCCGCGTCACGCACCACCACGCGCGGGCTCACAAAGATGTAGTCGTCCGTGTCGGACGTGCCCAGGAAGACGGCGCGCTCGGGAGAGGTGCACCCAAAATCCTTGGAGCGGCATGTGGTAGCGTAGCCGTGCAGCGTGCCAATGAAGTTCACGGTGGTCACGGTGGCCACGCCCGCGCCGAGTAGAATGCCCATCGAGTGGAAGCCGACGCCTCCCGAATTCACGAGCAGCGGATTGGTCGGGTCGTACTTGGTCAGGAAGACTTCGACCGCGCCGTCCTCGTAAACGGCAACGACGTCGTCGGGCGCGACGCCGTCAACGTCGCCCGCGTACGCTTGCGCAAAGTCCCGGGGTCCAATCGGCACACCGTGCTGGTAGTCAAACCTGCCTCCAACGGGCATGAAGGTGTACGCGTCCGTGTTCGGGTCTTGCGACATCACTTTGGAGCGGTCTGTGGTCACGGGGACAGCTACCAATTGGCATGTGTGACGGTCCAGGTCGTTGGCGTCGGTGTACACGGCATTGCGGGTGGTGACGATGCCGGTACAGCGCATCGTTCTCTCGCAGCGGTCTTTGCATTCTTCCAGAGTGATGTCGGTGAGTTCGGCGAGGTATCCCGATGTTACATCTATAAAGTTGTTTCCCAAATACTTGGTCCACTCGCGCTTGGGCAGGTACAACCGGTTGCCGATGATGATGTCCGGGTAGTCGTCGTTGTTAAAGTTGCCCATGGCTCCCACGCGCGAGGTGTGCACCGCCGTGCCCACGCGAGACGATCGCAAAAAGGACTGGGCCACCGACGCGGTCTCCATGTCGCCATCCTGCATCCACACGCGACTCGCCTGCATCTCGCCGCGGAGCGTCACGCAGCACTTGTTGTCGTTTTCACCGCTTTCCGAGCAGCTCTCGTGCCTGGGGTTTGATGCGAGGGGGTCGTAGCCGTCCTGCAGCAGATCAGTGGGTGGCGCCATCATGTCCATGTAGCCGTCGCAGTCCGAGCCGTCGAGCAGGTCGGTGCGGAAGCTCATGATCTCGGCTACGCACGTGTCGCCAACGTCAAAGTGCGCGCCATGGAACGGGTCGATGCCCTTGTGCACGGGGTTGGGCCACGACCACTGGTCGTCGTTGGCGTCGTTGGTGCCTTCGGCCTCGTACAGCTCGCGCTCGCGCTCGCGCTCGCGCGAGCGCGTGCCCTGCAGCACGGTGCCTGTGTGCACGTACTCCCCCGAGGGCTGCAGCTCGAGGAGCTTGGCGCCGCAGATGCACTCGGCATTGACGGTGACGTACTCGGCCGGGAAGGCTTCGGGACCGAGCCAGTTGGCGCACTCGGGCAAGCCCGGCATGCACGTGTTGTCGTCGCCGTCGCGATTGAACGCCGCGCGGCAGAAGGCTTTGCACCCCGTGGTCGTGTGGTGGTAGCTCGTCCAGTGGATCGGGCAGATGCCGCCCAAGCCCGTGTCCGGGTCGGGCATCTCGGGCCACCGGTACGGGGTTGTTTCGCACGTGCCAGAACTGCAGACGGGGCTAGCATAGGCCGGTGCAGCGCAATTGCCCTTGATGTAGCTCACGGCGTATGTCTGTTGACTCACCTCGTAGCTGTCCGTGTCCAGCGCAAAAAAGTAGGCAATGTTTTCCGACGTCACCGTGAACCCCGTGCACCCCTTCTCGCTCGCGGTTTGTCGCGCGTAATAGTCTGGGCCCTTGTCGGCACTGTGCTCGAACCAGACGCCCGGCGTCGAGTCATCGCACAGCGCTTTTGCTTTTGGGACCGTCATGTTGAGGTATGCCCCATCTTTGCTCCAGATCCCTTGGAGGCCGTCGCGGGGGCGCACGATCAATTTGTTGGAGGGTTTTGATCTATCGATCGTCGTGCTGTCGTATTCCTTGCTGTCATCGAAGCACTTGGCCCGTGTGTACTCGTTGATGTTGGGCAGGTTGGGGTCGGTGCCAGCCTCGGTCATCGCGCAGTAGTTGAGTTGGTTGGGGTCCAGGTTGCCGACCTTGCCGCCTTGGCCGTGAATGCGGAACTCGGTTTCCGCATGGCAGCACTCGTAGTCGGGCACGTCCTCGTCGAAGCAGTTGGCAAAAGCGGGCCCGCTCGGCTGATCGAGCTCGTCCATGGTCTCCTGGTACTCCTTGAGGCCCTCGCGCGGCGGGCACGCCTCCGGCTGGCTGCCGTACGGGCACGCAAAGTCGAAGAAGGGTAAGGCCGAGAGCGGCGAGCCCACGGAGTTGATGTCGCTGGGAAGCTTGGATTTGCCAAACTCAAACGGCACGCGCACCGACCCCTCGCCTCCGTCGCTGCACACGGACTTGGTCCACAGGCGCAGATTGTCCTTGAGCTTTTCCAGGGAGTTGTCACCCACGCCATCGGTGAACCACGTCGAGTAGGCGCTGATAAGGTAGTCACCACCGTTGCGATGCCTGTCGAGTATGCGCGGCCGCACCAGGTCGCCGTTATCATCGTGTAGCAGGTTGACGGGCGACACGCACGCTCCCAACTTCGCGAGGTTCGGGTTGATATACGTGGCCTTCTCGTGATACCGGTGATTGTTGTAGGCGAGCGTGCCCTCGACGCCGTCCTGGTAAAGGGCCGACGCCTGGTCGGCATAGTTGATCAGGCCGTTTCCCGACCTGCCCAGCAAATCAGTGTTGATGATGGCCACGTTGCCTTGATAAATCGGAATCGGAGGGTTGAGAGTGCCGAGCCCCGGGTGCTCGTACCAGTAGTCTGTCCGCTTGTGGATCAGGTTGTCGGCCACCTTTCGGCATGCCTGCGTCTGCGTGCCGCGGCCGCACTGCTCGTCAACACCACCGACTAGCTGTAGGTCCTGGTCGTGTAGCAGGTCGTCGCTGAAGTCGGAGCACACGGCGTCGAAATCGAAATCAGGATCGGGCGGGTTATCATACTGCGCTAGATAAGAGCTCGTGGGATTGAACGCGTGGGCGTTAACCTCACACGTGTCCGACTCGACATCCTTGCCCACGCGCACGTACCGCTTGGGCGGGCGGTAGCCGCAGTCTTCCAGGTCGGTGTTGGGCGCGCACGGGTTTTTGCCGGGCGAGTAGAGGGACCACATGAGCCCATCCTCGCACTTGCCGTTGAACGGGCCGTAGGCCGTGCCGTCCTCAGTATTGCCGGGAATGCACGAGTTGTCGGGCACGTCCGGTCCGGCGTCCTCCAGCTTGAACGCGAAGCGCCGCTTGCCGCACGCCGCGTCCGTGCCGTAATAGCATTTCGTTGTCGTGCTTCCGGGGCCGCCGTCCTGACAGTTTCCGGGGTTTTCTGATTTGCCCGCAATTTGGACCCACTTGTCTTTGACGCCTGGTTGGGTATCATCGTTGCTGATGCACCACCCTCTCATGTCGAGCTGCCCAACGCCCGCATGGTTGCCGCTGCCGTCGATGGCGGAAAGGTAGATGCTCTGCAAGGGGTATTCATTCGCTTTTCGGAAGGGCTGCAGCATGGCAAACCCAAAGACGACCAGGTCCTTACGAAGTCCGCAGCTCCGCAGGTTGGTGCCAATTTCGCAGATGGCCTCGTCATTGCCGTTGCCGGTTTGCGTGTCGTCTTGGCCGTCGCTGCAGTTGGCGCCGTCGTCGATGCGAGCGCGGCGCTTGACGTACTCGTCGTTGGCATGGGATTTGTCCATGCTCAAGCGCGCCTTGTACGGGCAGTCGTTGTTGTTCTGGTAGAAGGGGTCAAAGGTGCCCTTGGCCAGCAAGGGCTGATTGAAGCCGCCGTCCCACTGCACGTCGCGCGAGCGCTCGCCCGAGCACCGGTCGCGCGGGAAGTAGAGGTCGCGGTGCGCCACAAAAGGTGGCCAGTCGTGCTCCACGTCCCAGCGCCAGCACTTTTGCTGCACGGGCACGTGTCTTTCTGCAACAGGGTCATAGGCGGGCACCTTGCGTCCGCTCGTGCTTGCGACGGCTGAGAGCTCACAGCGGGTGGCGCCCGGCGGCGGCGAGGGGTGCGGTGGCGGCGAGGGCGGCGTTGGCGGCGGCGGCGAGGGCGGCGGGTAAGCCACCTGGTTCTCTGCAAGCGTGGCCAGCAGAATCGAGGGTGTGACGATGTTGCTCGCGTCGCGCTTTGGCCGGCAGCTGTACTCCTCGTCGTCCAGGTCAAACTCGGACCACCAGAGGCACACCTTGGAGGTGGAGCTTGAGCACTCCTTCTCGGACGACGAGTGCACGACTGCATCGACGATGTCGTCGTCGATCCACGTGTCCACGTGCCCCAGTCGCAGGATCATGCGCGCGTACTTGTAGAAAGCGCGCCAGAGATCCGCGTCCACCGACGAGCGCGCGCCTAGGAAGAGGCCGCAGTCGCCAATCCGCTCCGCCGCCGCGACGTTCGTTCCCGGGTCCTCGTTGGCTTCGTTCACGAGCCATACGCCGTGTGGTGCGAGCAGCTGGTGCCGGCGCACAATATCATCGCACTGGTCGAGGGTCACGTTGTGGCTCATGTGCAGTGCCTGCAGCCGACTGTTTGCGTCCACGGGCCCGGCGCTCGAAAAGCGCGAGAAGCCCCGCCTGTCGTCCGCGTGCCCCGGGTAGACAAAGTTCTCGCCCACCATGCCCAAACCGGAGAGCATGTTGGCCTCGTTGCTCTTCACAACCTCGTGGCGCGTGAGCTTGCGCGTGCACTCGTACGGGCACGCGCTGGAACGGTACGTCCCCTGGTCGATCATGTTACGCGCCGTCGTCAGGATGGACAGCTGCGATATCGACTTGTGGAAGGGTGCGCGGAAGCCGGTGTCGCCATCGCCGTTGCCGCACGCGGGACCAAAGCCGCAGTACAAGTAAAAGAAGGCGTTGGAGGCGTCGTCGGGACCCTCTGGTCGGCTGTTGTACGTTGCGGGTGACCACGTGCGCAGACCAACAATGCCGTCGGGCGGCGGCGCGGGTGGCACGGGAGGAAGCGGCGGCACGCGCGGTGGCGGCGGCATTGGTGGCGAGGGTGGATCGGGAGGCGGTGGCAGTGCGTGCGCCATCTGCTGCACCGAGAAGGTCTCCACAAAGGAGTGCGCGAGCGCGCAATCGGGATGATTGTCGCACGCGGACTTGCACTGCACGTCTATGGGCCGCGTGTCGTCGGCAGCGTCGCGGCTAAGAAACACGGAGCCGTTAGCCAGAATCATGCCCGCCCCGACGGGCATGCCGAGGCACACGGCATTTGCGCCGCGCACGCCCTTGCGGTAGACGACGCTGCGCTCCGAGCCGCCCGCAACGCCCACGCACAGCTTTGTGCGGTAGACTTTGATGTTCCGATCATCGGGCCTGTGAACGATCTGGTCGTCGAATGCGGGGCTGAGCAGGTCTTTGTCAAAGCACCAGCAGTTGGTGCCGGACTCGCCCTCCTTGAAAACCATCGTTTGGAAATTCATGCGCACGCCACCCACCGAGCTGACCACGCACTCGCGTATGCACGCGTTGACGTCGGCGATGTTGTCACTCGGCTTGTAATTGTGGTCGTTGAGCGTTTCGATCTCAAAGTGGTAGCCTGGCTCAAGCGCGAGTCGGTAAAAGACACTCGACTGCTCTTCAACGACAAAGTAACTCTCCCATGCGTCGCGGTGCACGGCATACGTGTTGATGAATCTCCGGTACCGCAGGCCGTTGTCCACCGTATTTTTACCCACGTAGTTGTTGACCAGCTTGGCCGTCGAGAGAAAGCGTGCCATGGCCACGTCGTTTGGCGCCTCGTGCGACACCTCGGTTGCCTGGCCCGTGAAGTTAAGCTTGGCTAGGTCGTCGTACGCGTAGCAATGGCACGAGGACCGAATCTTGTTGGTTCGATCGCCCTCGTAAAGCCCAGGGCGCAGGTCGACCTGCATCATCTCTACGTCGTCGTCGTGGTGCCGGAAGCACAGTGACGCGCAGATGTCGCGCCAGAACGCGATCGCGGCGGTTCCCTGAATTGAGTCCGGCATATGCTCATACCCCGATGTGCCCGGAGGCCAGAAGTGGGGCCTGTGACCCATGTACGCGGGCAAATCGTACACGCCTAGCAGCATCGACTGCGTCTTGGTGTCGTCCTGTTGCCAGCCCGAGACGAGGTGTGCCGCGTGCGCATTGTACGCTGGCGCGTTGACGTAACGGATTACGTCATCGTTTTTGCCCTTGATCCAGAGGTAGCCCTTCTCAAGCGTACTGCGGCCGCGCGTGAGCACGGTGTGTGCCTTGTACATGACCGCCGACGGAATGACGGTGGTGGCACGCGCGCGCAGAGCGATGTCGCTCCATCCCGACATTGCAGTTCCCTCGTTGTTGTTGGAGTCTTCGGTGAAACACGAGCACGTGCACGATTCAAAGTCGAGGCGCGGCGGAGGCGGGGGTGGAGGTGGGGGCGGGGGCGGCGATGGAGGCGATGGAGAAGGCGAGGGTGGTGGAAATGGCGGCGGTGCCGCTGTTTCGGCACCCACGTCTCGGGGAGGAGGGGGAGGGGGTGGAGGAAAGTCGATATTGATGGATGCTGAAAGGCGACGGGACGATCTCGACCCGCCATACTTTGTGCGCGCATAGTAAGCAATGGTGCGTGCCGGCCCGCAGCGCGTGGACATGGTGCCAAAGCCACATCGGTTAGACACCGAGCCGGGACCCCCGTCGTGACATCGCGTGTCGACCTCGACGGTGCCGCCGTTGGCCACGGTGCGCGGGTCAAACTGCTCGTCTGTGTGGTAGACATTTCCGGTCGTGTCTACCCAGCACGAGTCGCGACACGACCCCTTGGGATTGTTGCCGTTGCGCACGCAGTGAATGTCGGTTGTGGTATCCTGCGTGCGCGGGTTGCAGTAGGTGGTCGACGTGCCGTAATCGCACGCGAACTCTGTCGAGGCTTGGTTGGTGCTTAGGTAGTCGCCGGTCCACAGGACAGCAACGGAGTCGTGGCCTCCGTCGGAGCACTTGAACACGCTACCAACAGGCGGTGTGGCGGCGCACAGTCCGTTCTGTCGCTTCTGCTCGATCTCGTCCCCATCTTTGCCAGCGCAGTCTAAGAGCCACGCGTTTTGTACGGAGGGGTTGGGGTAGAACCTCGCAATGCACGTGTCTCGGTGGCCATCAAACGCAAACGGTGGCGATGGTAACGGTGACGGCGGTTTGGGTGCCGGTGGTGGTGGTGTAGGGCTGGTCATGTTGGTGACGCCTTGGAAGGCTTCGTTGCTGATCGACTGAGTCGTGCGCGGGCCGTATGCGGCGCAATCGGTCGCATCAGTGCCTAAAGCACAGCTAGTCGTTAGGCCCACTCCCAAGTAGAGAGGATCGTCAAAAAAGCTTTCAGAACCAAAGCCGCCGTCCTCGCACAGGCCGTTATTGGCGGTAGCACACGTGTCGTCTTGCTCAATTTCGCGCGTGTTCTCGCGGAAGCCGCACTGCGCACACTGCGTTGCGTATGGACACACGGTCGGAAGCCACGATCCTTTGCCGCCGTCGCGGCACTTGGTGTCGCCGTCCACCAAGCCCTGGCAGATAGTTTGGCATTCGGAGAAGGGTGGGTATGGAGGAAGCGGTGGCGGCAAGGGCGGCGATAGGTCGGGCGCGCTCGGCGGCGCGGAGGGTGACTCGACCGCGCCCGTGATCGTGAAAGCGCGCAGCATCGACAGATGCTCGGCAGCACAGTTGCGTGCGCACGCTTGCTGGCCATCATTTTTGCCCGGGCATGGCAGCGTGCGATGGCTCGAGCGCAGCACGAGGTCGATAGTGTGCACGTTGGAGATGCGCTTGACAAGTGCCGATGCCTGCCCCTGCTCGACGTCGAAGACGCCTTCGCCACCACCTCCCACGACGGTCTCGCCGTCGGCGTATGCCGGAAAGGCGTGGTAGTTCTCGGTATACGTGATGGGTGGCGGCGGTGGAAACGTATGTTGCGGGGTGGGCAAGTTGGCACACGCGCAGTACGGCAGCTCCGAGAATTTGCACCGGGGCGGGTTGGACGCATTGAATTCGGCAAGCATGTCGGGCAGCAGGTTGTGGTAGAGCCCTCCGTTGGCGCCACCGTAGGAGCAGCCGCGAAAGCAGCCCTGGTCGACGTCAAGGCCTTCGCAAGGCGAGAACGAGACGCGCAACACGTCTGCTGTGCCATGTTCCTTGGCGTAATCCGCAACGATCCCGCGGCACGTAGCATACGAGACGATCTCGCAGTCGGGATCGTAGTCCATTTCCAAGTCGCGCTCACGTTTCTGAAAGTAGGGCGCGGGTGGTGGAGGCGGAGGCGGCGGGCTGGGTGCCGCGGGCACAAACTTTCCCGTGGGCGGCGGCGGGGGTCCCGGCGGGCGCGGTGGTGACGGCGGCGCAAGGGCGCACTGCGTGTCGTAGATGTTCTGGATGTCGGCGTGCAGCAAGGGCGGGCATTCGCGCAGCAAGAAGTCGAGGCACGAGTCCTGCGCGCATCCCTCGCTCGGGCACTCGGTGAAGCCGTCGTCCTGGCCACCCGCGTGAGACTCGCCGTTGCAGCTGTGCCAGCAGACCTTTTCGCAAAACGGCACGACCATGCCGTAGCCGGTGATGGGCTGATACTTGCCCAAAGTCTGGGCAACGGCCATGCAGACCTCGCGGTGCTGCACACCTTCAAGGCCACCCTCGCAGATAGCCACGACGCGCGGCCGTACCTCCTTGCGGACGTACACCTCAAGCGAGGCGCGCTTGAGCGAAGGTGGCGGCGGGGGGGCGCGCTTGGGGTCGTAGAAGTGACTCATCTGCGCGCCCGGAGGCGGTGGCGGCGCCGCGGCGGCGGCGACTGTAAGCAGACCCGAGGCCTGCTTTGAGTCGCACGGCTTGAGGTGCGCGTACATGTGCGCTCGCGGGCCGAGGCCCGAGGCGATCAGGATGCATCGGCTCTCGCCCTTGCGGTAAATGAGCGTGCTCGCGTCCTCGGTTGGCCAGTGCATGTGCACATCGCCCTCCTCGTTGTTGGGCGACGCACCCCAGAACGCCACCACACCCTGCTGCCGCGCAAATGCCATCATGGACATGGCTTCCACCACAGTGCGCGGAAGCGGCAACCCGCCCGCGCCCGGCGCAGGGTAGTTGTGGTCCGGCACCTGCGCGGCCATCGCGGCGGCATCGGCGTGCGTGAGCAGCCGCGCGTCGTCGCGCGTGCTGGGAAGGCCCACGCAAAGCGGGTTGTCAAGCCCGGGCGCGCTTGCGGAGCACTGGCGCTCCGACTCGATCTGGCGCGTGTAGAGCTCAACGCCAAAGTCGGCGACCTTGCACGCACCCGCGCTCTTGAGCAGGTAGCACCACCCCGTCTTGTCGACGTACGAGAAGGGCGCGGCACGCTTGAACGCAAACGCCTTGCATATAGCGTCGGGGTGTGCGGTGTCCAGCTGCGCCGTGGCCTCACAGAGCGCCTCACACGAGGCCTGGGTGACGCCGGGGATACCACCCTTGCCGTAAAATTCCATGATTTCGGCAGTGATCAACTCGTCGGTCATGCGTACATTGTACTCGCGGCGTTGCATGAGCCGGCGGCCGTAGTATGGGGTGTTTGGTGTGGCGCTCGTGCCGCTGGCAGCGGTGTTGGTGCTGGTGGACGCAGCAGGCGTCGTCGAGGGTCCGGCATTATTGGTGGGGGCGGCGTTGGTGCTGGTGGACGCAGCAGGCGCCATCGAAGGTGCAGCATTGTCGGTGGCCGCGGTAAACATCTCCTGCTTGGCGGTCTTGAGCATGTCGCGCAGAATGGGGTTGTTCTCGCCAAGCGCGTCGATCATTGCGTCGGTCTGCTCGAGCGCGGTCGCAGTGTCCGTTTCCCACTGCGCGAGGTCTGTCTTGCGTGGCTCCCGGTATGTTTCCAGGTCACCAAGGCGCTCGCGCTGCTGCCATAGGCTGGAAGCGGCCAAGGTGTCCTGTGCGATGCGCGTGGGTGGTGGCGGGGGTTGCGGGTAGGCGATGTGAGCAAAGCATGCGCTTGCGCGACGTTTCTCGTCGAGCACGCGCCGCGCAAAAAGGCAGCTCGCGCGCTCCTCGGTCTGTGCACCGTCGATGGCATCCGTGGTGATGTCTAGACCGTAGTCGGCGAGGCGGGGCAGCGGCAAGCACGGCTCGGCATCAGAAAAATAGGGGGGTGGCGTGCCGGGTGGCGGCGGCGGAGAAGGAGGACGCGGCGCGTAATCGAAAAGCCGCGGTGGTGAGTGAGGCGAGGGCGGCGGCGAGGGCGGCACGAGCGTGTACTTGTGCCTGAAGGCGCCGTTGACAAAGACGAGCCCGGGCGCTTTTTCAAGTACATTTTGGATGACTCCACAGCTGGCGGCGTTGTCGTTGCAGAACTGTGTGTCAATGGCCGTCATGCCCGAGCGCGTGCGCAAGCGCGCTGCAAAGGTGGCAAAGGAATCGCCGCCACGGAAGGCGGGCACCTTGAAGGTGTACGAGCGCACGGTGCAGTCGGCGGATGCCTTTGTGTCAAAGCCATCTCCCAGCACAAAGTGGCTCAGCTCGGTACTGCTGACTATTGTGGAAAAGTCGTGCTTGTACAGGGAGCCATCGGAACCGCCGCACGTATTGAGGCACCTGATCTTCTCCTTCTTGCACGCCACCTTGTCCGCGCCACACGCCTTGAACTGGTAGCCTACATTGTGCAGGAAGCGGCCGCCGGGCGTGAAGATCTCGTACTTGAAACGGCGGCACGTGTCGTACATGAACTGCGCCGACGTGCGTGCCACCGAGTTGGCGTCCAGGTCCTGGTACTTGTGGGGCTGGTCGTAGGTGAGCCCATTTTCCTCGGCCTCGTGGCGCATGTTGCGGCAGCTGTGGTAGACAAACGCGAGTGCGCGGTCCTCCATGTTTGCAGGATCGACCGATTGCCACTGGTGTGCGGCCTGCACGTATTGCGCAAAGACAGGGTCGCGGCCAGCGCCGATGCGCTCGTTGAGGTCGATGATGGCCGCCGCATACGAGTCAAAAATATTCGAGTCGATTTGCGCAATGCCCGCGGTGTATCCAGAGCTCTTCCACTCGCCGTAGGTAAGCTTCTCAGTGCCCCACGGGCCACACGCTTCTATGTACCACTGGCCATTGTCCTGGCAGTTGTCGGTGACATTGCCCGCGTACTGCGCAAAGTTGGACGGTGATACGAGCGAGGCAATGGATGCCACAAACCACCAAAGAATACGCAGCTCTGGAACCTTGCACACGAAACATTTTGCGCATTCGTCGGCGGCAGTGGTGCTCGTCCACTTGTCCCACTGACCCGCAAAGTCAAACTCGTACATTGGGTTGCCCATCTGCGCGCTCTCGGGTTCGTTGTTGCCCACCGTCCGGCCCGAGATTGGGTCACGTATACGCCCTTTACTGCTCATGGAGCCCGTACTGGGTGCTTTGAAGATGCGTTTTCCCGTGCGCGAGTTCAGCGTTGCGTCCATGATGGCCGTGAAGCGGCCAATGATGATGGGCAGCGAGAAGAAGGCAAGCAAGTCGGCGGCGGCGTCGGGCCCCTTGAAGCACGTCTCTTCAACGCACTCAAGCTGGTCGTTCCAACCGCTCGGCTTGAAGTAGTCCAAAGCGCACATGAGCATGTCGATGGCCGCAAAGAGCATCGGAAGCGCTACCTCGGTGAAGAAGATGAGTGCAAAGTCGACACCGATGGTCACCACGGTTGTGAGCATGCCACTCTCTGCGCACGGGTGAAAATCAGGAATAAGCCCAAGTGTTGGGAGTCAGTGGTTCAAGTTGCGTAGAGTTTACTAACAAGCATCTTGAGCACCATCATGATCGACTTTAGCACCGTGAACAGGGCGTCCATGAGCACTGAAAAACTCGTCTTTATGATGTCCCCGAGTACCCCAAAGACCACGTCAAGCAAAGAGGGCACCATCGCAATCACAAAGACGGCGAGGTCGTTGAGGGCGGTTGTGAGTACCGTGGTTGGAAACGTGGGTGCCGAAAATCCACCGCCGCTCTGCTCCTGCAATCGGCGCGCGGTGGCAAGTCCAAACGTGAAGGTGTGATTGTCGGGAACTTCGATCATCATGCGCCGCACAAATGATTGACTTTCGTCTGCAAACACTGACGCGCGTTCAGGCGCCTCCAGCTCCGCCTTGTAGAAGCTGTACCGGCCGCACCACGCCGCCGCCTCCGCGTTGGCCGTGCAGTCTAGCCCGTTGTACGGGAAGTCCTCCTCGGTCACAACGCCCTCCCAGTGCTGCTTCATGAAGAGGAGCGAGAAAACCTCGAGCGCAAGCGTTACCGTGGGTTCCACGAGGTAGTAAGTGGCAGTGTTCCACATTGGAATGATGCCCGCATTGAAAACATCAACGCCTCCATTCCATAGAATGCGTCCCATGTCCCACCCGATCTCTGCGTACTCAAAGAGCAGCGCCGCACGCTCAAAGGCGGTGTCGGGGTCCTCGTCGATCCAAATGAAGAGCTGATGAAGAATGAACAGCAACAGAAGCACTATGACGAAGAGGTATAGCTGCGACCAAGCTTGCACAATGCCCATCGTGGCCTGACGCACGGCAGATTGAAACTTCTTGGCCGATCGACTAAAGCCCGCCGCCGAGATGGCACCACCCATGCGGTTTTCGATGGCATCCCCGAGATTGTTGAGCTTACTTACGCTCTTGTCGAGAAAGGAGACCTTGTCGGCGAGGTACTTGACCTCGGCCTGACTCAGGCCACCACCGCCGTCTTTTTTGCTGCTAGAAGAGGCGGGAGCAGCGGGAGCAGCAGGAGCAGCAGGAGCAACAGGAGCGGCGGGAGGGGGCCGTTGGTTTCCGGCCGGAGGTGCTCGCGATCTGCGAAACCTGCGCGAGATCGAATTCCAGGCGTCTTCGGTGTAGTCTGAAAAATCGAAGTCGTCCATGGTGCGCGCACGCGCGCGCGTTCCCTAACTTACAGGTAGCGCATACCTATTAATTGGTGCGCTATTTGGTAAAACTATTTAGCGAGGCATTCCAACGTACTGTCAAAGGTGCGGCGGGCGCGATGAGTAAAAAGTCGTGCGGGCAACAGTGTTGCATCTCGCTTCTATCCGCATGTTGTCAGGGCACGGTTGCCGTAGTCTTCATTGCCCTGTGCTTCTACTTTGCGTCGCTCGCGCTCACACCAGTGCGCATCTTGGGCATCACGCAGTTGCCACCCGGGATCAAGTACGTGCATCGCGACAGCCGGTTTTAAAAATCTTCACAAAACTACTTGCGCGTCGCTAAATTTCTGGGTTTGATAACAAGGGCGGCGTATCTAAAGCCAAGGTGAAGGGAAGATGTCCGACAGCGAAGACGGGTCCGTGCCCCCTGATCCGCAGGGCGAAGCCGTGGACGCGGCGAATCTGCCGCAGGCGGCTGGCATTGGAGGTGGTGCGCAAGCGGGCGCGGCTCCTGCTCAGCACCCAGTGTGGGCCGCCGCAGCCGGACGTAACGCAAACAAGGGAAAACAAGACGCCATGTACGGGCCAATTTCAATGATGGAGCTCGAGATCCGCGGGCGCTGCGACCTCGATGGTGGTTCGAGCACGGCCAGCGTGCGTGGAGACAAGGAATCTAAGGGCCGGCGACGCGGCAAGGAGCCGCGCGTAAAAAAACTCAAGAAGCGGCCGCGCGAGTACGACGACGACGGCGATGACGACGACTGTGACGATGATGCCGACGCTGAGAGCTCGGTCAGCCAGGACATGGCCGGCGCAGCCTTTGGCGGCGCTACTGCCACTAACGGCGCCTACGCATGCCCCTCCGAAGTAAGCGACGACGGCATTTCGGTCAGTTCCAGTGTGGTTCGTCGGCGCCACGAGCGTGCCTTCCCCATCACGGGCGTGACGTGCGTCGGCTGTGCGCTTCCATCTAAGATCCAACCCGTCACCGACTTTATTGCCAAAAATATGAGCTCTATGGCCGAGCTGGCGCTGTACAAGATGGCCGCGCTCGTGTACAAGACCAAGGTGGCCGACCCCGCCGAAGAGGAGGGCGTCGACGTGCCCTCGTGGGACTGGAAGGAGATTCGCGCGCACTTTCAGCTGCACTCGGTCGACTCGCGCATGCAGCGCTACGAGAACATCCGCACGCTGTCAGCAATGCGCAAGACCCTCGAGATGCAGCTGCTGCGCCGCGACCAGGAGACGGGCGAGCAGACGCTCGACAAGAACAATGCCGAGGCCATCATGAAGATCATTGCCGCCAGCAGTCGCGAGCTCACGCTGCTGGCGGACGCCAGTGCCACAAAGAAGCGCGGCTAAAGGCCTTCTTAGCACGAATGTACCCTCGTAGCTCAGCAGGCAGAGCGCACGACTTTTAATCGTGTGGCCGCGGGTTCGATCCCCGCCGAGGGTGGTGCTTTTGGACAAAAGGCGAGTTTCAGTCCCGTTTTTTTAATAAAAAGTCCCCACATTCACCTCACACACGACCGCTTCAGACCCCCCTGGCTCGCTTGCGCTCCGCCTCGGATGCATGCGTGGCCCGCTCTTGTCCGCTCTTTACGAGTTGCCCCAGTGCATGGTATGGACACTCGGCCAACATTGTGTTGAAGAACTCGCCCGAGGGTGCAGAATCCTTATTCGACGGGGCCATACCGATGCTCGTGATGCACCGAGTGCAGCCCTTGAGGATCGACGTTGTCATGACAACGTAGTCTTGACGCGTAAAGGTGATCGGTGGCAGCACCGTTGGGAGGCCGCCGTGGTCCGCAACCGCGGAGTTCGCATCTTTCATGAAGGCCTTGACGACCTTTTGCGTCTCCACGTCGGCAACCGTCATCTGGTCTTCGGGAATCTCTGGCGCATTTACGCCGTTGAGATTGATGTTGCAGTTGTACATGTTTACCTCCACCAGCCCATCCGTACCAGTGAAGTGCGTCGTCTGCAAGTGAATTCGACCCTTCAGAATGGCCGTTTGCCACAGGTAGTTGAACGGTTCGCCCAGTTCCCAGCGCGGCACGCCGACTACTTCGACTACACCGCCTACCCCGGCAGCCTCGCGCGGCACGCCGCCGGGGTAACTGCCGTCGGGACAATGCTTGAGCGGATCGGCAACGACGCGAATGACGGACTGGATCATGAAATCTTCGCCGCGATTTGTAAATTGGTAGTTGGCAGGTTCGGGGGTGTAGTGGACATCAAAGAGGCCATCGCTCACAGGCCACCACCTGCAGAACGACCCCCCAAATGGTGCTGCACTACTGGATGATTCCTCGCCGGGGGCGCCCGTTGCGGCGGCGCGTGCCTGACCCGCGCGCAGCACCTGCTGAAGGCGATGCTGCTCGGCGCCGGGTGGAGCGGTAGTGGTGCGACGCACCGACATCTTCTATTTATTATGAGAACACGCGCGTACTGTGTTATTGTCCAACGACACACGCGAGCACGTTTTTTACGATTGCATTGCGTC
>Ga0163111_10000333_pt1 | contig 28517 bp, 26 predicted proteins | sample CRUFie1St18metaG_FD_109645 | JGI IMG/M metagenome (GOLD analysis project Ga0163111, IMG submission 109645) | Marine microbial communities from the Costa Rica Dome - CRUD Field 142mm St18 metaG | ecosystem: Environmental > Aquatic > Marine > Oceanic > Photic zone | place: Costa Rica: the Eastern... | reverse complement strand
TTCTCCTATTTTTAATTTTATATTCTATTTTTTTCAAGTTACATTTATTATTTTTATTAAAATCTATAATTGAAGAATTATAAATATTAATTAAATCCAAGATGCTTGTACCCTCACCAGTTCCCACATTATATATATGTATACCAGGAACATTTAAAAATTTTAATACTTTAATATGACTATTTGATAAATCATTTATATGTATAAAGTCTCTTATACATGATCCGTCCCGTGTATCATAATCATCTCCAAAAATATGTACTTCATCCGTTAATCCTAAAGAATATTTTCCTAAAATAGGCATAATATTAGTAGGATTTCCAGAAATACGATCTCCTAATAATCCCGATTTATGTGCTCCAATTGGGTTAAAATATCTAAGTACCATAAATGAAAATTTTTCATATTCAGGATCTTGTGAAAATTCTTTAATTTTATTTTCACAAATAAATTTTGTATCTGCATAAACATTATTTATACCATTTCCAATTTGAGAATCTTCTGAAACTGGATATGTATTATTCCCATATATTGACGCCGATGATGAATATATTAAATTATATACTTCATATTTTTTCATTAATTTTATAATATTTAATGTACCATTAACATTAACATTATAATAGTCATCCGAAATTATCTCAGATTCTGGAATTGATTTTAATGCTGCAAAGTGAAATACACCATCAAAAATATTATTTTCAAAAATTGTTTCTAATTGTTCAAAATCAATTATATCTGCATTATAAAAAGACATAACACTATTAATATTACTATCAACTATTATTTGTTGCATATTATTAAAAATTAATAAAGATGAATTTTCCATATTATCAAGAATAATTACATCATGATTATTTTTTAATAAATCTATACATACATGTGATCCTATAAATCCTAATCCACCAGTTACAAGAAACTTCATAAATAATAATATATATTATTTATAAAAATAAAATCTACCGTAAATTTCTTATTAAATTGTTAATAAAAAAAATAAAAATCAATTTTTTATAATATTTTTTAATACAGTTTCAATATTATTATATTTAAAACATAGATTATTAATATCAGCTGGAGATAATGAATAATCTACATAATTTTTCACTATATCAATATTTAATTTAGTATCAAAAAAATTATTAATTGTATCCAATAGCATTTTTTTTGTACATTTTGTAAAATTTATATCACAGTCAACTCTACCAGGTCTAATTAAAGCTTTATCAAGTTTATCTTTATGATTAGTCGTAAAAATACAAATTCTTCCTGGAGTTTCAATAGGACCATCAAAAATATTTAATAAATACGATAAATTATTATTATTATTAATTGGTTTATTTTTATCAGTAGAAATTAATTCTTGTAACGCATCTGAAATTTCTTTTTTTCTATTTTTTTTATTATTTTCTTCTGGTTCGTCTTTTTCTTTATTTTCTTCATTTTCTTTTTCCTTATTTTCTCTATTTTTAACAATATCACCCATACAATCTATATCTTCAAATATAAGTATTCTATTATCAGGCTCAATTATATAATCAGAAATATCATCACATAGCATAATTTTTTTTAATTTTTCTAAATCAAAATTATTATGCAAGTTTATATAAATTCCATGTCTTTTTGTATGATTTAATAGTGCTTTAATAAAACTAGTTTTACCACACCCAGGTTCTCCATGTAATAAAAATCCTAACGTATATGGAAGTCCTCTTTTATCATACCAATCTTTTCCATTAATAAATTTTTCTATTTTTTTTAAACATTCATCTTTTTGAGTAAAAAATAAATTATTAAATGTTTTTTTACTATCAAATACAAAATCATTATAAATTAATCTTTTTTTTTCTAAATTATAATTAATTTCAATAAAATATTGTTTTTTTAACATTTTTTTTAATAAAAAAGTATCATATTCTTCTACGACATTTGAAATAAAATTTTGTAATTCAATACAGGATTTTTTTTTTGAACAAATATTTATAATAAAATATAATACATCACGACTATAATCTCTTCCTAATTTTTCTGATTCTTCTCTTTTATAACAAGACAAAAAAATATCATCACATATTTTAATTTTTTTATTTTCATTTATTGTAAAATTGTCATCAATTAATTCCCTATCTTCTCTATAGTCATATGATCTATAAGTATAAAATTTTAAATGAAAAATATCAGGATTATATTTTTTGGTAGCATAATATAAAAGTGCTTTATATTGCTTATTTGGTTCATCAGATTTTACTTTAAAACTTATACAGTTTTCATTATAAAAAGTAAATTTATTTTTTAGTAGTTCAAAAAAAGATGTTATTTTTCTAAATTCAAATAAACCTATTATTGATGTTAATAATGAACATATTAACATTCCTATTATCATATCTAAAATTTGATTTCCAGTATTTAAATTGGATAAAATACTATTTCTTGTTATAAAAGCTAAATTATTTGTACTAAAATTATCTTTTATCATTATTAATATTTTAATAAAATATTTAATAATATAACTTATAGAGAAGAGTTTAAATAAATAAAATGTAATTAAATCAATTTTTTAATAATATTTCATATATTTAATTGCATATCGAAATGAAACATTAATTGTTTTTAATTTATCTTCATATTTTTGTTCTTTATAATAATTTACAAGTTCTAAAATATTATTATATCCTTCAACTAGTAAATTATCTTTCCAATTAGGTTCAAATTTCCAGTGATCTAATCTATATAAAGGTATCGTTCTTGATAATTTTATTTTATCACTAGTTAGCGAACCTTCATTTGCAAATGCTAATAAATTAGGGATAATTATATTACCTATACAAGAAATATATTTATTATTGGGATTTTTTATCCAACCATCTGTATATTGTAAAGGTGAAATTAAATTAATAAATCTAAATTTATGTAAAATACAAGTTCCAGATAATCTATTAAAATGAAAATTTAAAATTTCTGATACTGTTTTTATAGATTCTCCTGTATGTGAATGATCAATTAAAATAATATTGCTTTTAATATCTCTTGTTACTCCAATTTTTAATAAATAATTAGAATATAAAATTTTATTATTTTCATAATAATCTCTAGATCTTGTAATCTCATCTATTCTACCTGAAAAAGGAATTTGAAAACATTTTCTATCACTGAAATTAGCTATATGATAAAAATAATTAGAACTCTGACCGATAAATAATAGAATATCATTATTATTTGTATTATCTAAAATACAATTAGCTACATTAATAATTTCTAATATAATATTTTCAGTTAAAACCATCTTTGGATTTTATTTTAATATTATTAAATATGATTAATAAAAATAAAATCAATTTTTAATATATACTAATGCAAAATAGAGAATGGTATAATAATTTAAAAAAATCATCTCTAACTCCCCCAAATTATTTATTTGGAATAGTATGGCCTATTTTATATTCATTAATGGGTATTTCATTTTACAAATTTATAAATAATTCAAACTGTAATTTACTTTGTAATGGAAAGAAATTTTTCTTCATTCAACTTTTCTTAAACTTGATATGGACAACTTTATTTTTTAAGAAAAAACAAATATTTTACGCATTAATTGATTTAATATTAATAATATATTTTACAATTTTAACTATTAATGAATTTAATAAATGTGATATTCAAGCTAGCAATTTATTAATTCCATATTTAATTTGGTTACTTTTTGCTTTTTATTTAAACTTTTACATATTTATTAACAATTAATGTTCATTTTTAATAAAAAAATATAAAAGATATTTTATTAATGGTAAATATTTATATTGAAATAAGCAAGGGTAGTAATGTAAAATATGAACATGATAAAGAAACTAATACTTTAATTTTAGATAGAATATTACATAATACAAATATATATCCATTTAATTATGGATATATACCAAATACATTATCTCCAGATGGTGATCCTCTTGATGTAATATTATTATGCAATGCAAGTTTAATTCCTGGATGTATAGCAAAATGTAAAGTTATTGGTGGTATACATACAGAAGATGAAAACGGAATTGATGAAAAAATATTAATGGTATTGGATGAAAAATTAGATATAACATCTAAAAATTATAATAATATATCTGATATAAGTGAAACTGAATTAGAAAATATAAAATATTTTTTAAATCATTATAAAGACAATGAAACAAATAAGTTTGTTAAAGTCGGGGGAACTTATAATAAAGAAACTGCCTTACAAATTATAGATAAATATACTTTAAAATAATTAAACAGGACAAAAGTAATTATCAATAATAGATATTATATAATTTTGTTCTTCTTTAGTAATTTCCCCATAACAAGGCAAATTAAAAAGAGTATCACATGCTTTTTCTGTCTCCGGTAAATCACCTAATTTATAATTTAAATACGAAAAACATTCTTGAGTATGTAAAGGAGAAGGATAAAATATTGCAACATTTATTTTATTAGCTTTTAAATATTCAACAATATTATCTCTAATATTTTTACTACTTACTATAATTGAATATTGTGCCCAACTTGATTTATTTCCTGAATCTAATTTTGGTAATGTTATTAATTTTTTATCTTCTAAATATTTGAGTTTATCAGAATAATAATTTGCACAATTTATTCTATTTTGTAAAGTTTTTTCAAAATATTTAAATTTAGAATTTATTATTGCAGCCTGTATTGTATCTAATCTAGCATTAATTCCAATATATTTATGGTGAAATCTTTTCATACCACCATGATTTTTAATAGCTGTTATTTTTTTAGCTATTTCTTCATCATTTGTAAAGCATGCACCGCCATCACCATACCCGCCTAATGGTTTTGATGGGAAAAAACTAGTAGTCCCTATTGTAGTTAATGAACAACTTTTTTTTTCATTTTGTTCAGCACCAAAACTTTGTGCTCCATCTTCTATAACTGGTAAATTATATTTATTTGCAATATTATTTATCTCTTTTAAATTGGCAATTTGTCCATATAAACTTACAACAATAATAGCCTTTGTTTTTTGTGTTATTTTTTCTTCTATTTTTGATGGATCTAAATTAAAATTATTTATATCGATATCTACAAAAATTGGTTTTGCGCCAATTACAGATATTACTTCAGCTGTACTAATCCACGTATGGGCAACAGTTATAACTTCATCTTCAAATCCAACACCTAAAGCTAATAATGATATTTTTAGTGCATCAGTTCCATTAGATGTACTAATACAGTGTTTTACCCCCACATAATTAGATAATGATTTTTCTAATTCTTTAACTTCAGGACCATTTATAAATAATCCATGGTCTAAAACAGTCTGAATTGATTTATTTATTTCACTTTTATTCTGCATATATTCTCTTTTTGGATCATACATTTGGATTGGAAATTTAATATTCATTTATAAATATGTATTATAATTATATTTTTCATTAGGGTGATCTTTTTTTTTATTGGTTAAAAATGTAAGTACCATATTTAATACCTTTTCATTCTTACCTCCATGAGGAATAATAATATCAGCATATATTTTCGATGGTTCGACAAATGTTTCATGCATTGGTTTAACTGTTTCCATATATTGTTTTATAATTGAAGTATATGAACGATTTCTCTCCATGATATCTCTCTTTAATCTTCTTATAAATCTAATATCTGAATTAACATCTACAAAAATTTTTATATCTGCTAAATCTCTTAATTCTTTATTTTGTAAAATTAATATACCTTCAACTATAATAATATTATGAGGTTCAATTGTAATTATTTCTTTTGTTTTACAATGTGTTGAAAAGTCATAATTATTAATTGTAACATTTTTTTTTTCTTTTAATTTTTTTATATCTTCTACTAATTGTTTTGTATCTAGTGAATCAGGATGATCATAATTAATTTTTTGTTTTTCTTCATATGATAAATTTGATCTATCTTTATAATAATAATCGTGAGTTAAATATGACACTGTGTTTTTTTTTAATCTTTCTTCTAACGTTCTAGCAAGCGTTGTTTTCCCACTTCCTGATCCACCTGCAATTGCAATAACTACCATTATTATATTATAAATACATTTTTAAATTGAATCGTTTTTTTTTATTATTTTTAATATATTGTTATCTCCTCTATTTTTAAAAATTTTTTTAACTTCATCTAAACTTTTATTATTGAATATAATATTATTTAATCCCAAAATTTGATCACCAGCTTCAATTTTATTAAGTAAACACGAATATGGAAATATATTATTAATTACAATTTTATTATCTTTTTTTTCAATAACTATATTTATTTTTTCATTAGGTATAATTATATTTTTAATATTATAAAAATCTTCAAAAATTTCATCTATTTTTTTTTTATTTTTATCTAATGATATTAGTTTTTTATTTTTTTTTCTGATTAATAATTTTTTATACATCTATATCATTTAAATTATAAAAAATATAAATAATTATTAATTATGAAATTTACTGGAATAAGTATAGCTATTACAAATTTATTAATATTTTATAAAATATCTCTAGTTCTAAGAGAAAATGTTTTAATTTTACAAGAAATTAATAATATATCTTATTATTGGTTAATGTTTACTATTTTAGTAGGTATATGGGAATTTTATTATGTTAAATCTAAAAATATTGTAAATAATTTATCAAAAAATTTATTATTAAATAATGATCATGTATGGTTTTTAAAATACTCTCTAAAATATTTATTACCTTGGAATTTTTCTAATATTTTTTATGCAGAATATGCTGCTTATGCAGATAGAGAATATATGTATCTTCAAGATAATTGGAGTAAAGTAATTGAAGGGTCACATGCAGTATGTTGTGGATTATTATCTTTAATTGGAATAATTTTTAAAATATTTCACCAAAATGATATAATTAACTTGATATTTTTTTCAATGGCAATGGGTTGTCAATTTATGAATAGTATTTTGTACATGTATCAATATTATATTCAAACTAAATTAACTAATAACATTAATTATAACTCTGATGTTTTTCCTTGTGGAAAATTTTTAATTAAACGTCCTTTTATGTATATTAATATTTTTTGGACTATTATGCCTATCTATGTTGTATATAAATTAATAAAATCATATTATTTTGTTTCTGATGTAATACCTTATCACAAAATTTTAAATTCTATTAATTATTCTACAAAAAATTATAATTTTATAAAATTTTTTAAACTATACCCTCATAATTAATTATATTTTATAAATTAAATTTATTATGAAATTAGCTTTAATTGGAGGTGGTTATTGGGGTAAAAATCTTATAAGAGAATTTAATAATTGTGGAGTTTTAGAAACGATATGTGATTTAAATTTAGAAGAATTAAAAAAATATAACAAATTATACCCAGAAATTAAAACAACTACACAATGGAATACTGATGTATTAAAAAATAAAGATATAACATCTGTATGTATTTCGTTACCTGCTGATTTGCATTATTTATTTGCAAAAAATGCTTTACTAGCTGATAAAGATGTATATATAGAAAAACCTATAACTTTAGATATAAATCAAGCAAAAGAATTAGTTGAATTAGCAAAAGATAAAAATAAAATTTTAATGGTTGGACATTTATTACATTATCACCCATGTATTCAAAAAATAAAAACTTTAATAAAAAATGACACTATTGGAATTATTAAAAGTATTACTTGTAATAGATTAAATTTAGGAAAGGTTAGAAAAGAAGAAAATGTATTATGGAGTTTTGCCCCCCATGATATTTCAGTTGTATTATCTTTATGTGGGAATAAATTACCAAATTCATATGAATGTTTTGGAATAGATATTTTAAAAAAAAAAATTCACGATATTACTAATTCAATTTTAAAATTTAATGATGATAAAATTCATGTAAATATTAATACAAGCTGGATTAATCCAACAAAAGAACAAAAGATGACAATTATTGGTGAAAAAGGGATAATTATTTTTGATGATACTAAAGATAATGATGAAAAATTAATGTTACATTTAGATCATATTAAAATAAATGATGTACAAGATTATATTTTAAATAAAGATAATAAAGAATATATTAAATGTGATTTTGATAATTCACCATTATTAAATGAATGTAAACATTTTACTGAATGTTGTTTAACTAGAAAAAATCCAATAACAGATGGTGAAGAAGGATTAAGAGTATTAACAGTATTAGATAATTTACAAAAAAAATTATTACCACCTGTAGATAATAAAGATTATTTTATTCATCCGACTGCTGTAGTTGATAAAGGAGCTATTATTGGTAAAGGTACCAAAATATGGCATTATTCTCACATATGTAAAGATGCAATTATTGGTGAAAATTGTAATATTGGTCAAAATGTTTTTATTGCAGGTGGAGCAAAGATAGGAAATAATTGTAAAGTCCAAAATAATGTGAGTATTTATGCAGGAATTGAAGCTGAAGATTATGTATTTTTTGGACCATCTTGTGTTTTAACCAATGATATAAATCCAAGATGTATGCATAGTAAAAATGGTAAATACATTAAAACAAAATTAGAAACAGGAGTATCTCTTGGTGCTAATTCTACTATTGTATGTGGTACAAATTTAGGGAAACATTGTTTAATAGGTTCTGGTGCTGTAATTTGCAAAGATGTTCCAAATTATAGTATTATGGTTGGGAATCCTGGAAGAAAAATTGGAATAATTGATGAAAAGGGTAACAGAACTTTAGATTAAAATTATTTTTTTGAAATTCTAACTATTTTATCTTTATGATTAGAAAATTTTGATGCTAATTTTAATAAAAATGAAATATTATAATCATTCATTACTTGATTAATTTTTTGATTTTTTGATTTATTTTTTATTATAATTTTTTTTTTATTATTTATTTTTTCCAAGTTTTTATATTTATTATTCATTTATATTTATTAAATGATAAAATTTATTAATTTAATTTTTTAATTAAAATATTTTTTGATTTTTTATAATTTTCCCAAGAAGTTATCATCTCTATATTCAAATCTTTTAAACTTGTTACATAAAAATCATTTGAATTTATATTTATATATGATATTTTTTTTATCATCAATAATTTATACAAACTACAAGTATCTATTCCAGTAGGAATATTATTATAGAGCTCCCATTTAATATTATTTAAAGCAATATAATTTATTGATCTACCTGCACCTATTGAAAATGGATTTGATCTAATTTTTGGATAACTGAATCCGTATTCAGATGTATTGTAAAGTTTTTTTAATATCATATTAATACCACCCCAAAATTTACCATATCCAGTATTTCTTAAAGAATGATTATATTTAATATCATATAATTCATTTTTATTTATAATATTAATTTTCCAATTAATTTTACCAACTAGATGATAGTTTTCATGATATTTATTTATATTTTTAATATAATTTTCTGAAAATATATCATCTGATCCCATAATAATACAATTCATTGGATAAAAAAATTTACACATTTCTAATCCAAATTGATATTTTAATCCTAAACTTTTATTAAATGAAATAAAATTATTAACATCCATATCTAAAGAATTTACGTAATCATAATCTTCTTTATTACTACAAATTGTAATTATGGTTGATTTTTGTGTTTGATTATTTATAGATTCTAAACATTTTTTTAATAAATTATGTCTTTGCCAAACAGGTACATATACACATGTATTTTCTCTATTTTTATTTTCAATATAATTATTATAATTATTATCAACTATTTTTTTTATTAATTCTAAATTAATACCAATATAATAAATTTTTCTTAATATATCAGTTAATGTATTTTTATATAATATGCAGTTAATATTTTGATAAAAAATATTTGTAAATATTATTTTATTTTTAAATTTATTAATTAAATTATTATTTCTTTTTCTTGAATATATTAACACTGCATCATACTCTTTATTTTCATCCTCTACTATGCATAAATTTCTTATTTTTTTTAATTTTTGTTTTACCGCATTTACTTGATCAATAATTAATATTTTTTTAATTTTATTTTCAAAATCATGAAAATATTCATTAATATATTTTTTAATATCCATATATATATTCTAAATAATATTATTTATTTGATTATTGAATATCCCTCTACATTTTTTTGAGTAATAATATAGTTTAAAAATTTTTTATTTAAATTATTATTTTTTTCAAAAATATTTTTTAAAAAAAAATAATCTCCGCCTCTTTTATCACACCATTTACATTGTTTAACTTTATTAATATTTATTGTAAAACCACAAGATGTAATATGATTATATTCAGGTACTTTTTCAATATCTTTTGAATAAATTATTCTATCTTCTCTATAATATTTCCAGAATAAAAAATCTTTATCTCCTTTAATATTATTTTTAATTATTTCTAATGAATAAATAGTTGTAAATATGTCATCATCGTCTAAAAATATTATATATCCGTCTTTGATATGTTTTAAAATTTTATTACAATAATTATTCCAATGAAAATCTTTATTAGTTTTTATGTAAATACAATTAAATAATTTAATATTATCAGTTTTTTTTATTTTTTTTAAATAATTTAATGTTTCTTTATTATCATAAGATATATAAATTTTGAAATTTTTATAAGTTTGATTATTTATTAATTCTAAACTTTGAAAAAATTTTTTTTCTCTCAAGCTTGTTCTAATTATTATATTAAATAATACATTATTACATTCTTTATAAATTAATTTTTTATTTAGTAAAAGTTCATTTTTATTTATTTCTTTATTATTAATTAATTGATTTTTATTAATTAATCTTTTCTCAGCCTTTCCATATTTTATGTAATGAACTATTAATTGATATTCATCTAAATTTTTTAAATCATTATAAAAATTTTTGTAAAATTTGTAATTAAAATTTGGAAATTTAATATAAAAATTTTTTATTGATGTTATTCTATTTTCTTTATTTCCAAATTTTATAAAGTGATTATAAGCACTACTTTCATTATTAATATTATTTAATTTTAAATCAGGATATAATGCTAAATAAAATTTATAATCAAATTCCATTATATGTTATAAGTATAAATTATATTAGTTTTAAATTCTTCTTGACAATTTTTATACTTTCTTCTTCTTGTTTCTTGATTGATTTCCTCAATGCTTGTAATATTGTTATCTTTATCATAGAAACTTACTATTGGAATATCTATAATATTCATTATAATTTTTCTCTTATTAATTCTTTTTGTTATATTTTTATCAATTCCTTTTGATAAATTATCATCACATAATTTATAATTTAATTTTCTAATTGCATTTCTTGAATATATCCTCCCTGATCCAAATGTTTTATTAAAATGATTATAAAATTTTCTATATAAAATTTGGTCACCATTAATTAATATTTGTTGCTCACTTCCAATTATATCAGAACATGTACATTTTAATTGTTTTATACAATCGGAAATATAATTATCACTTACAACGTTATCACTATCCAAAAACATTAAATATTTATACTTAATTTTTTGTACATATTCAACAAAATATATACTATTATTTAATTTTTTACCTAATGGATAATTTGAACTTAATAAAAAATTATAATCATTATTTTTTGCAAAATTATAATCATCTAATGTTGAAACTATTAGTATTATATTAGATTTTTTATCTAAACTTTTTAAAGTTTTTTCTAAAATTTCTCTCCTTTTCCAAACTGGAATTATTATTATGTAATCAATACAATTTATTTTATTTTCAGATGCATGTATTAACATATTATCAATATATGATATCAAGTCTTTCATTGAATTAACAATTATTTTATGTTCAATATTTAAAAATTTAAAAACTAATTGTAAATCTTCTTCTACAAAACTTTGATATACTAATAAAGAATCATCATAGTAAGATGAAAACAATTTTTTAATATTCGAAATATTGACATTTAATTCATTAAATGAAAATATTTTTCTTTTTTCTTTTATTCCATAAATATGATAATGCAAAGCAGCTTGTTCTTCTGTTAAAATACCAGATTTTTTTAAATCCGGATATGTATCTAAATAAAATCCCCAATTAAAATTAGGATATACATGGTAAAAATCATTTAAATTTGAGAATCTATTTTCTAATTTACCTTTTTGTTCCCAATGAAATTTTAATTCATTATTACATAAATGTGATAAATCAGGATAATATTTATAAAAATTAAGATCTAACATTATATATATATTTTATATATAATAATTTATCTTAGAATTCTTTACAATTTTATATCCATAATATAAATATATTAAATAATAATTAATATTAATCATATTATGATCCTTATTAATTTTTTAAGAAATACTGCAAATATATATCAAATATTATGGATTTTTATATTATGGTCCCCTTTTATTTTTTCAATATATAATACGGGTAGTATCGGACATATGTTTAATCAATTAACATGGTGGTCATGGATGATTCAATGTATTTTTTATTCATATATGCATTTAAAATTATCCATAATTTATAAAAGTTTAAGAAAAAAATTAAAATTTAATTTTTTAAAAATTAATGATAAAAAAATAATTAATTTGGAAATGTATTTATTTGGAATAGTTTTGGGTATATCTACTTTTGTTTTTTTTGAATTTATATACGTTCTTTATCATAATCCTGAATTAGTTTATAATGAATCATTACAATATGATAATAAAGGAATACCACAAATAGGAAATATTATAATTCATTATTATACAATAGCTGCAACTCCATTATGGATAATTTTTAATTATAGATACTTGCAAAATAAATTAAAAAATTTTAATACAAAAAATTCATTAATATTTTCTTTTATTTGGATATTATATTTATTCTTGTATCTTATGTATTGGAAGTTTGATATTAATGGTATTTTTAAAAATTATTCTATAGATGATGTTTCTAATATTAATAATATTTTATATGTTATAATTTTATTTTTTATTGTGACAAATATGAATGCTATATGTTTATTTTCTATTAAAGATGAAATAAAATGTAAACCTTCTGACAATAAAGTATACGTTACAGAAAATTAAATTGTAAACCAATTATTATTATGACAAAATATTTTTAATTTTCCATAACTTTCATTTATAATATATGAATCATTTCCATCTATTTTTTCAGATCCTTCTGTATTAATAGTTATATTATTATTATTAGCGTTTCCTGAAATATCTTTAAATATTAAAATTTTCCCATCATTCATTATAGAAGTATTAATTGTATATGTTATAATATTAGTTGTATTTATAGGAATAATAGTTGATTCATTATTATCAAGAAAACTAGTTGATGTAATTTCGTTGTTAGAATTTAATGATAAATTTTTAATACTATTTTCATTTAAATCTAAATCTCCATTAACCACAGGTGAACTTTTATCTATAAATTCATTTTCATTAATTCCTAATAATACACTTTGAATTTCTAAATATTTATTTATACTAGAAGTACCATTATTTCCTAAATGTATAGTTCCTGATTCATATATAGTCAATTTTAATTCATATTTTATAATATCATCTTTATTTACATTTAATTGTTTTGTTGTATTTAATGAATGTATATTTGGAGCATAACTTTTAGCTTCACCTTCTGAACATACTTCTTTTGGTTGATTATTATTTTCTAATTTAATATCATTTATAAAAATATCTAATTTTAAACCAAATTTAATATTATCAGATGATTCGGTTTGAATAACAGAATTAAAAAATATCATAAGTAACCCTGACTTATTAGTTTTGAGAGAATAATCTGAAGTATTTATAATAATTGTATTTGAGGAAAATGAATTATTTGTATTGTATGTATATGTATCAATGTGTGCTGATGAAATTAAAGTATTTAAATTTGCCCAAGATAATGTATTATTACCATTTGATTTTATTATTTGTCCATTTTCACCACCAATTATCTTTAAATTTGACAAATTTTCTATAGTTAAATCTTTATTTACTAAAATATTTTTATCAGTATTCAATGAACCATTTATTTCTCTCCAATAATTAGCACTACTTTCTTCTTCATAATCATCTGGATTGTCTCTAAATAAATCTGATACTGTATAATTTTCAAATTGACTTCCAAATGATTTTAAATATTTTAACCAAATACTTAATTTAATTTGATCCAAATTTAAAATATTATTATCTATAGATGATGCAAATTCTATAGCCCCTTCTTCTGTTCCACCTGCTGTAACAATTAAATGTGGTATATAATTTAATTTTCTTTTTCTAAAAATTAATTTATCATTTGATATTGTTATTTTATGTTTATCACCTATCCATAAAGAATTATCTGATATATAAATATCTCTTATTTTAAATTCAGGAGATCCAATATCGAATTCAGATTCATTCTTAGGTATTATATTACCATTAAAAACAATATTTCCTAAATATGATGCACCAGAACTATAAATATTTTTAAAATTTAATTCTGAATTTCCTAAATCATAAATGTTATTACCTTTAGGATACCATACATCCAATTCAAAATCATCTATATCATTATTTTCTCTTTTTACATCTGCAAGTTCTTCTAAATATTCATCTGATAACGGCAAAGAAGTTTCAAATTTATTTTGGAAATTATTTTTTACTTGTTTCATTTCATCAATATTAATATCATAATTTGGATCGTAAAAACTAGTAATAGGTATTTCACTTATATTTATAGATAAACCTTTACTTTTTATTCTTTTCAAAATATCTCTAGGAATACCAAAAAAAATATAATTATTACATATTTGATAATCTAATTCACTAATTGAATTTCGCGTGAAAATTAAACCCGAAAGAAAAAAATTCTTTTTTAAATTATCAAATTTTCTATAAAATATATTTTTATCTGTAATTAAAATTTGTTTATTAGCAATACTAATATCAGAACATGTTTCTGTAATTTGTTCTAAAGATTTATTGATATAATCAGTACTTAAAATATTAGAACTTCCTGATAAAATTATATATTTGTATTTAATTCTATGAACATTATTTATAAAATGAATAGCATTGTTTAACTTTCTACCAAGAGGTCTATTAGAACTTAATAAAAATGAATAATTATTCTCTTTGGCAAAATTATAATCATCTAAAGTTGATACAACAAGTAATATATAATGTTTTTTTTCATAATTACTTAATATTTTATTTAATATAGCTCTTCTACCAAAAACAGGTATTATTACTATATAATCTGGTTTATCAAAATTACTTATTGAATTTTTTATAAATAAATTATCTATTTTACTAACAAGTTCTTTCATTGAATTAACTGTAAATGAATATTGGGTATTTAATAAATCAAAAATTATTGTTTTATTTTGTTCATCAAAAGATATTAAATTGACTACACTATTATCATAGAATTTACTAAAAAGGAGTGTAATATAATTTGGGACTAACTCTAATTCATCATAAGAATAAGCATCTCTATCTTCTTTTTTACCATATAAAAAATAATGTATTACAGCTTGTTCTTCAGTTAATATACCAGATTTCTTAAGATCAGGATATAATTCTAAATATATTCCCCAGTTAAAATTTGGATATACTTCATAAAAATCAACAAGGCTACCAACACGTCCTTCTTTTTCACCATATTTATTCCAATGACGAATTAATTTTTTATCATCTAAATCCATCAGATCAGGATAATTTTTATAAAAATTAATATCAAACATTAATTTATTTATATATATAATTATTAATTATAATTTTATATTAATAATATTTTCAAATTAAAATTTAATTTAAAAATACTTATTTAGTACAATTATCATGATCATTTCTCATCTCATTTCTTTCAACTATAGCAGAATCTAATAATTTATTTGGTGAATTTAGTTTTTTCATATACATATTTAATGCATTTGTATCTTTTGGAAAGCATAATCCACCATAACTAAGTTTACCATCTGGTCCAGGTACATTAGTATGCATTGGGTTAATCCAATTATTTTTCAACATCATATTTAAAACAGAATTATAATTACATTTATTTTTCTCACATAATAAATAAATTTCATTAAAAAACTGTATTTTCACAGAATAAAAGCAATTACAAAATATTTTCATTGATTCTGATTCTAATGAAGATGAAATAGATATATTGTCTGAATAGTTTTCTTTGTAAAATAAAATTAAATTATTAAAATTTTCATCATTGCATGTTTTACCTCTACCTAAAACTATATGACATTGATTATGAAAATCTTCATATGCAGTTTTTGCAGTTAGAAACTCAGGATTGTGTATAAATTGTAAATTTGTAAATTTATCTGATAATTTATCTGTTGTTTCTGGTTCAACAGTACTTTTTATAACAATAACTCCATTAAAGTTCTTCTTTGATAGTATTTCACATGTTTCATTAATTGGTACTTTATCATACTCTCCTGTTTTATAGTTATATTTTGTAGGTAATGCTAGAAAAATTATATTACAATTAAACATATCTTCTAATTTACCTGTTCCTTTATCTAAACAAAATTTATCATATCCAAATAAATTATTATTGGGTATTAAACCTTTATTTTGAAAACTTTTATACATAGATCCACCTACAAATCCAAGTCCAATTATTCCTATTTTCATATTATATATATATTCTTATATTTATTTATTAAATATGGGTATATATTACCCTATAAAAAAAATCAAATTTCATATATATTATTAACTTTAGTATTAATATTATATTCTTCGAGTATTAATCCATCCGATAAAGCTTTTAAATATATTTGAATAAAATACTTATTTATTCCATTAATTGAAATAAATTCCCAAATATGTCTATCAGCTTTATAATAATCTCGACATGGAAATATATTATTATATTTTTTTTGCAACTTTGAATATATTCCAGAAAACTCTTTTAACTTAACCATTTCAGATAAATTTTTAACTATATCTTTAGTATTATAAATATAGTTTTTTCCACTACAATTTTGAATAATTTCATCTCCTTTTAAACAAGTTGATAATGTATAATCATAATCCCCAGTCAACCTATAAAATTCTTTTTCTTTTATACTCATTAGTTCTTCGATATCAGGAGTAGGATTTATAAGATTATTTTTTTTTAAATAATCTTGTACATTTTCTTTTGTGTGAAAAGATATTTTATTTATTTCAAATTTCTTTTTCAATTCGAATAAATTAAAGTCCATATAGTAATTTTCCAAAAATGTTCTTATGATTAAAAATAGGCTTTCAGGAATTTTGGTAAATATTTTTTTCAAAGAGTCCCACATTTCACCAGTTATAATATATTTATCTTTCACCGATAAATCTGATATTTTTTGTGGTGAATTTAATATTTTTTTTTCAACCAAAATACAATTATAATTCAGAGGATTGCATTCGCTTGTGATAATTACATGTGGGACATCTACTTTCATATTTTGTTAATAAATACAATTTTTAATTATATTTTATAATTAAATTAAAATAATAGATAAATAAAAAGTTATAGTTTCAATTTTTTTTTAATCTGTCTTAATAGATAAAATATTATGTTTACATGATTGATTTAAACATTGCCATTGTTTATTATAACGTTTAGCATTATATTCACCACATTTATCACATGGATTACAAATATTTTTAATATCATGATTTCTTATGCATTTGTAAGATCTACATTTATCTCCATACATACAATTTCCTAGAGGAATAGTGTATACAAAATCACATTTCTCGGTTGTACATATAAATTTACCACTCTCTTTAAAGGCAGTATTAATATTACATTTTGGGCATTTTCCAAATTTTTCATTCATAATATGTTTAAATTTACAATTAATAGATTTACATTTCTTTTGAAATCTACATTCTATTATAGGTTTTTCAGATGTTAATAATTGTGCACATTTTAAATTAATAGGTATTTGCTTTTTTACAAATTCTAATTTATTAGTTAATTCTAAAATTTTTCTTTCATGTACCAAATTTAATAATTTTAAATCATGTTGTAATATCTCGATTTCATTAAATTTAAATTGCAAAGCCATTATATATTATATTTATATGAGATTCATACATTATTAATTTTTTTCAATTAAATTTATCATAATTTCTATATTTTTCAATTTTTTGAATTAAATAAATCTATTAATTTAGGAGGTTCTTCTCCTGGAACACATTGATATTTATCAAAATTTGTAACTCCTTTCATTCTCAGATATTCTTCATCAATTAATTGATTACCTGTAAAATCTAAGGGATCTTCTTTTAACATATTTAATATAGAATCTGAAATAATATCTGGCTTTCTCCATAATTTTTCATTACCTAGATTATTTTTTTTAACTGCAGCACTCTCAATTGCTGTGGAAGGCCAAATAGTATTACTTGCAATATTAAAATTTTTATATTCTTGAGATATACCCATCGATGTCATCGTCATTCCAAATTTACTGATCATATATGCAGTTTTATTTTTATAAATATCTATGTCTCTAGGATCGGGTAATGGTGGAGAGTGCATTATAATATGACCATAATCATTTTGAATCATATGTGGTAGACACAATTGAGATAACATAAAACTAGATTTGGCATTAATATCATTAATAAGATTATATTTTACAAAAGATGTATTTAAAATATCATCCCACCATAACGCTCCTGCATTATTAACCAATACATCAATTTTCCCAAAATTTTTAATACATTTATTAATAACATATTCTGATTGTCTATAATTTCTAACATCTAATTGTTCTGCCATAACTTTAACATTATATTTTTCTTTAATTTCTTTTTCAACATCATATATTGTTCCTGGTAAATCAGGATTATTTTTAATAGACTTTCCTGTTATAATAATATTATAACCATTTTTTGCTAATTTATTGGCAATATTTCTCCCAATTCCACGTGTACTACCTGTAATTAATACAACTTTATTCATTTTTCTACTTATTTATAATTTTTCTCTGTTTATGTATTTATAAATTTAAAAATCAACTTTTTATAAAAAATTGAATTTTAAAAAATAAAGTGATAAATAATATTCAGATAAAAAATGTCAATTAAACAAATTAGTAATTTTGATTCTAGATCTATAAGTATATTATTTTATAAATTTGATAAAAATTCTTTATGTATATTTTTACAAAAAAGTAACAGTCAATATAAAGATATTGGAGGAATATTAGATAGAACAGATACATTTAAATCATTTTTATTGAGAAATTTACAAAATTTAAATATTAATGTAGATTTCATTAATGATAATATTGATAAATTTCAATATAATTATAATAAAAAAACAAAAAATATATTATTTTTAATTAATTATTCTGATATCAATTTTGATGAAAATTTATATTTATGGATTCCATTTAATAATATAATAAATGATAATTTAATTAAATTTAGATTACATGATAGAATAAATAATAATTATATATTGAATAAATTGAAAAATATAAATAATAAAAATTTATGTAAAATTAGAATTATTTAATTTGATTATATTTTTTTAATCCTAATATAATATCTTTTTTTATATTTCTACTATGTATTTCTTCATTATGATCACAATAATTACACTTTTTTTTTGATAAAATCCATTTAAAATTATTATTAGGAATAATTCCATTTAAAATCTTATTTGCTCTTTTTTTATGAAATTCAGATGTTACAATATAAATCATATTTTTATCATTTTTGATATCTTCCAATAATTTTTTAAAATTCCCAAAATTTTCTGCTGTATTTTCTGCATCACTATCGAGAATAAATTTCCATTTTTTATTTTTAATATTATTTTTTTCTACATAATCTTTAAAATAATTAGCCATCTCTATTGACTCTGGTTGTTGAATAATTTTAGGAATTTCATATTTTATTCCACCAGTTAAAATCCAATTTACATTAAATTTTTTATATTTTTCATTTACAAAATTAATTGCAGTACTTATTCTATCATTTTGTATATAGTCAATATGACATCCTAAAAGTAATATAGTAATAACCCCCATAATAATACTTAGTTAGAAATTGTAAAATATTAAAAAAATAATTAATCAATTTTTTCGAACAAAATTTAAATCATAAACTAGAAACTATAATTATATATATACTAATGATAAATAATATTATAAATTATTTATTTAAAAGTTCACATTCAACAACAAAAAATAATAATAATCCTGTTCAAAATAAATTAAAAAATAGTATTGATATTGATAATTTATTAAATTCAATTAATTCAAATAACTCAGAATACTCTGGAAATTCAAGTATTCTTTCAGATTCAAATATTTCTAATAATTCATCATATTTAAATAATGATGAAAATATACAAAAATCTAATGATGAAAAAAAAGAAATTATAAATTTGTTAAATCAACATTGTTCAAATAGAATAGATAATAATATAAATTTTCCAAAAAAAAATTTATTGTATTCAAGATTAATAATTTCAAATATTATATTTTTTTTAATAGGTTATACTTGTGGGAAAAAAAAATAATATATATAAATTAATATAGTTATGGATTTATTAAAACTATTAAAAGTTAATAATAATATAATTATTAAAAAAAAAAATATATTTGAAGTTTGTAATGATATTATAGATATTCCAAATGAATGTTCTATTAATAAATTTAATATAAATAATATTAGTGATAAAATTATAATTGATATTGATAAAAAAGATAACGTTAAATTAATATTAAATTGTAATATACCATTATTAAATAATAGTAATGAAATTATATTGGAAAATGGAAATAATATTATTAATTTAACTCCAGATATTATTAAAGAACACTTTATATCTTTCAAATTAATTTATGATGATTTACTAATTGGAGAATCTTTTAAAATTAATTCATTTATTATGAAAAAACCGTCATTGATATTTTTAAAAAAAATGAGAGAAATTAAAAGTAAAATACCTGAGAAAAAAAAAAAAATAAATTATATTGAAACTTTAGATGAAAAAATAGAAAAAATAGAAGATTTTATTAATTTAAAATCAATTAAACCAATTGAAAGTATATATGTGTCAGATAATCTTAAAAAATTTATTTGTTTAGAAACATTTAATCTTTTCTTAAAAAAATATAATTTAAAAGAATATTCATTTAATATGGAAGAAATATCAACTTTATTTATATATCCATCTAGTTCAGACTTTCAAATTATAAAAAATCATACAGGATATAAAATAATAATATGGTCACGTACTGTTTCTGATACTAGAAATGCTAATAATATTAAAATAATTACAAATATTAAAAAAGAAAAAAAAATTTTTAATTATACTGATTCTGATTTTTCCACTTCATCTTTATTAAAACAAAATATAAAAACAATTCCAATTAATATTAAAAATTGTTTAATTTTTCCACAAGAATATTTATTTGGAGATCATGTACTAATTTATAAAGGAGTGAATGATAAACCATATAGTGATAATTACAAAAATAAAATTCAAACTTTAGGATTTAAAATTTTATTATCATCAACTTTTTTATATGAAAATATAAATAATATATCTATAATAATATCTATATGTAAATCAACTACAGATGATATTGATATATTAAAATATTTTTACAATAGAGGAATATCTATTTTTTCTATAAATAGCGAAAGTGAATATTATTTAACACATTCAGATTCTGGAAATATTTTATTGAAAGGAATTAGATATTTAAAAAAAATAAAATCTTTAAATAAATTATTAACCAAAGCAAAAAAAGAAATTGAACCAAAAGTTTCTATTATTATGGTAGTTGATAGTACAAATCATTCAATTTTAGATTTATCAATAAAATCTATTATTAATCAATTGTACTCTAATTGGGAATTAATAATTATTAATAATTTTGTAAATGATGATGATGACATAATAAATACTTTAAATAATTATAAATCAAATGATAAAATAATAATAATAAATACTTTAAAAAAACATAAAAGATGTTTCTGTAAAAATATTGGTTTATCATTAATGTCAAAAAATTCAAAATATTTTACATTTCAAGATCAAAATTTTATATCAAATAAATCAAGAATTTTGACAAATGTTGATTTTTTTGAAAATAGTGAAAAAACAAAATGTGTAATTAATCAATATATACATAAAAATATTTACAAACAGAATTATTCTACTTTAATATTTGATATTAGTATATTTCATACAATAGGATTTTTTGATTATGAAATTGAAAATGATATTGATTATGATATAGAATATTTATACAGATTTTTTAAATTATTTGATATAAATTATAAAAAACAATTTGATACTATTTATTACAAAAGTAATCCTTATTTATGTTATAATATTTTAGAGAAAGATAAATATATAGAAAAATTAGAAAAATTATTTGATGAAAGAAAAAAATATAGAGATAATTTTATTGAGAAACATGAAAAATTAGATAAAAATAGTATTTATTATAAATTTAAAATTTCCCAAGATGATATAATTTGTGATAAAAATATAGATATTACAGAGTGTACCCAAACAAATGTTATTGAATTTAATATTCAACCAGAACCTATACCAGAACCTAAACCAGAACCTATAACAGAACCTAAACCAGAACCTATAACAGAACCTATACCAGAACCTATACCAGAACCTATACCAGAACCTATACCAGAACCTATACCAGAACCTCAAAAAGAACCCAAAAAAGAACCTAAACAAGAACCTCAAAAAGAACCCAAAAAAGAACCCAAACAAGAACCTAAAAAAAAACCTAAACCAGAATCCAAACAAGAATCCAAACAAGAACCCAAACAAGAACCCAAACAAGAATCTACACCTGAAACTAAACCCAAACAAGAATCCAAACAAGAACCTAAAAAAGAACACAAACAAGAACCTAAAAAAGAACACAAACAAGAATCTACACCTGAAACTAAACCCAAACAAGAACCTATACAAGAATCAAAACAAGAATCTACACTTGAATCAGAACAAGATGATATAATAATATATAATTTAGATTTAGTAATGGATTTTAATTTAATAGATTGTGATTATGGTAATCGTACTCATTTAAATATTACAAATATAAATCCAAATAAATCAATAAAAATTAAATTTAAACCAAATTATAATAATAATGAATACGAAATGAAACCAAATGAAAAAAAATTATTTATAAAGATTTCATCAAAACCATATCAAGTATGGAGATTTTTTTAATATTTTTATCTTTTATAATAATAATATTTATCATATGTTATATATTATTACTGATACATTACTAAATAGTGGTATATTTACTTGGAATAAGAGATTTTCTGAAATTTTAGAAAAATGTAATTATAAATATTTATTTATATCAAAAAATGATATTATAAATAAAAAGTATACCATAAAAAATAGTATAATTATTTTTAATAATGTTAAATCAAGTAAAATTATGAATGATAAAACTTTGTATAAATTATCTAATCTTAATAAATTATATTTTGTTATTCATGGTGATATTTGCCCAATAAATAAATTATTTATTCAATATGAACATTATTTTTATGGAGTAATTTCAATTTCCAAAAAAATTTATTCATTAATTATTAAAAACTTTATTGATAAACACGTAGTGTATATACCAAATAAAATATATTTACCAATTAAAAAAAAAAAGGAATTAAATTTAAAAAATATTAATTTTGGTTTTGTTGGTAGATTATCAAGAGAAAAAAATATTCCATTAATATTTTATTCAATAAAAAAATATATTGAATATATATCTGATACAGAATTTAATAGATCATGTACTTTACATTTATTTGGAATATCCTCAAATAAAAATTATGAAAATTATTTAAAAAAATTAGCTGAGAAATTGGATATACGTAATAAAGTAATTTTTCATGGTAATATTGATAAATTAGATGATATTTATAATAAAATAGATATATTATTATTATCTAGTATTTCTGAAGGAATACCTTACTGTTTAATTGAAGCATCTTATTACAATATTCCATGTGTAGTAACAAATGTTGGTTGTATAAATGAAATTATTCAAGATAATAGATATTTAGTGAATTTATATAATTACCCAACAATTAATAATTTATATATTAAAAATTATTCTTTATTACTTTTAGATATTGGATATATAGCTTTTGGAAAAAAAGATAATATATATATTACAGATAATAAAAATCATACATGTAAATTAGAATTTAATTATTATAATGATATAATTTCATCATTAGATATATATATTGATAATAATGATTGTAATGTATGTAAAAATATATTTAAAAAGCAATTAATTTTTAAAGAAAATGTAAATTTATTTACAGAAAATATTATAAAATGTGTAAATAACTATGATAATATTAAAATTGAACCGATATATGAAAATATTAAAATTGAAGAAAATATTAGAATGTTGGTGGAAGATGAAGTAATAGATATTGATTATAATCTTAAAACATACAATTTAAATACTCCAAAATTAATAATAAATTTAAATGAATATTATGGAATTTACTATTCATTATCACTAGATAATATATATTATAAATTACACATAACTTATAAAATTTCCAAAAAATGTAATTGTTATTTATTTATAATTGATAATAATGATTATAATTTATACAAAAAACTGTATTGTAGTGATTATATTATTAGTACAATAATACCTATAAAATTAATAACTAAAAATATAAAAATTGGAATAAGATTTTCTGATAATGATGTAAATGGAGAAATCTCATTAATAAAATTTATATTAGAAAGTAATAAAACAATTAATTTGTTAGAAAAAAAACAATATAATATAAATAGATATAATTTTAAAATACTAGATAAATCAAGATATGAAAATTATAAATATCTAGATAATATATTGTTTGTTTTTTTAGGATGTAAAAATTCAAAATATTCTGATAGATATAAAAATTTAATAGATTATGTTAAAAAATTTAATTTCAATTATCTAATTCTTATAGGAGATTCATCTAAAGTATTTTATGATGATGAAACAAAAGTATTACATTTAGATGTTAAAGATATTTATGAAAATTTATCAAAAAAAATATATATTGGATTTAAATGGATATATGAGAATTTAAATTACGAATATATATATAAATGTGATGATGATTTTAGTGTAAATATATTAAATTATATTCCAAAAAATTATAAAAATTATAATTATTATGGTAATTTTATAGTTAGAACTTTAGATAAAAAATGGCATATGGGTAAATGCAAAAATAATGAACTAAATTGTAAAAAATATGATGGTGATCTAAAATATCCATATGCAGGAGGTGGATTTGGATATTTATTGAATAGAAAATCAATTAAAACAATTATAAAGTCAAAGTCTGAAATTTATAATGAAATATATGAAGATAAGGCAATAGGAGATATTCTTTATAAAAATAAAATATTTATTAATAAAAAAAATTTACAAAAAAAAATAAAGTTATATCCATACAAAACATACATAATTTTTGATACAAATAAATATATATATATTCATACATCCAAAGATAAATTTTTAATTTATATTATTGTTAATAATAAATTATTATATCAGGATATTATTCAAGAATTGGAATATTTATACATTTATAAGGAAACAATAGAAATACAAAATAAAATATTATTTAATATTATTATCCAAAATATAATTGTTAATGAATATCAATTAGAAGAAATATCTTTAGATAATTTTATTATTGAAAATGAAGAAACAAATGAAATGATAAAACAATATAATATATCTTCAACATTTGAATCAAACGATATACAAATAATTTTAAAAGATAGAGTTTTTTTTGATAAATTATATATTTATAAATGGATTTATCACAAATGTAATTTTAATACATCTAATATTGAATATACAGATAAATCAGAATTAATTAAAAATGCAAAAATCGAAAAAATAAATATTGACGATATTAATTCGTATGATATAGTTTATTATTAATCTATTATTTATTATAAATATTTATAATAAATGTTTATAAATGATTGTCTATATAAATATAATAATAAATTATTTTTAGTACATGAATTCTGTAAATATGATATTACATTTATATCTAAAAAATATACTAAAATTTTAAATCTACCATTAATTAATTGTGATAATATTCAAAATGAAATAACTTTGTGTAATAAATATTATAGAGATAATATATTTGATTTAAATAAATGGGAAATGTGTACAAAATTAATTGTTATTCCTGAAGATTCTAAACAAAATAAATTATATGATATAAATGGTATTATTTATACCTCGAATGATAAACTTTATACAAAATTTATACAAGGTGGAAAGATATATTTGACAAAAAATAAAAAATTTAGTAATAAAAATAATATTTTAAATTTTTTAAAATTTATTATAAATAAAACTATACATATCAATGATATAAAAAAGAAAGACAATAATGTAATAAAATATAAAGATTTTTATATAACAACAGATAGTTCTCTAATAGAATTGAATGATAATTGTGTATATATTCCTTATATAATTCAATTAATGTTTTATTCAAGATATAATTCATTAAATATTTTAAATTTGTTTTATTTTTTTTTAATCAGATTTAATATCAAAAAATTAATAATAAATAATGATATTTCCTTTATGGTTTATAGTGATGATATTAAATTAATATCTGAGAAAATAGAAAATAATTTTAATTCATCCCATATTATAAAGAATCTTAAATTATATACTCCAATAGATATTGGAAAAGTTGCTGTAATATTACATATTGGCAATATTTATTTAATAAAATATTTTATTAAAAAATTATCAAATTTAAGGTGTGACTATGAATTATTTATTACTATAAATAGTAATGTAAAAAAAGGTACATTAAAAGAGATACTAAATGGAAAAACATATAAATTATTAGATACTTGTTTTAGACAATTAAAAAAAAAAACTAAATATTTTGAAACATCTAATACTGGAATGGATGTTGGACCATTTTTATTAATGTTAAAGTACATTAGTAATTCTTGTATTAATTATAAATATATATTAAAATTACATACTAAAACAAATAAAAAATGGAGAGAAGATATGATTAACGAATTAATTGATTATTGTCCAACAAAATATAGTAAAGAGGTTGATATAAATGGAATATATGGTCATAAAAAAATAGAATACGATTATCTAAATCATATATATGTTTGTTTTTTATTAAATCAATTAAATATAAAATTATTCAATCATCAAGAATTATATATTACAAAAAATTTTGTCAATGATATTTTTCAATTAAAATCGAATAAAAAGAGTATATTTTATACAATACCTGGAACTTGTTTTTGGTGTGATCCAATTAAATTAATAGAATTAAAAATATGGAAATTATATAAATATTTACCTAATGGCTGTATTAAAGATTATATCTTTCAACAAACACCACATGCAATAGAAAGACTAATTTGTATATTATATCAAATTAATAAAAATTGATAAAAAATAAATTAATCTATTTTAAAAAATTCCTAATATAATACAAATATAATGGATATTTTATATAATTATCAACATTATAAATTTAGATATAATATATATGTAATACAAAATAAGAAATATCTGGTTAAAAAAATTCCAATATTGAATAAAAAAAAATTATTAGAAATATCTGAAATACTAAATATTTTAAAATTAATTAAACATTATAGTTTTCTAAGTATTTATAACTGGAAATTACTAGATAATAGTATTTATATAATTTCAGATTATAAAAAATGTTCATTATTAAGTAAATACATATATAGTAATAAAAAAATATCTGAAAAAAATATCATACATATCATATATCAACTGTTGTCTTGTTTAAAAAGATTACATAATGAAAATATATGTATTGGAAATATTAATATTCATAATATTTTATTAATTGATGAAAAATATTTTAATATAATTCTTTATAATTATGATTATGTTCAAATTTATAAAGATAAAAGTTTTACTAAAATTAATAATAAAATAGAATATTGTGCACCTGAAATATTTAATTATTCTTATACAAATAAGTGCGATATATGGAGTGTTGGTTGTATTTTATATATTCTGTTAACAAAATCAAATCCTTTCCTAGGGTTTAATACTTTACAAATTATAAACAATATACAACATAAAAAATTTAACATTCCACTTGAAAGATTAGATATAAATTTTAATATATTACATTTATTATACAAATCGTTTGAATTAGATCATAAAAAAAGAATTAATGCAAACACTGCTGTAAAATTAAATTTATTTAAATTTTATTGTTAGAACTATTTTTAATACGAATTACTGTTCTTCGAATAGGTTTTTTTATTTTTATATTTGTTTTATTAATATTTAATTCATCATTATTTTTTTCTGAATTTTTTTTCTCAGAATTATTTTCTTCTGAATTATTTTCTTCTGAATTATTTTCTTCTGAATTATTTTCTTCTGAATTATTTTCTTCTGAATTATTTTCTTCTGAATTATTTTCTTCTGAATTATTTTCTTCTGAA
>Ga0163111_10000332_pt1 | contig 28529 bp, 19 predicted proteins | sample CRUFie1St18metaG_FD_109645 | JGI IMG/M metagenome (GOLD analysis project Ga0163111, IMG submission 109645) | Marine microbial communities from the Costa Rica Dome - CRUD Field 142mm St18 metaG | ecosystem: Environmental > Aquatic > Marine > Oceanic > Photic zone | place: Costa Rica: the Eastern... | reverse complement strand
TTAATACTTTTTTACTTTGAATTGTTTAATGTTGGTAAACAAATACATGTGTTTATTATTTAGAATAATGAAAGCATCTAGATTGAAAATCATTTCTTCACTTATAGCGCTCCTTATTTCCCAAATTTCATTAATAGCTGATCATGAACAGCTAAAGAAACCACTGTTTCGTTTTGGAGCCGTAGCTGACTGCCAATACTGCAACCAAACTAGCGGAGTTAGGAAGTATAGTCTTTCAACTCAAAAACTCCGTGATTGTGTAGAGCACTACAACAAACTTGACTTGGCTTTCGTAATTCATCTTGGTGATTTCATTGACCGAGACTTTGAGAGCTTCGATAAAGTCACACCCATCTACAATCGCCTCAAAGCACCTCACTATCATGTATTAGGAAACCATGATTTTTCAGTAACCGACGATAAGAAAGCATTGGTACCAGCTAAACTCGGTCTCAAAGAACGCTATTATGATTTTACTTACAATGGATGGCGCTTTCTTGCCATTGACGGCAATGATGTGAGCCTACACGCATATCCAAAAAATGATCCGCGAACTAAGGCCGCAGCTGCCTTTCACCGTAGCCTCAAAGCTGGTACTCCTAATTGGAATGGGGCCGTTGGAAAAGAGCAACTTCGGTGGATAAAAGAAAAGCTTGAACTGGCCACAAAAAATAATGAAAAGGTAATTCTTTTTTGCCATTTTCCCATTTTCCCAGCAAATGTTCATAACCTATGGAATGCTGATGCTCTCACACAATTACTGGGCAAATACTCATGTGTGGTGGCATACATAAATGGACACAACCATAAAGGAAACTATGGAACTAAGGATAATATTCACTACCTAACCCTTAAAGGGATGGTCAATACTACTGAAAATGCCTATTCGATTATCGAAGTTCATAAAGAAAAACTATTACTAAAAGGTGTGGGTCGCCAAGACGACAGATTAATGGCTTTACCAGCTAATAAATAAACTAAAAAAATTCTTGGAAAGTTACGTGCTGTATTTATTGACATTTTTGTTTTGCTTCACATGTCCACTTTTGGCTTCAAATAAAACAGCTACCTCCAAGTTCATCATGGTTCATTATATGCCATGGTATGCCTCAAAATCTATTAGTGGTCAGTGGGGTGCGCACTGGACCATGAACCATTTCGATCCCGACAAATTGGATGCCAAGGGCAAACAAGAACTCGCCTCACATTATAGGCCATTAATTGGAGCGTATGATTCAAATGACACGGCTTTATTAGAATGCCAAGTCCTCCTTATGAAGTTTTCTGGTATCAACGGAGTCATTATAGATTGGTATGGTACTAAGGATTTCAGAGATTACGCAGTGCTTCATCGAAATTCACTGAGCTTGATTAAATACATAAAGAAAGCCGGGCTGAATTTCGCCATTTGTTATGAAGACCAAACCGTCAAGCATATGATCAATGGTGGGGTACTTAAAAAATCTCAAGAATTAGCTTACGCAGAAAAAGAATTCCTGTGGATGGAAAAAAATTTTTTTGCTGACCCTGCCTATAAGAGAGTTAATGAAAAACCGATCCTGCTCATATTTGGACCACAACATTTCAAAAAAGATCAGTGGACCCATATCATCAGCGCTCTTTCAATTAAACCTCACCTGTTTACACTTCCGCATCTTAATCATGAAATTAATAATTCTGGCGAATTCGGTTGGCCTCCTGTATACGGAGGCAAAAATATAAGCCCAAAAGAATGGAAGAAATACCTACAAGATCTTTATAAAGGGGGGGGGAATTCGTCAACTATAGCATCTGTATTTCCACAATTTCATGACATATACCAACAAGCGGGTGCCCACAAAAGCTATGGTTATCTAGATTCCCAAAAAGGAAAGACTTTCGATCAGACACTTCAAATGGCATTGAAGAGTAATTCGAAATTAATTCAGATTGCTACATGGAATGATTATGGAGAAGGGACGATGATTGAACCAACCACAGAGTTCGCCTACGAATATCTCGAAAAGCTGCAAAGCCTCTTCAAGGAAAACAAAAAATTTTCCTTCAACTCAAGTGATCTCCGGTTACCAGTAAATCTGTATCAACTTCGAAAACATTATGAAGGTAATAAAGAGATTAACGCTGACCTAAACGTCGCATCAAAGTTACTCTTCGATTCAAAAACTAATGAAGCTAAGAAAATATTAAAGCGGTATTCCCAAAACTAATAAATGCTAAATCATTTATTCACTGAGCTTTAGATGAGTCTTTATTATTTTCTCTTCATGGCTAAAAAGTTTTTTATCAAGAAAGATTAATTATTCCCTTTTTTAGTTAATACCTTTCTAAATTTATATAAACATAATGGGTTGGCTAAAACCCTTAATATATACTATAATATGACTGAAGGATCTTTTAATTAACCGCTATTAATATTAGAATCTATGAAGATGGAAAGACGACGATTTTTGAAGGGGGCAGGTGTTGCCATTGCATTACCAATGATGGAATCTCTGATGCCTAAGGCAGCGGCTACTGTTAATCACAAACCCGTAAGACGTTTCGTTTGTCTTTCAAATAATTATGGAGTTTACCAGAAAGCTTTCTTCCCTGACCTAAAGCAGGCTGGAAAAAATTATCAAATGCCAGACACGCTGAAGCCTCTCGAGAAGCACCGAGATGACTTCACAACTTTTTCCAACTTGGATCATGGCTTCACGGGTGGTCACCAAGGCGTGCCAGTTTTCCTCAGTGGAGTTCGCCCTATACTTGCTCATAATTATGAGGAAGGAAACATTAGTCTTGATCAGAAGCTGGCTGAATATCATGGAGCCGCTACACGATTTTCTTCAATGACTCTTGGGGTCAAAGAGCGTAATCTGTTAAGCTTCACTCGAACAGGCGTACAGGTGCCCAATGTAAGTATGCAGCAGGCTTACCGCGCAATGTTTTTTGAAGACACTGCCGAGAAAAAAATTTCACAGGCTGAACGTTTCAAGCGACAAAATAGTATTCTCGATGTCGTCATGGATCAGGCCAAATCGCTAAACAAAGAACTTGGAAAACAGGATCAGCAAAAACTCGAAGAGTATCTTGGTTCTGTTCGGAGTTTGGAAAAGAAAATCGCCCAACAGGAACCTTGGCTTCAAAAACCAAAACCCAAGACAGATGTGGCTGAACCTAAACCAGGGAATGGAACTGAAGAACAGCTTAAAGCAATGATTGAAATCATTGCCTTGGCTATTCAGACCGACTCAACAAGAGCAATTACCTGCACAAGCGGATTTGCAAATGGAGACTTCGGACTTAATGGTGGCTACCATGGTTTTTCACATCATGGCGAGAGGGACGAACCGGTGGCAGCACTAAAGAAAATCGAAGGTTTTCAAATTTCTATGATGTCCTATTTAATAGACTTATTAAAAGGCCAAGAAGATCCTATCAACGGAGGAACTCTATTTGATAACACTTCAATCCTTTATGGTTGCGGTATGGCCGCTGGAACACACCAAACAAAAAACCTTCCCCTCGTATTAGCTGGTGGCGGCTTCAAACATGGAGAACACAAGGTTTATCCAATGCCAGATCCTCAACGCGTACCAGCTGCGAATTTATTGCTCTCCATACTCCAACAAAGTGGACTAGAAATAGACCGTTTCGGTTCAAGTACTGGTTCCTTAACTGGCCTCGAGTGGTCATAATTTACCAAAATTAAACACTGCTCAAAACGCAGAACAAATTAGCAAACTTGCTTATCATGGTTCCTTCATTGAAGCAGACAGTGCTAATAATTTTGCTTGCTCCGTGTTTGCAAGCCAATGCGAACGAGTCTTTAAAAAGCGTCGTACCATTTTTAGAAAAGCATTGTTATGGTTGTCACGGCACAGAAAAACAGAAAGGCGATATTCGATTTGATACTTTAGGTAATGATCTTTCTAACCATGAAAACCTTGAAATTTGGCAAGGCGTTCTTGATCAACTGAATCTTGGCGAAATGCCACCTAAGAAGCAACCACAACCTTCACGTTCCGAGACTGAACATATAGTAAAATCCTTAAGTAAGTCTCTCAAGTTAGCTTATGAAAAAGCCGAAAGCACCGGTGGTAAAACAATTCTTCGTCGACTCAACCGTCCAGAATTACGCAACACATTTCGAGACCTTCTTCATCTTAATGGGTCAGAATATCGACCAGGAGCGGCAGGATCTAAACTTGTAGATAACAATGGTAACGGAAGTGTAGAGCGTACTGGTAACGACCCTTTACGCTTTTTTCCGGAGGACGAAGAGGATCATGGTTTCTTCAATATTGGAGATAAACTCATCATGTCCGATTTTTATCTAAAGCTTGTTCTAGGCGCCGTAGAAGAAGTATTAACTCAAGCTACCCGACTTGAATCGAAACCCAAGATTGAAGCCCGTAATTTCTCAGGACACTTAATTACAGACAAAGGAGGGCATATTATAGAATCCGTATCTCGTAAATTTAATGCAGATTTTGACATAATGGCCACTGGCTATGAGAGATTTGGACGACTTGCACCAACAGAAATTAGAGGAGGTGTTGGTGTTTCTACTAGATATAAAATTACTGTCGAAGCTTCTGCTCATAATAAAAATCACCCTTGGGGTGAGTTATTTGATCTTGATAAAAAAGATCCTTTTCAACTGTGCTTAAATATAGCCGATACAAAAAATGGAGGCATTTCTGGTCCGACATCAACTCCCCTTAAACTTTGGTCAATACCTGATGATGGTAAGAAACATAGTTTTACTCATGAAGTCTGGATAGATAAAACATGGACTCCTTGGATAGGGTGGGAAAACGGCCCTTGGGATCGATCCTTCCGTGCAGAAACCATTGTTGAAAAAATAATTCCTAATGAATTTAGTAAACGTCCTGACAAAAAGGCAAACAAAGAAGCACATGATAAGTGGCCAATTCAGATGGCGGAAAAACTTTTTAAGAATGGGTACAAAGGGCCTCACATTCGAATCCATAGCCTAAGCCTTGATCCTATAATTGATACGTGGCCACCAAAAAGTCATACTGCTCTTTATGGAAAAGGATCAGGAACGGAGGAAGAAATACGAAAACTCATGACCAATTTTGCCTCGAGGGCATTTCGTAAACCTGTGAGCCAGGAAATGGTTGAACCCTACGTTCAAATGGTTCTTGCACGAAAAGTTGAACCTATTGTCAAATTACAAGGGAGTATCAAAGATCTAAAATACAAAGTGTATAAAGGACTTTGGGAAAAGATTCCTGACTTTAGCACTCTACAACCGATATCAGAAGGAACATTACCAAAGGGTCTAATTGATATCAAAGTTTCTAAAATGAAGGAACAATTCGGGATGGTGTTCACGGGCGAATTAAATGCACCTAAAACAGGTAAATATATATTTGAAATCGCCTCAGATGATGGTGCGCGAATTATTATTGACGATAAAATAGCAATTGAACATGACGGTTTACATGGTGCACAACTAAAAAAGGGGGAAATAAAACTCCAGTCGGGTAAGCACTCAATCCGAGTCGAATACTTTGGTTATGGCCAGCCTAACAGCTTCCGTGCTGGATGGGGTGGTTCGGGTATGGCTCACGCAAAACTATCCATCGATGGCCTCTATGATAACTCTAAGAATCAAAAAAAACCCAATGAAATTCCCCTATTAATTAGAGCTATGAAGGATGGTTATGCTGCCATGCTTTGTTCTCCTCATTTTCTTTATCTTCGCGAAAATCCAGGACGTCTAGATGAGTTCAGCATTGCGAATCGATTAAGTTATTTCCTCTGGTCTTCGATGCCTGATGAAACTCTTTTTTCTCTAGCTATTAAAGGAAAACTCAGTGATCCAGCTATTCTCAGTCAGCAAGTCAACCGCATGCTCAAAGATAATAAAGCCCAAGCTTTCATTCGCCACTTTCCTTCTGCATGGCTACGGCTTGATAAACTAGGCGATATGCCCCCTTCAGGGGGGGATTATCAGTTTTATAAAAACCTTAAAGTTGAGCCGATGCTCGCTAGGCAGGTTACGATGTATTTCGAAGGAATACTTGAGAATAATGGTAAAATTGAGGAATTTATTGACTCTGATTATACTTACATGAATCAGACGCTGGCAAAGTGGATCTACAAAAGAAAAGGAATTCGAGGAGAACGCTTGCGTAAAGTTTCACTAAACGACCCAAAGCGTGGCGGAATTTTTACTCAACCAGGCATTATGACTGCAACAGCAAACGGAGTCGAAACCTCACCCATCATTCGTGGAGTTTGGGTTCTAGAGAATGTTTTTGGAACACCACCCTCTCCTCCTCCTCCAGATGTGGAACCATTACCAACTAACACGCGGGAAGCTACCAGCGTCCGAGAACTTCTAAAATTACACCGAAATAATGAAGCCTGTTCGAGCTGTCACGTCAAAATCGACCCTATGGGTTTTGCATTTGAGAACTTCGATGTCGTGGGCCGTTGGCGTGATAAATACAAACGAGCACGAGACCCAATCGACACCACTGCCACTATGGCTAATGGTAGGGAAATAGCTGATATTGTAGACTTTAAAAAAATGCTGTTTGAGCGCAAAGAGTTGGTCACTCGCTGCCTCACCAACAAGATGCTTACCTATGCTACGGGCCGTCAACTTGAGGCAACAGATCGTGGAGAAGTAGACCTCATTTTGAAAAAATTAAGCAAAAAAGAAAACCGACTCCGCGACTTAGTGACACTTGTAGTACAAAGTAAAATATTCTTGAATAAGTAATATGAATTAAAAAACAAAGCTATTGCCGCATGAGGTATTTCATTTATTTACTATTAGTAGTTAGTTTTTTCTTGTCTAAAGCCATAGCCCAAGTACCAAAACTAAAAGTTTCATCAATACCAAAGGGAAAGCTAATGGCTTTTGCACCTGCCTTTAAAAAATACATCAATGTGTTCGGTGTCCACGTCTTCGCAACGAAAGGAACACCCGACTCCAAGATTTTTCATGCTGCTTCAATATTGGCAGAATATCTGGACAATGATGAAAATGGTAAACCTGACAATATGCGTGTTATTGAAGCCTTAACATCAAGGGACGCGTACCTTGAAATTTTCGTAAACGAACGTGAGCTACAAAGGGTTCATAAAAGAGGCGAACACTTCAAGGAAGGTTTTCACTATGGAATTTCACAATTTGTAGATGAAACGAATCCACAAAATGGCAGATTTGATGCTACTCTTGAGGAAGTCTTCCACTTGATAACTCATCACGGTTACGGAAACGCTTACCCAAGAATTTTTGGGCCTCACTCAGGAACACAAATTGCCAAGTGTTTAGATTTGGCTAGAAAAGGACACTTTGTTGAAGTTCCAAAATCTTATCCGAAAGGAGCTTGGTTCACTTATGATGATCAAAGCTGCGAATACGGCTGCATGATTACGGAATATATATATTGGGCAATGACATCAATCCTTGGCGCCCAAAAATCTCCTCAAAGGCGTCAAGAAATTATGCACGAGTGGCGCCTTCCCACACGTGAACTTGTTAGAAAGGGAGACCCCGCTGTTTTCGAGTTATTGACCGATCCTAAATATAAATTTCCCACTCGTCTTCCTGATGGAAAATATAAAGTATCTAGTTAGTTTTTGTTCAGTCTAATATCTATACCCCAATTAATAAATTATCGATGAGTTGACTCGTATCTTCTAAGGACTTGTCAGATCCTTCTCGAGTTGCCCAGCCAGAAAATTCTATCTCTTTTAAAGCAACTCGAACCTTATCCCAGTCGACATCACCTTCGCCAAGACGACAAAACCCATTCTTTTTTCCCCAGTCTTTAACATCTAATTTAACTGTGCGACTGCCAAGCGTTCGTATCCACTCCTCGGCAGGTGCAAACTTTTGCATATTACCAATGTCAAAATAAGCTCCAACCCATGGGCTATCGAATTCATCAATATAATCACGAAACTTTTCAGGACTTTCGCAAAACCCATTCCACACTGTCTCAATTAAGACCCTTATTCCTAGCTTTGCAGCTAAAGGAATCACTGCTCGCACTTCCATAATGGACCGATTCCAAACATGATCATGAGTCTCGTTAACACCTCCTACCTTTCCTGGGACCAGCAATACGGAAGATCCTCCAAGCAAGTGAGAATTCATAATTGCTTTCTCAAGATTTTTTCTCCCTTTAAGTCGAACTTCTGGGTTTGGATCACTCAATCGAACTGACCAATGACCGCCGTTTACTAGGCCATGAACACGGATGCCAGTTTTTTGGGCTGCGGCCCTATATAAATCGGCTTCATTAGCGTTTCCACTTTCAACGCCATCATAACCAAGTCCCTTTAATCTCATAAAAAACGCTTCAACTGATTCACCTCTTTTTTTCCCACCTTTTAGCGCTTTATATATACGGTTTTTAAAATTAGGAGGATTTCCCTCACCTTCTTGGCCTAAAGCAAACAATGGTGTAGAAGATAAAGGAATAGCTGAAAATTTAAGAAAGGATCGTCGTTTCATCTGTTAGATAATTTTCTGGTTTAACTTAAGTAATATTAATCAAAAAAGGACGGTTATTACAAGGAAGAGGATTTCCCTTGCCCACAGGCTTAGAAAATTGAAAAATACCTAACTCTTTACCGCTAATAAATTTTGATGTCCCAACTATTTTATACAAAATTAAAAAATATTTTCATGATTAGGTATTGGATAATTTTAGTTGCCTTTTCAAATCTAATTTTACAAGTCTACGCCGAAGAAAAAGCTGATTCAAACTGGTGGTCCCTTCAACAAATTAAAAAGCCTGAAATACCTAAAGTCGAAAACAAAAATTGGGTCCGTAATCCAATTGATAATTTTATACTGGCTAAGCTTGAAGAAGCAGGGCTGAGCCCTGCCCCTGAAGCTGACACAAGATCCCTAACTCGCAGATTACATTTTGATCTAACTGGCTTGCCTCCCACGCCAGGCGCATTAGCTGATATTGATACACTTCTTAATAGTCCACATTACGGAGAGAGATGGGCGCGACATTGGTTAGATGTGGCTCGCTACGGAGAAAGTAACGGTTTTGAATATGATCAGTTAAGACCGAATGCTTGGACATACAGAGACTGGGTCATTGAATCTCTGAATGATGATATGCCATATGACAGATTCGCGCGATTGCAAATTGCAGGAGACGTTCTTGAACCTAACAATCCAGGAGCAATAACAGCAACTGGATTCCTTGTTTGTGGAGCTTTCGATGGACTTAAACCCTCTGGAGACAAACAAAGAAAAATAATGAGACAAGACGAGATGGAGGACCTAGTCGGAACCGTCAGCCAAGCTTTTCTGGGTTTAACAGTTCATTGTGCGAGGTGTCATGATCATAAGTTTGACCCAATCCAACAAAAGGAATATTACCAAATGGCATCTGCTCTTGGTGGCGTCCATAGAGGCGACCGTGATGTTCCTGCGACTGGAAACACATCACTATTAAAACAAAAAAAGGAACTTCTTCAGCAAAGACTTAAAAATGGTGACAAAAAAATTCGTGAATTAATTCTTAGAGAAGGCCGCAATTCTAAGATAAATACTGTTGGCCCAAAGCCAATTGCAAGGTGGACATTTGATGTTGATCTAAAAGATCAAATTGGAAACCTTCATGGCAAAGCAATGAATGGTGCCAAGATTAATGATGGTGCTCTCGAGCTTGACGGGAAGGCGGCTTATGTAATGACAAGCCCTATTCAATCAGACATCAAGGCAAAGACTCTAGAGTCTTGGGTTAAATTAAATACTCTAAACCAACGCGGTGGTGCAGCAATGAGTTTACAAAGTAATGATGGTAAAGCTTTTGACGCTATAGTATTTGGAGAACGTGAACCAAATCGTTGGATGGCAGGTAGCGAAGGCTACTCAAGGACTCAAAGCTTCGGAGGTGAGGAAGAAAACAAAGCAACAGATCAATTTATCCACATTGCTATCGTTTATCAGGAAGACGGCACAATTAAGGGGTACCGTAATGGAAAACCCTATGGAAAATCTTATAAGTCTGAATCACTAAAAGTGAACTCTGGAAATTTTCAGGTTCTCTTTGGTATGCGACACGGTACTAAAGCATCAAATGATTTGATGCTTAATGGCAAAATTGATCGAGCACAACTCTATGATAGAGCTCTCACGGCAGAAGAAATAGCGCTTTCATCCAACGGCAATTTTGTTTCTGAAGATGAAATCATCGCAAAACTTAGACCAGAACAAAGAGTTGTAAGGGAACGTTGGAAAGCCGAAATTGCCAGAATTGATAATGAACTAAGCAAAACAAAAAAAAGAAAAGTTTATGCAGTGAAACCCTCAAAAGCCCCAGTAACGCATCTTTTAGTAAGAGGCAGTCCCTTCGAATTAGGCGATAAGGTTTCGGCTGGAGGCGTAAGTTCCGTTACGGGTTCAATGCCCTCAAATTTCGGGCTAAGTCCTGATGCCCCAGATGCAGAACGGCGAAAGAAATTAGCATTATGGATTAGTGCTCCAGACAATCCCCTCTTCGCAAGAGTTATTGTTAACCGTTTGTGGCATTATCATTTTGGTAAAGGGCTTGTGCAAACAACGAATGATCTCGGTTTCAATGGTGGAACTCCTTCTCATCCTAATCTATTGGATTGGTTGGCTGCTGAGCTTAAAGAAAAAAAATGGAGTTTGAAAGCCATCCATAGATTAATATGCTCTTCTGCTACTTATCGACAATCCTCACAAGAAAATCCCAAAGCCCAGTCAATGGATTCGGATAATCTGCTGCTCTGGAAAAGATCAATTTCAAGGCTGGAAGCAGAACTTATTCGCGATTCCATACTCACTGTATCAGGCCAACTAAATAAAAAAATGGGTGGGGCCGGTTATAGAGACTTCAAAATGTATAATCATAAAGGCTCATGGGTTTATGATGCAACAGATCCCGAAGGGCCTGAATTTAATCGCCGAAGTATTTACAGAACTTGGGCCCGAGGTAATGTTCACCCTTTACTTGCACCCCTCGACTGCCCCGATCCTTCTGCCTCAACCCCTGTTAGAAGTATTACTACAACTCCACTCGGTGCCTTATCCATGATGAACACTTCTTTTGTTCTTCGAATGTCACGTAAATTTGCTGAAAGGCTTAAGGCTGAGGTAGGGACTAATGTTGGAGCTCAAGTAAAACTTGGATTCGAACTCGCTTTTTTGAGAGTTCCGAAAGAAAACGAACAAATTATTATTGAAGACTTCGTTAAAAAGAACGGTCTGCCGGCTCTTTGCAGGGTCCTAATCAACTCAAATGAATTCATTTATCTGAACTAGACGATGAAAATTGAAGGTAACATCAAAAGGCGAGATTTATTAGATTGGACTGCTCACGGTCTAGGTGGTGCAGCTATTTCATCCTTAATGCTTGAAGACGGCGGTGCCTCCCAACCCCTTAAGCCACACTATGCGCCCAACGTCAAACAAGTCATACACATATGCTTGTGTGGTGGATTTAGCCAAGTCGATTCATTTGATTACAAGCCTAAACTAAAAGAAATGCACGGTAAATCTTTGCAAACAGATGAAAAACCAGACGTGTTTTTTGGTAGGGTGGGTTTGCTAAGATCCAATGACTGGGAATTTAAACAGCGGGGTAAAAGTGGAATGTGGATCTCTGATCTTTTCCCAAATATTGCAACGGTAGCCGACGAGTTAACTGTCATTAATTCGATGGTCGCGGAGTCCTCAAGTCATACACCTGCTACTTTTCAAGAGAGCAGTGGATTTCGCCTAAATGGATTTCCTGTCATGGGATCTTGGGTGTCATACGGCCTAGGTAATATGACTAGTGATTTGCCAACTTATGTGGTTCTCCCTGATTCTAGAGGGATGCCAGCAGGATCAACGAGTAATTGGACAAATGGATTCCTTCCTGCCAGACATCAAGGTGTTCCATTCAGAACCAGTGGCGAAGGAAATGCTATCAGCAACCTTTTCCCTGCAGAAAGTATTGATCCTAAAGTCGAATCCGATAGCCGTAAACTTCTCAAAAAAATAAATCACCTTCACATGAAGGAAACCGGTTTGAATGATGCGCTTTCTGCACGCATTGCTAGCTATGAACTTGCAGCAAAGATGCAGCTCGCTGTTCCAGAAGTGACGAGTATTGAAGGGGAGACTGAAAAGACCAGAGAAAATTATGGTTTAAATGGAAAAGAAACTCGGGACTTTGGTAAAAGTTGCTTACTTGCGAGACGCCTTCTAGAGCGAGGCGTAAGGCACGTTCAACTTTTCTCAGGTGGTTCTTTTGGGTCTCCAAGAATTAATTGGGATGGTCATGAGGATATGAAACGTAACCATGGCCGCGAAGCGTTACGAATAGATCAGCCTGTAGCCGCCTTAATCAAAGATCTTAAATCCAGAGGTATGCTAGACGAAACTCTAGTTTTGTTTACCTCTGAGTTTGGAAGAACTCCTTTCACCCAATCTGGAGCGGATAAAGTCGGCACTGGACGAGATCATAATCAGGTAGGTTTTAGTGTATGGCTAGCGGGGGGAGGATTAAAGCCAGGCATTAATTATGGAGCCACCGATGATGTAGGCTATAAGTCTATCATTAACCCTGTCCCTTGGTATGATTTTCATGCAACCGTTTTACATCTTTTGGGTATAGATCACGAACGATTAACATATTATCATAATGGAATCCAAAGACGGCTTACCAATGTACATGGTAATGTTCTCTCAGGCATACTTGCTTAGTCTAAAAGGCCTAAGAAAATAATTTATTTATAGGACTTCCGTGATAAATCGGATGAGGTCTCCCTGTCAAATCTTCCCAATGAGCATCATCTGGAATCCCTAAAGCTTTGTAAATTGTTGCAGCAAAATCCTCAGGGCTATGTGGCTCACTAGCCGGGTGGCCTCCAATTGCATCACTGGAACCCACAACTGCCCCACCATTGATACCTCCTCCAGCAAATAGTACTGTCTGGACAGCTCCCCAATGATCTCTTCCTGGAAGTTTTGCGTTTGGTATTTTGAAAATTTTTGGTGTCCTCCCAAATTCACTTGCCATCACAACAAGTGTATCTTCCAACATGCCACGATCATGCAAATCATCTAGCAATGCCGATACTGCTTGATCAGTTGGAGGAAGAAGATAGTTCTTTAAGCATGGAAATGCAGCTTGGTGCGTATCCCAAGCCTCATTATTTCCAAGATTTACTTGCACCAACTTAACACCTGCCTCCACTAATTGCCTTGCCATTAGTAGTGACCACCCAAAAGAATTTCTACCATATTTATCTTGAGTCTTTGAATCTGCACCGTGCACATTAAAAGCAGATTTCGTTTTCGGATCCGCAAGAAGAGAAATAGCCATATTGGTATATCGATCAAATTCTCGAACGGAAGCTTCATTTTCAAAAAACTTTTGCTGTGAATCCAGATACCTTGTTATTCCTATACGATCCTCTAGCCGATCGAGGCCAACCGCATCAGGCAATGATAAATCTGGCTCAAGAAATTTCTTGTTTGTCCCATTAATTTTCCCTTTGCCGTGATGGAATAGGTAATCAGGATAAGCTCCATAGCTAGCTGCATTATACTTTGAGCAATCCAAAAAAAACGGCTCCCATCGCTCTCCCATAAGTCCAGAAAATTGCCCTGGTAATGTTCTTCCTGTTCGGTGAATAATTTTCTCTGGAAGCACCATTGAAGGCGGCAGCGGACCAGAACCTTTTAGGTGGCGGTTTGCCATGGCTGCTATTGATGGATAATCTTCTGGACGTGGTTTGTTCGGATCAAATCCTGAAGGAGTTTCTGAGCGCCCAGTTAGCATGATGTGGTGCCCCTGAGAGTGTTCATTCCAGCGATGAGTTACCGAACGACAAAGAGCCCAACGGTCGCTTCTCTTGGCAAGTTCGGGTAAGTGCTCACAAATATGAAGACCTGGTGTCTTGGTTTTTATAGGAGAAAATTCGCCTCGAATTTCAAGTGGCGCTTCAGGCTTCATATCAAAAGTGTCAATTTGCGATAAACCACCTGATAGAAAAATATAAATGACGGACTTTGATTTACCTCCTTTTTTATTTGAAGATGAAGCGAGAGCCCGTAAAAGGCCAGCGTCACTCAAGCCTGAACCTAATGCTCCTATCGAACCTGCCTTTATCATTGTTCTACGGGAGATAAATGGATGTTCTGGCACTTTCATACGTTTACTAGCTTATTCAAAAAATCTTGAAACAGCCTAGATTATTCAAATTAAATAGGTTATTTTCTCCTCTTTACTGTTGATGGTCAAACTATTATGGATTTTTAGGATTACGAGTTTTCTCGTTCTAATTGCTTCAGTTCAGGTCTTTGCTGATAAAAAGCTTTGGTCTCTTAATTCTCTCACCCCAACCAAAGTGCCTAATATCACTAATGATATCTGGGCATTAAATACTATAGATAAATTTATTCTTCGCAGTTTGGAAGATAACGGTTTAAAGCCAAGCCAACGAGCCGACCGTAGGTCTCTCATCCGCAGAGCTTCTTATGATTTAACAGGGCTTCCTCCTAGCCCAGAAACGGTTAATAAGTTCATTAATGATCCAAGCAATGACTCGGTTGCTTTTACTAAAGTCATTGATCGCTTGTTAAAATCTGATGCTTACGGTGAAAAGTGGGGGCGCCATTGGCTAGATTTAGTTCGATACGCTGACACAGCTGGAGAAAATAGCGACCATCCAGTTGAAGATGCTTGGAGATATAGAAACTGGGTCATAGAATCCTTTAATGATGATAAACCTTATAACCAGTTTGTTCGAGAGCAAATTGCTGGTGATGTTCTCGCTGAAAAGAAGGATGGCAAGGAATTTTCTGATCGTATTATTGCCACTGGATATTTAGCTATCGCCAGAAGATTCGGACACGACATAGATAAGAGGATGTACCTCACTTATGAGGACGTCATTGATAATCTTGGGAAAACCTTCTTGGGGCTCTCTATTGCCTGTGCCCGTTGCCACGACCACAAACATGACCCGATAAGTACTGAGGATTATTATGCACTGTATGGTGTTCTTGCTAGTTCACGACTTCCTTTTCCGGGATGCGAACCAAAACAACAACCAAGGGATCTGGTTCCACTCGTCAGCAAAAATGTCATTAAAGAAAACGAAAAGTGGCAGGAAAATCTAAGAAAACTTGAATCGGATCTTATTCTAAAACCAAAGAAAGAACTTATAAAAATCGCATCGGAAAGTCATCGTATTCTTTCAAAGGGTCATTTGCCTGTTGGAAAATCAATTGATCTCACCTCTGACCCAATCAATGTGGATATTAAAAAAGGTGAAGCTATACAAATTTCTATTGGTCCAAATCAGAATTATGGTGCTGATACGACTCTGGTTAATCTAAAAATTAAACACGAATCAAGCTCTGGTATAATTGAGTGGTCCACCGATGACTTGATAGATAATTTAATAGATGCTAACCCACTTAAATCCAAAGAGGCCAAATGGTATTTTTTAGATATCGGGCCTAGGGGACCTAGCCTCCTCAATGAAAAAAAAGAATCAATTGACGATCAGCCAACTTTAAAAAAATGGTCCCCCGGAAATTTACCTTCAGTTGCTGTAAATGATAGCAATGAAGCGGTCAAAGTTTGGACAATAATTCCACCGAGAAGTTTTTTCGTGCATCCCAGTCAAGATAGCCCAGTGGCAGTAACTTGGATCAGCCCAGTCTCCGGAAAAATTCAAATTGAATTAAAAATATCAGATGGCCACGCTTTTGGAGATGGTGTCATTTGTCAACTTGAACATTTCGCAAATAAACAAATTCACGAAGCTTATATGAAATTAGAAAAAGATAAGTTGAGCTTTAGTAAAATTGAAGAATATAAAAATAAACAACCCTCTAATACAACTGATTATGCCTATGCTGTAGCAGAGGGTACGCCTAAGGATTACCCAATTCATATAAGGGGCGACATGAATGATCTCGGACCCATTGTTAAACGCCGTTTCCTTTCAGCGCTTGGCGGAAGAGCTTTGGGTAATAATATTTCTAGTGGAAGGTTGGATCTGGCTAATTTAATCGTAGATCCAAAGAATCCATTAACTTCTCGAGTAATGGTAAACAGAATTTGGCATTGGCATTTTGGTCATGGCCTTGTTGCGACACCAAATGATTTTGGAACTCATGGTTCTGCACCAAGTCATCCTGAGTTATTAGACTATCTTGCATTAGAGTTTATAAAAAGCGGTTGGAGCATAAAGCATATGCATCAATTGATAATGAATAGTGCTACTTACCAACAATCGGCTCGTTCTGGCCCAGGGACAAAAAAATATGTTGGGTTCAAAAGGCGGCGCCTAAGCGCTGAAGAGATTCGGGACTCAATTCTTCATCTCTCTGGTATGTTAGATAATCTACCTGGTAAAGAACATCAATTTCCTTCTCGGGATAAATGGAATTTCACTCAACATAATCCCTTTTCAGACGAGTATATAACTAATAAACGAAGTGTTTATCTTATGCGTAAAAGAAACCAAGTTTCTGAATTTTTTGGTCTCTTTGATGGACCTGACCCAAATGCTAGCACGCCAATTAGATCACAAACGACAGTACCTAGTCAGGCTCTTTACTTTATGAATGATCCATTTTTCCATGACTGTGCAGATCAATTTGCAGCCGGTATTCGGGCTATCGGCCCAGATCAAAGACTTGAGATAGCTTGCCAGGAATTATTTTCGAGAAGAGCAACGCAAACAGACCATGAAGACTTCGAAGCCTTTGCTAAAATAATGGCACCCAAAATATCAAGCGACCCCGAAGAACAAGACACTGAAATTTGGAGATCTTATTCTAGGATATTAATGTCGAGTAATGAGTTCCTTTATATTGACTAAGAAATGATTAATCGAGTTTCAGATCGCCGATCCTTTCTACGTTCATTCGTAGCCGGATCTAGTATGATGCCTGCGTTATTGAATAATCTTAGAGCAGAATCTAAGGGTCGTAACACCCTTGATATAAAAGCGCCTCATTTTCCTGCAAAAGCAAAGAATGTGATTTTTTTGTTTATGACTGGTGGGGTTTCACACATCGATACTTTTGATCCTAAACCTCAACTTAAATCTGATGTGGGCAAAGAAATTAAACTGGACCACCCTGAAATAGAAAACCGCCCAGGTTATGAAAAAATATATCTGAAAGCCCCGCAATGGGAATTTTCACCTCACGGGAAATGTGGAATCGAAGTAAGTACACTGTTTCCACATATAGCGCATCACGTCGATGACATAGCACTGATAAGATCAATGCATACTGATCATTCTAATCACTATAATGCGACTCTAGGAATGCATACAGGATCCTTTGCATTCGCAAGGCCTAGCCTTGGTTCATGGGTCAGTTATGGGCTTGGGACTGAAAATCAAAATCTGCCTTCCTTTATCACAATTGCTCCGAAACAAACCTATGCAGGTACACAGGTATATGCCAACGACTTTTTACCTGGAGCTCATCAAGGCACTTTTCTTAGGCCAAGCAAAGACCCCTTCAAAAATATTATCCCAAAAGTCCCTCGATCCCGCCAAGAGCTCGAATTAGAGGCTCTCCAAAAATTAAATCACAGACATTTACTCGCTCGGTCAAGAGACTCTCAAGCAGAGGCAAGAATCAAAAGTTTTGAAACCGCATTTGGTATGCAAATGGAAGTACCTGAACTCTTTGATTTCTCAAAAGAAACGGATTCTACTCACCAACTTTATGGTCTTAAGAGAGGGTCAACAAAAGGGTTCGCATGGCAATGCCTCGCTGCTAGACGATTAATTGAACGAGGGGTTCGTTTTGTGGAGCTGATTGATACTGGTTCTTCTGGAAATTGGGATTCTCACGGAAACATGATGGATCACGAAAAGCTGGCTAAGAACGTCGATCAACCGATCGCAGGATTGCTTGAGGATCTTAAATTACGTGGAATGCTCGAAGACACATTAGTTGTCTGGACTACTGAATTTGGTAGAACCCCTTTTAATAATAAGGCTGATGCTCCTGGAAGGGAGCACCACAACTGGGCTTTTAGCTCATGGATGGCAGGCGCGGGAATAAAGCCTGGAACAGTTTATGGTTCGACAGATAAATATGGTATTCGACCAGAGGAAAATCCAGTACATGTCCATGATTTTCATGCTACGATTCTACATTTATTAGGATTGGATCACGAAAAGCTCACCTATCGCCATGATGGAAGAGATTACCGTTTAACTGACGTTTATGGGAATGTAGTTAAAGATATTATTGCTTAGTCGAGCTGCCTAAGTTCTTAATATTAATCCGTCATTTACCTAATCGAGCTCCATATTCATTAGTCGGATCCCTATACATTGAATGAAGATGATTGTGGGGGTTTCCTCCAAGGTCTTGTCCCGCATATTCAACTATTAGAGAAGGACCTTGTATGCGATATGAAAAATCACCCTTTTGTTTAGCAGGACCCCACCATGCAAAAGTCATTTTATCAATCTCAGAGGTCAACTCTTTGATACGATTTTTAAGATACGGTTCGGGCAAATCACCAACATAAACCCTAATAACCTCCATCATGGCCTCACGTTGAGCCTTATTAAAATCTTTGCATGAAACACCGATAGATTTTGGAATAAATCCATCTTTGCCCGCAGCTGCTATCAGATTTGCTCGTTTCTTACCAATGGTGGCGCTCTTTTTTTGTTCATCGTTAAGCTTCTTGTAAAGCTTTAGGCCTAATGGAGCTTCAAGAGCCATTGGAATGATTTTATTATCACCAAGTTGAAATTCACGAGGTTGAGTTCCTATGAAAGTTGGTGACATAGACATGCGTTTACCATGAAAAGCAAGATTGACCGCAATATGGTGGCCATCAAACTGCAAGCCCCATGGCTTAGTTGAAGAAGGGTCCCCAAAGATCGCCAACCAGTAATCTTCTGCTCCAAATCCTGGTCGCCTCTTACCATTCTGGAGCAAACGATCATCGGCTAAGGGAATATTGATTGCTTTATTGTACCCCTGCTCACTTAAAACTGTACTCAATAAATTAAGGGCATCTTTAATTTGTGATTCATTCAAATCACCTAACCTCACGCCTCCTTGAGGGCCGCGCGGTGGAACATTGGTCCACTTTGATTTTTCTGAGCTGTCATAAGGTAAAGCGGCTTGCGACCTTAATTCTTTACTTAATGATGACAAAAAAGTAATCGCACTTTTGGCTAATAACTCAGGAGTCCTCTCTCCAGCAACCTTTGGTTTGTAATTTGATAGAACCTTGCTTGGTAAGGAAGGATATTTACCTACGGGCGCAGCTGAAACGTAAGGCACTAGAAGAAACAATAAACTTAAAACTAAAGGGGTTTTTTTCATAAGATAAAGATGTGGACTATTTATTGAATAAAGTAAAATTGGATAATTTTTCGTGAACTAAATATTATATAAATCAAATTTATAAACTTTTAACTCGAACGTTACGAAATTGAACAGGGTCACTGTGACCAGCAAAACCGATAAATCCTTTAGAACGGTTTACTCCTTTTGGAACTTTTTTAACTTTGCTTAGGTCAATTTTACTAATGTCCTGATCGAGAATTATTGTTCCGTTTAAGTTTATTTTTATATGGCTTCCTTTAAAATAAATCTCCTGCTTATTCCATTCTCCAACAGGAAGTAGCGCACCTCGCTTAGCTGGAGCCAAACCATAAACAGAGCCGTGAAATTGATAGGGCTGAAGTTTTGCATATTTCTTAGCAGTGTTATCAAGAACTTGAATTTCATAAGCCTCCCATGCTGGGTCCCCTTTACCGGGAGACCTGACGGCAATTCCGTTATTTCCACCTGGTGGTAACTTGAACTCAAACCTAAATACAAAATCACTGTATTCATCTTTGGCGTATAGCGTACCACCCTTGCCTTTTTTACACATAATTGCACCATCAACCACCTCATAATTATTAACGGCTCCATGCCAACCTGTTAAATCTTTGCCATTAAACAAAGTTTGAAAACCTGTTTCTTCTTCGCCATCAATCTCTCTAATGAAAACATTTCTCCAGCGAATTTCACCTCCATGAGTTTGGAGTTGAATGGGGCCCTTTTCAAAAATTGGAATTTTACGATCAAAGTAGTTTTCCATAACAGCGTTATCCACAACCTTTTCACCATTTAAGTGAACTGTGACCTTTTCGCCAATCATAAGAATCCGAAATTTATTCCACTCACCAAAAGGCTTGTCCATGCGTTTTGAAGGATCTTTGCCAGGTGCACCTTTACTATTATTCCACAAGCCTCCCGAACCTTTATCTGCACCTATCTTCCACTTCTCCTTTTCAGTGGGATCCCAAATCTGCACCTGCGGCACCCCACGTAGATAAATTCCACTATCCGCTTTAGGAACCGTTTTATACTCCAACAACAGTTCGAAATCTTTATAATCTTTCTTTGTGGTAAGATAAAGCCCCTTACCATCATTAACTAACTCTCCATTTTGTACACTCCAATGAGCATTAATATCTTTTAGCGTTTTCTCCTGATGTGCTTTCAACTCATCTGGTGACATTTTCCAAAGGGTTCTTGGGTCTTTGGTTCCATGGCCAAACCAACCTTTAAGATCTTTACCATTAAATAAAGCCTTAAAACCTTTAGGAGGAATGTTCTGACCAAAAGAACTTTGCGAATTAGCAATTAGTAAAGCTGTTAAAGTGAATAGTAGAGAGCGCATATTGTAATAATTTATTATTTTGAATGTTTGTCAGAAAACGAAAATGCACTTTTTATTGGGTTCAGACAAGGGTATTCCTTCCAGCAGTTGAAATGATTAGCTTTATTTGTTAGAAAGCTCATATGTATTCTCATTATATAATTTCATTTTACCTAATATTTATAAGTTTTTTTAAAGTTGGTAACAGTTTAGCTGAAGAGAAAATTTCTTGGTATAAAGGAAATACTCATACTCATTCATTATGGAGTGATGGTAATGATTTTCCGGAAATGATAGCTAAATATTATAAGGATAATAATTATCATTTTTTGGTTTTGTCTGATCACAATATCCTCAGTCGTGGTCAAAAATGGATGAACGTTCAAAGTGCAGAAAAGAGACGTCGAACACTTGGCGTATCAACGATGAAAAAATACATCAGTACTTTTGGTGAGGATTGGGTTGAAACTCGAGGTGATGGGGACAAGCAAGAAGTTCGTCTTAAAACATTAGAGGAAATTCGTCCATTCTTTGAAAAAGAGAAAAATTTTATCTTCATCGAAGGAGAAGAAATTACAAATAATTTTGGAAAATCACCAGTCCACACTAATGGGATGAATCTTAAAGAGCTTATCATTCCCAAAAAAGGAAAGTCACTACGAGCCACAATGCGAAATAACATTATCGCAGTTAGAGAACAATCCCAGCGCTTAAATAAGCCAATGCTGTCTCATTTAAATCATCCAAATTTTGGCTGGTCAATTACAGCTGAAGATATTGCCCATGTCGTAGAAGAGAAATTTTTTGAAGTCTATAATGGGCACCCTAGTATTAACCACCTTGGAGATGCAAAGAGACCAGGAGATGAGAAAATGTGGGATATTGCAAACACTATACGTATAGCAAAACTCAATTCGGACCCACTATTTGGAATCGCCTCTGATGATTCACACACCTACCATGGCGGAGACGTTAAACCCGGAAGAGGTTGGGTTATGGTACAAGCTTCGTCTCTCGATGAAGACTTAATCGTAAGGTCCATGGATGCTGGAAACTTTTATGGATCAACAGGCGTTCATTTTAAGCGCCTTCTAAGAGATCAAAAAAATGGGCTCCTAGAGTTAGAAATCGATGCTGATAAAGAAACGGAATATATAACTAAGATTATTGGTACAAAAAAGGGTAATGAAGAAAATCCAGAGCTTATCGGTCAAACCTTGGCTACAATCAAAGGAACAATTATTCGATATCAACTCAATGATGATGAGCTATACTTCAGGGCAACTGTCACATCTAGTAATAAGCATCCGCGACCCTCTTTTAATAATCAAAAAGAACAGGCTTGGACACAACCGATATGGAATGTTTCAAAATAACCTATAGTTTCACAAATTTTAGCTTTTTTCCTTGAATCAAATAGCCATTTCGAGACACTGGTTGCTATGAAGAGACGAAACTTTCTTAAAACTTCAGCAGCTAGTGCATTAGCTGCTCCAACAATAATTCCATCATCGGTATTCGGCGCAAATGCTCCTAGTAACCGAATTACTCTCGGCCTCATTGGCTGCGGAGGACAGGGAACCGGTAACCTAAGAAACCTTATGGGCAAATCCGGAACCCAAGCCATCGCTGTTTGTGATCCTGATAAAAACAACATGAACAGAGCCAAGGATCATGTTAACAAACAATACGCAAAACAAACTGAAAGCGGTGAATACAAAGGATGTGAAACTTTCACTGATTTTAGAGACCTATGTGCCATTAAAGACTTGGATGCTGTTATTGTTGGAACACCAGACCATTGGCACTCATTGGCTTGCCTTGAAGCCCTACGTAATAAAAAAGATGTCTATTGTGAAAAACCAATCACTCATCTCTTTGCGGAAGGTCATGCGGTATATAAAGAGGCTGCTAAGCAAAAAGCTATTTTTCAAGTTGGTTCCCAACAGCGCTCTGATACTCGTATGCGAGTCGCAGCAGAAGCCGTCATGAATGGACACCTAGGTAAGATCAAAGAGGTTAAAGTTGGTCTTCCGACCGGCGGGGGCACGAACGAAGAAGGTAAAGTAGCTCAACCCATCCCTGACCATCTTGATTATGATCTTTGGTGTGGACCTAGTAGAATGCTTCCTTTTCACCCTAAGCGTTTACACTGGAACTGGCGTTGGTGCCTTGACTACGGTGGCGGACAGCTAATGGACTGGATTGGACACCATAATGACATTGCTCATTGGGGACTCGAGATGGATAAGAGTGGTCCAATTAAAGTTGAAGCTAAAGGTTTCCGTTACCATGGTAAAGGCATGTACGATCAACCGTTAGACTATAATGTAGTATCTGAATATGCAGGCGGCTACACTGTTACACTATCTAATAAACATAAGATGGGTAAGGACGGTAGAAACATGGGAACTCAATGGATCGGTGAAAACGGTTGGGTTTATGTCGATCGTGGTAGGATTGAAGCTTCTAATAGAGATTGGATTGTTGAGAAAAATGATCGGGGACCTAAGAAAGCATACAAGTCAGTTGGTGGACATCATCAGAACTTCATTGATGGAGTCAAGACTAGAAAAGAATGCATCTGCCCTGCAGAAACTGGACACCGTTCGGCTACTCCAGGACACCTTGGCTATGTATCTGACAAACTTGGTCGTGCCATTAAGTGGGATCCAGCTAAAGAACAGTGTATTGATGACCCAGAAGCTGAAAAGCTGTTAAAAACAGTGAATTATAGAGGGGATTGGAAGTTTGGTTAAACTTCGATTCAAAATTAAAATTCAAAAATAAGGGCCCGTCTTAAACAGACGGGCCCTTTTCTTTTGTCTATGTATAATTATTTATTCCAACCGTTATCTTCTATCAAACCTCTTAATGCACCAACACCTGGATGGTCAGATGGCATGATCTTATGTTTTACAAGAAATTTAACTGCGTTGTTTAATTGCATAACGTCTCCTTTACGTCCGTCGGGTTTTTCTGAAACATCATTGACGAATTGCTCACCCAATTTTTCTGCCTCTGCATGGGCGTCTGCATTTTCTTGATAGTAAAGTGACTCCATTAATCTTAGGAGTTTATCTTTGCCTTTCTTAGTCGATGCGTCTTTACGGATTTTTGCAGCAATCTCAGCTCTTTTCTTTGAGGTTGCTTCTGGAGACAATTTACCATCAGTACCTCCATCAACAGGCCTTTTTCTTAAGTCCCTATACCAAATATTGCGAAACCTTACTGGGTTTCCATGGTCTTGAAGAGAAAGTGGTCCTTTCTCAGGGAATGCTCTAGATTTTGAGCGGGCTCTGTGTCCTCCTCCTCCTTCAAGTGGTGTAGAATCTTGTACAACAACGCCATTAATGAGAACCGTCATGGATCCTTCATCTACCACTTTTCCATCCTTAAGAATGGGTCTTCTGAAAATGATATCATAGCTTTGCCACTTTCCTGGTGCATTAAGTGAATTAGCCATTGGTGGCATAACGCCATAAATTGATCCTGCAAAACCATCCGGATATGTAGGGTTATTAAAATTATCAAGAACTTGGACTTCGGTTTTGCCCATCAAGAAAACCCCACTATTGCCTCTTCCTTGACTGCTACCAACAATCTTTGAAGGAGCGGACCACTCAATATGTAATTGGCAGTCAGAAAATTCTGCCTTCGAAGCTATTGTTCCAGCTCCACCTACCGAAATTAATGATCCATTTTCTACCTTCCAATCCTTCTTACGCTTGGCGTTAGTGTGAGACCAATTTTTTGTAAATGATTCAAGTGAACCATCAAATAGCACTACTGCATCTGAAGGAGCTCCCCCAGGATTTTTTGCAGGCTCAACTCTTGGTGGCTGAGGCCTATTATTATCATGTATTGCCCAAGGGTGAGTATTGTCTGGCGGGTCTCCATAGAATTGTGCAGAGCAAAACGGCTGAATGCCAAGAAGTACAAATAGGAAAATAAAAATCTTCGGGTAATTTTTTAAGTCTGATTTCATGGTGATTTTTTAGCCGATAAAGTCAATTGTGGCAAGTTCTGAGCCCATAATCCTTAACTCAGTATTTTTTACATAATTTAGAATAATTTATGGTGTTTTTGCTTTTTTATAATGAAGCATTGATGCAAAATATTTGGAATAATTTCTATAAAACGTCATTAAGATGATTAAAAACACTCTCAAAACATTATTAGTATCCCTTCTGGGAATTTCTTTATCTAGTGCAGCCGATACTCTTTTTCTCAAAGGGAAAGATGGTCCTGGTAAAGGGAAGCACATTGTAATAATAACAGGTGACGAAGAATACCGATCTGAAGAATCAGGCCCTATGTTAGGCAAAATTCTTTCTCAAAAGCACGGCTTCGACTGCACTATAGTCTTTTCGTGGACTGAAGGATACATTGATCCAAACAATCAGAAATCTCTTCGAGGTTTAAAAGCTCTCAAAGGTGCTGATCTGATGATAATTGGAACACGCTTCAGGCAACCGCCTAGCACTGAAGCCATTCATATTACAAACTTCCTCAATAAAGGAAAGCCGGTGATTGGTTTCAGAACTGCGACTCACGCGTTCAATGGAGGTAATAAATTCGGCGAAGGACCTAATGCGATTGGTTTTGGCGCATTCGGTAGAAAGGTTCTTGGAGAACAATGGGTTAACCACCATGGGGGACATAAGAGAGAGGGTGCTCGAGGAGTTATTGAAGCAAAAAACAAGGATCATGAAGTTTTGAATGGTGTAGTTGATGTTTTTGCTCCATCAGATGTTTACGGTGTACGCCACCTCACTGATCAAGATACCGTTTTATTGCGTGGGGCTGTCACTAAAACTATGGATCCTAAATCTGAAAACGTTGATGGAAAAAAGAATGATCCTATGCAGGCATTGGCTTGGCTTCACCCCTATGTTGCACCAGATGGTAAAACTAAAGGGCAATCCTTTTGCACAACTGCGGGAGCATCTTGTGATTTTGTAAGTGAGGGCTTACGCCGTATTGTTGTTAATGCTTCTTATCACTTAACTGGGCTTAAAGTTCCAGCCAAAGCTGATGTCGATTACGTTGATCCTTTTTACCCAAGTTTCTACGGTTTTATCAGAGACAAGAATTGGTTTAAGGGACTAGATATGCAAGCTGAGGATTATGGTCTTGGAAAAACTCCTCACGCTCCTGATCCTCCAGGAAGCCCTGCTTGGCCTCACCGACCAACACCAAAAAAGGGTTAATTTACTTTATACCCAATAAGTATTCAATATGGGTGCGCACGATTTTACCCATCGTGTCAGCATTTTGAAATATCTTTGTTTTATAATGATCTGCTAACTCCCTATTAAGCTGTTTGGTTTTTTCGGGAGTCGATAGCTGCTCTTTTGACATAATATTTAGTAACGATCCTACTCTCCTTTCTGCGGTTTGATAACGTCTTGATATTAAGGTTCTCTCCTCTTTTTGGTACTGCTCAATAGTTTCTTGGTTAAGTAAATTCATAACCATTTCAACGATTGGATAATTATCAGCAAAAAATTGGGCAAGATAAATTTTACGCCTACCTTCATATGACTGTTGATCAAAATCAATAGGTCGAACTCGGTACTGCACTTCTTCAAAATCAGGTGTCATATCTACGACATAATTCACAGATCTCATGTCACCGAGCAATCGCACAAAGCATCGTTCATTAAATTTGACAAATTCTTTAGCAACACGCACAGCATGAAGGTCCTCTTTTTGTAGTAGGTCTCTCAAAAATACATTTCCAGGTAACCCTGCTATGTGCTCCTCAATTAATGTGCCTCCATTAATAAGATAATTAATTCTTGTGGGTGAAAGAATATGCTCTAATTCGAGACCATATATTCTAGATGCATCAGCAACCTTAACATAATAGTGATCAAAGTTATCATTGTATCGATTAATGATTCTAATTCTGAATGGTCTAGAATTCCCAAAAACTCCAAAATCTATCCTCTCCACATCTAAGTGTTTAGCCTTCTGAGAATTTCCGCCCATCTTAAGATCAGCATAAATTCTAGTTAGCTGAGGCCTTAACTCTGCCATCTCATCTGGCTTATACATAACTGTCTGCCAATTTGTTTCAGAGCCATCAGGTGATTCATATTGAATCGCTTCATTGAAACGATGAAGATCACTGTAAATCTTAGGAACGCTTTCTAAGTATCTACCATATTCTGATAGATAACCTTTTAGATCAGGACTTACTGAATAGGTTTTTTTCCTTTTAGAAATTTCCATTTTAATTAGGGCGTCTCATTTAAAGTTTCATCATTACTACTAAACTCCTGAGCCTTTTCTTTCATTCGTCCTTCAATTGCAACTTTCAAATAAGATCTGAGATTAATCGCAATAGGTGCCATGGAAATTAATATTTTACTTCCAGACTCGCAGTCTATATGCATGAATTTCATGTCTTCACTGACAATGGCTTTATCCATCTCAGACCAATATATCATCCTAAAGTTTTTCACCGGAAACCAGAATGGAAACAATTCCAAGCCTAATGGGGTAAGGATTATAATAGCATGCCGCGTACAATGAACTGCGACCCAAAAAAATAGAATTGCGAGAACAATAAAAAACGTGCTCATAACAATTGGAATAATTAATTCCGTAGTTTGAGAAGATTCCAAATAATCAAAATAAAATCGAAACCAAATAAACCCTGCCATACAAAAGCATAGTAGGCTTGCAGCTACAAAAGTAAGACCCTGACGAGACCTAGTGAAGCGCAGCTCCTTTTCAGGCTCCGTAATATTTAGTGGTTTGCCCAAGGCGATAAATTATCTAATGCAATCATAGCATGATCATCTGGTCATTTCCATAACGTTGAAAATGATTACAAAAAACTACTCTTCTTTAGGTTTTTTAACCTTAAGATCCTGTTTTGCGTTGATAGTAGACCCATCAATTGCAGGTAAACCGAGTAAATAAAGGGCTAAATTACCTGCATCCCCATTACGAATGGGCTGAGGTTCAACGGAATCGTATTTAGGTCTTTTTTCAGCAGGGTTTTTCCTTGTGCTTGGATTAATATCATAAAGCTCTAAACCGGCTCCAACTCCTGCCCCCCAAACGTAAAATGGAATGGTATAATTAAGCTTATGGTCTGATTTTGTATGCGTTTTGGTTTCAAGCCGCCCTCCATGATCTGCTGTTAGAATTAATGCTGTTTTACCCTTAAGATTTTCATTAGCCTCTATGAAATCAAAAAGTTTTCCTACTATCCAATCCATTTTCGCAACTGCAGACATATAGATTGATTTAGATGATATCTCCCAGCCGTGGGCATGTCCTGAAGTGTCAGGGTCTCTAAGGTGAAGCATACTTAACCCGTATGAATTCTCCGAAAAAGAATCTGTAAATGTTTTAATGAGCTCCTCTGTTTTATCATTATGATGATAAAAATCTAGTTTATCTTTGCCATTATCTTCTCCAATGCTATCAGGCCTTCCACTTCGTTCATTGTAGCTAAGATCGTATAGAACAAACTTTTCTTTACTGCTAAAGAGTCCCGTTCTGATCCCGTGATCGTGAGCAATATCAAAAGCACTGGCTACGTAAGCTTTTTTATTGCGATGTAAAATTTGCCCCAATTTGGGAGTTGAATTTTCTGTCCAAGCGTGTCCAGCCTCACCAGTTACACCTCGACCGGTTAACATACTAGTATGGTTTGGTAGCGTAATTGAATAATCAAAATCCGTACGGGCATTATGAGTATGAGCCCCCTCACTAATGAGTCGATAAAAATTTGGAGCCCATTTTTTTCCTAAAAATTCAACAGCATCTGGACGCAGTCCGTCACAACTAATCAAAATTACATGCTTTGCTTTGGGTTCGTGATTGTCT
>Ga0163111_10000331_pt1 | contig 28576 bp, 23 predicted proteins | sample CRUFie1St18metaG_FD_109645 | JGI IMG/M metagenome (GOLD analysis project Ga0163111, IMG submission 109645) | Marine microbial communities from the Costa Rica Dome - CRUD Field 142mm St18 metaG | ecosystem: Environmental > Aquatic > Marine > Oceanic > Photic zone | place: Costa Rica: the Eastern... | reverse complement strand
GATTGATTATTATGTTTAATAATTATAAGCACTCCCGTTATTGGGTCTATAAATTTAATCTCTTCAATAATTCCATCATGAGTAGCTATAATTGATTCTTTTTTTTGCTCTTTTATCAAACGATTATATTCTTTCCATTTTTTAGTTGTCTTTGGCCCAAACACGCCATAACCTGTATCACCTTTTTTCATTCCCATTGTTTTTCTTTGGAATTTTTTTACGATATTTTTGTTTGGATTATTTGGATTAATTTCACTTGATATATAAAGTTCTTGATTGGAAACTAATTCTATGAAAGTATAATTAAACTTTGTGCCTGTTTCAGAAGTATTAATACCAAAATTTGATATTATGGTTCCCTTTAAAGGCCATTTTAACTTACCCTTATATTTATTAATATCAGTACCTACGTAATCACTTGATTTTAATAATAGTTTTTTGAGCTGTTTTTCAACTTTATCCCTTGATTCTTTTTTTAATTGTAAAGTATACTCTATACGTTTTTTTTCATCTTCAGCATCTTTTTGTATTTTTGTAATTTCTTGTTTTTCACTTTTTAATAATTTTAATTTATTTTCTGTTTTATCTAAAACACCTAATAAAAGTATGTACTTATCATTTATTTCATCATAACTGTTTTTACTTTTAGCTAATTCTATTTTTAAAATATCAATACTGCTATTTAATTTCGATAATAATATTTTTGATTTTTTTAAATCATCATTTAATTTATTTTTATTTTTTATTAGCAATCCTTGCATTTCAAGGTTTTCATTATAACTTTTATTTATTTTATTTTTTTTAACAAGTAAATATTCTAAAGAGTTTTCTCGGCTTTCTATAAGTATATCATATAAGATAGAATTAATTATAAATTCATTCCACGTTTCTGACTTTATTATAAATTCAAAACTACTTGGGGCATTTTCAAAAACAGACTTTGAAAGTAAATTTTTGATTTTATTTTTTATATATATCATTGAATCAACATTGCTTTGAATTTGATTTTGAATGTCATTTAAACTTTTATTATTATTTAAAATATTTTTATTAATTTCCTTACGTCTATTTTTTAGGTCCAAAATCATTGTTTCTGTATTATTTTTTTGGCCCTCCATTTCATTTGTCTTTAATTGTAAACTATCAATAAGAGAATTTGCATCACCTAATAAATTGGATGTTATTTGAAATTGATTTTGCTTTTTGTTAAAGGTTTGTCTCTCAAATGCAATTCTTTCTTTTAAGTCTTTAATTTTTTGGTCTGCACCTTGTTCAGTTTCAATTTGTTGTTTTAATTTACTTTCTAATTGAATGATTTCGGTTTCCAAATCATTGAGTGATTTTTGTTTTTCATTTATTATTTCACTTGCATGTACATCAGTAAAAAAATAAAATGATAATAAAATATATAAATAATATTTAATCATAAAATTTTTGATATACATTCTTATTAGAATCATCATATAAAATTAGAAAATCAATTATTTTTGAATTTTTATAATGCTTGGCGATTTTGACCATTTCATGGCAATATGCATTTAAAAAACTTGTTAATGGCTTACTGTAGCCATAGTATGAATCGTACTCAATTAATAAATCAAATAATTCGTCAACAAAAAGATTTATTTCGTTTGTATTAGATTCATTATATTCCAAAAAATCAAAAATACTAAAAAATACAAACTTTAAATTTCTAAAAGTATGATTCTCCATTTGTCTTCTTATTTTTTTTAATCTAGATTGCCAGTTTTTTTGAAACATACTTGATTTACCATCAGCTGCAATATTTTGGGCTTTCATAAAATATTTGTTTCCACCAAGATATTCATAGGTATCTAGTTCATGTGCAATATGCAAATAAGCATAACAAGTAAGTAATGATGGTAATGGTTTAAAAATTTCACTTTTATATAAAGCTTGATTTTTTTTGTAAGTAAAATCAAAACTCTTTGAAAAGAAATGCTGATCTTTTTTATTTGTAAATAAAATTTGTGCAGTTATGATTTTTTCACTTCCAACATTGTTTATATTTTCTATAATAAAGTTAATATCTAAATTAATTTCTAATTCGTCTGGTTCTTCATAGAAATAATTATTTGTAAAGAAGGATTGAATTTCTAAATCAAAATTTTCAAATATAAACAGTTCATTTTCGTTGATATTACTATAGTCCATGTTTACAAAAACTTCCGTAAATTGTGAAAAAGACATACTAATTAGTAGTAAGATTGATATAAATATTTTATAAAATTTCATAATAAATGTAAATTTCAACTAAGATAATATATTGAAATCTAATGATAATAATTATTTCAAAGGAGATATAATGACTAAAAAATTAATTTTATTGTTTTGTTGTAACATTTTTTTTACAATGAATTCTAATACATTTAATTCAAACTTACCAAAAGCATTTAAAGAACCAAAATCAAAATGGAGTGAAAATAATTATTCAAATCTCCGAAAAGATAATTTTATTAACATGTCTGTTGAAAAAGGAGTTTCTAATGAATCGATATGGGTTACTCTAAATTGTGAAAATATTGATCCAATTGCTGGCTTTCAATTTGAATTACCAAATAATTTAGAATTGTTAGATGTCGAGGGTCTTAGGTCAGATGAAGTTGGATTTCAATTGCACAAAAATAACAACGGATTAATTCTTGGCTTTTCAATGTCTGGTGAAACTATTAGTATTTATGATAAAGATAAAAACAATAATGCAGCTATTCTTAAAATTCATGTTAAATCAGATTTTTCTAAAAATATTAAATTCCCTATTAAAACAATACTTGCAGGACCAAAAGGGCAGAAACTAACTTTCACTTCAGTTGAGGAAAATTTTAAATTTAATGATAGCAATATAAGCTTCTTGTTTAATGAATAACTAACAACTCAAAGTAAGAATAATGGCTCAAAGTAAAAAAATTGTTGCAATAATGTTTACTTCAGTTGCTAATTATACGAATTTAGCAAAAGAAGATCCTTCATTAGCATTAGATATATTATCAGAACATGATAAAATATTATCAGAAATTATTTTGGAATTTAAAGGACGAATAGTTAAGCATATTAATGATTCTATTTTTGCAGAATTTATATCTGCTACCGATTCCACAAATTGTGCGATTAAAATTCAAAGAACCCTAAAAGAAGTTAATGATTTAAATCCGAAAGATTTTCAGATTAATGTAGGCATCGGTTTACACATGGCTGAAGTATATGAAGATAATGGCGATTTGTTTGGTGATGGTATAAACTTAGCAGCTAGAATCAAATCAATTTCAAGTTCAAAAGAAATTTTAACCACTCAAGCGATTTATAACTCTATTAGAAGTGAAAAAAATATTTTTTCAAGAGATGTTGGGAGAGTAGTTTTAAAAAATATACAAGATCCAGAAAGAATATTTAAAATATATTCAACTGAAGCAGATTATGATTTTGAAACTCTTGATATGGTTATTACAAACATGAAATTGAGGGGAGTTAAATTTTTTGATTATAAAGCTTCAGAAAATTCTAATCTATCAGTTGCAATGCATTATGTAAATAATTTGGGAAACAATGAGGATGAATTTCTATGTTTTGGAATTACAGATTTCGTCAATATAGAATTAGGTCAACTAGAAAATATTGACACACCCAATATTTCAGCAATCATGAAACTTAAAGAACTCGAGGACCCTGCTGAGATTGGCAAAGAACTTAAAGTAGACTATTTAATTCAAGGCAGTTTAATGAAAATGAATGACCAAATGAGATTAACTGTTAGAATGACAAACACCATTAACTCAAATGAATTATGGGTTAATCATTGGGAAGAATCAGCCGAAAAAATTAATGATATTAAAAATCAAATAATAATAAAGACACTGAAATCTCTGGGTGTGAATATACCCTCAAAATTTGCTGTTCAAGCTTCTAAGAAAGAAATCAATCCTCAAGCTTATGAATTTTTATTGAAGGGAAAATTTGCTTATGTAAAAGCCAAAAATTCTACTGATTTTGAACTTGCTAGATCTTTGTTTAAAAAAGCGTATGAATTACAACCAAATTATATTGCTGCTCAAGTATTCTACGCTAGGATTTCATTTCAAATTAGAAAATATGATGAAGCAATCAGTATTCTTCAAAAATCAGAAGAAGAAGGAAAAAAAACAAATAATAATCGTGATTTAGTACATGTATACAAAACATTTGGACTTGTTTACAAACAAATGGGTAAATACGATAAAGCGCTTGATTCTCTTAAAGAAGGTCTTAGATTAATTTCGCTGGGTGATGATTCAAGAACTGAACAAGAAAATTTATCCCAGGAAGCAAGTATTTTAAATACTTTGGGCCAGTGTTATACTTTAATGACAAAACCTCAGAAAGGAATTGAGTATTTAAAAAGATCAATTCAAATACATCGATCCCAAGACAAACCTATGTACGTTGCAAATGGTTTGGGCAATTTAGCTTTAGCACACAAAAAAGTTGGAGATTATGCAAAAGCTTTATCTCTATTAAAAGAAACAGTAGAAATTTTTAAAGAAAATAATGTTAACACTCAGCTTGGGAATGCCCATTTGAATATTGCACATTTGCTGTATTATATTGGGCACAGCTCAGAGGCCAAAAGTCATTATTTAGAAGCATTAGAATTAGGAAAAGAGTTTAATTCATTTCCTTTAATAGGTATGGTATATAGATCTTTGGGGTTATTAGAATTAAATAAAAATAATGCAACTCAAGCAATTAAATATTTATCTAAAGCTAATCGCATGCACAAAGACTCTAAGCATCAGATTGCAGTTGAAGTAACTACAACTCTATTAGCACAAGCATATGAACAAAATAGTGATTACAAAAACGCTGAAAAGTATATCAATCAAGCTGTAATGCTAACAACACGAAGAAAACATGATGATATTACAAATAGTTATTCCGAATATTATACCTTACCATCAAGATGCGTAAAAGCGTTAGTAGATAGCCATTTAGGGAATATTGGAAAAGATGAATTGGACAATTTATTAGATGAGATAACAACCCTTCATCAAGATAAACAAAAAGGTAGAGAATTATGGTGGTTGGCAAAATCATATTATATTTTAGGATTTAAACAAAATGCCTACAAATGCCAATCTTTATCACAAGAGGATATAAATAAAAAAGCCAAACTAATTAGAGATAAAGTAATCAGGAAAGATTACCTAGAATTACCACCATTACACAAGGAAATTTTTGCTCCCATTGAAAATATATTTGAAAAGAAAAATGATACTCAAGATAATCAAGTAAAAAAAGAAAATTTAACAAACGTATTTAAATTTTGCCCAGCTTGTGGTTTCAACAATGAAAATTCTTTCAAATTTTGTCCAGGATGCGGTTCATCTTTAGAATCAAAATAATGATATGAAAAAAAATATTTTGTTTACAGACATAGTTGGATATAGTAAGTTAACAGGAAAAGATCAATCTCTTGCCTTAGAATTATTAAATGAGCACGATGAAATAATAGAGCCAATTATTAATAGAAATAGTGGTAAAATTGTGAAAAGAATTGGAGATGCTATAGTAGCTATTTTTGATGATAGCAAAAGTATTATTCAAACAGCCGTTGAGATTCAGCAATCTCTTAAAAATCGTAATAACAGAAATCAACAGTCACGAAAAATTAATATAAGAGTTGGCTTGCATTATGGAGACATTCAAATAAATGATAAGGAGGTTTATGGCCTGGGATATGATTTAGCATCTGAAATTGAACCGATTGCTGAATTTGGTGGTATAGCAATAAGCAAAGATTTATATAACCAAGTTTCCGTAAATGAAGAATTAATGATAAGGGGTCTGAACAATAAATTTTTTGTTCGTCCCATTGCAAAATTCAAATTTAAATCAAATAAAACACCTATGCTTATTTATAAGTTATATTTAAACATTCTTGATTGGTATGATGAACCATATGATGATACAGCTACTTACCTTTTAGATCAACATATAGATAAAAACATATTTGAAGTTGCAAACGATTTTAGTCTATCCAATTCAAATGAGATTTATCATCTTGATGAATCTCAAAAATGTTTAAAAGATAATGAATTATCTTATGCTATTTATCATTATAAAATGTTTTATGATTTAAGTCAAAACTCTAATAAAGAATTTCTTATTCAATTATTTTCGGAATGTGGATTACATAGACTTGTTGACAAAGAAATTAACGAAATAAAAGACGAAAGCTCTAAGATTTTATTATCTAAAGGAATCAATTATTTTAATAAAAAAGAATTTGATCTGTCAGAAAAGACACTTTATAATAGTTTAGAAAATATGGATTCTGAATCATTATCATTTGATGTTTTTTACTATATATTTTTAATACATCATTTGAATGGTAATTATGATAAAATATCTAAATTATATTACTCTTATAGTGATATTATATGCTCAAATGAAAAACACCATTTCAATTTAAAAATCATCAACAGTATTGCGAAATGCCAACCTTTTAATAAGGAAAACATCATTTCACTTACAGGTGATTTTTTAAACCAAAGAATCAAAAATCACAAGAATATGATTGATCAGAAATATAATTTTTTTGTTTGTAAGATACTTATAGATTTAAATAATAAATATGTAGGTATTGATGAAGCTACTGATTTACAAAATATTGCCATAAAAATTTTACATAATTTAAAAAATGCAATATCAGGATTTCTTCTTAAACAGATATATCAAAAAAATCCATTAATACATCAAATGATAGCTGAGCCTTTAGAGTTTGAATTTATCGAAGACCAAGGATTAGATGATTATGATTTAGATGATATAATAACTGAACAGCAGGAAGCAACGATTTTTTGTACATCTTGTGGTTCTAAAAATAGCACTAAGTTTAAATTTTGCACATCATGTGGATCTGGATTGGTAAAAATATAATGAATGTTAAATTTACAATTGAATATAAAGGAACTAATTTTTGCGGTTGGCAAATTCAAAAAGAGCAAGCATCTATTCAGGGAGAGATTACTAAAGCTTTCAAAATATTATTTCCAAGTGAGAATATAAATATAGTGGGATCAGGAAGGACTGATTCTGGAGTGCACTCAAAAGGGCAAGTAGCATCACTGAAATTACCTAGTTCAATTAATTTAGATGATACTTTTAAATCTATTAACGGAATAATTTCAAATGATATTTTTATTAAAGAGTATAGTCAAGTTGATGATGATTTCAACGCTAGATTCTCTGCTACCGAAAGAACATACAAATACTATGTAATTAATCAATTTTCACCTTTTTTTGTTAATACACACTGGCATGTGAGATTTAATCTTGATTTTAATATGCTTCAAAAATGTGCTGAAGCTTTAATTGGAGAAAAAGATTTTTCAGGACTAAGCAAAAATAATCCTGATATTAAAAACCATATTTGTGATATACATAAATCATTTTGGGAAAAAAGTAATAATGGTTTAATATATACGATAAAAGCTAATCGTTTTTTACATCATATGGTTAGATTTATTGTTGGTTCTTCAATTCAAGTAGCTTCAAAGAAAATGGAATTTGAATATTTTTTAAAAATGATTAAAAATCAATCTAAAATATCACCTTTCTGTGCCCCATCTAAGGGTTTATTTCTTCATGAGGTCAAATATGATTGATAAAATTATAATTCTTATATTTTTTGCTGGATTTTTATTTTTACCATTATTTATAGATTTTTCGAACGACCATCATTCTAAAAATTACTTCAAAATGCCCAGAAATCCATTACACTCAATTGATAATTCTAACAGTATAGTTGATGCAATCTCAAGTGTTAGTAATAGTGTTGTAGGAATATCAGTATCAAGAATTAACCAAGATTCTCCTGCATTTGAATTTAAGAATGGAATATTTGTTCCATATGATTCAAAAAAAAATATTAAAACTTTAGGTTCTGGACTTATATATAGTAATAATGGATATGTCATAACTAACACACATGTTATTAAGGATGCATCCGACATTTACGTTACTTTAACTGGAGGTCAAAAATATAAAGCTTCTTTAGTTGGATACGATATACTTACTGATATTGCACTTTTGAAAGTAGAAGCCAATAATTTACCAGCATCTATTTTGGGAGACAATTCAAATTTAAATATTGGTGACTGGGTTATTGCGTTAGGAAACCCGTTAGGATTATTTGATATTTCATATCAGCCATCAGCTACTATTGGAATTATAAGTGGCTTAAACATTGATTTTGGAATAAAAGAAAATAATTATGTTTACAAAGATATGATTCAAACAGATGCTTCAATAAATGAGGGTAATAGTGGAGGACCTTTAATAAATATTGATGGCGAGGTTATTGGTATTAACACATTTATAATGACTGGTTCAAATGTCAAAAAAGGTTCAATTGGTATTGCATTTTCGATTCCTATTAATCGAGTTATGGATATTGTTCATGAATTAATATTAAATGGAGAAATAAAAAGATCTTATAACACAGGCATAACAATCAAACCCATTAATGCCAATGTAATAAATTATTTTAACTATCCATTTAACGAGGGAGCTGTGGTAGTAGATGTAGAAAAGCAATCCTCAGCAGAAAAATCGGATATAAAAGTTGGAGATATTATTTTTAAGGTAGATGATATTGTGGTAAATTCTTATCAAGATTTTATTAATGTAAATAATGAAAATCTGAGAAAGTCTGGTGACAATATATCAATAGAAATATGGAGAGAAAATAATTTTTTAATAAAAAGCCTAGAGCTTCAATCTTTTGAATAAATAAGGAACAAGTAATGATAGAAAGATATACAACCGATTCAATGGGTAAAATTTGGTCTGATGAAAATAAGTATAAAGTATGGTTAGATGTTGAAATTGCTGTATTAGAAGTTCTTTGTGAAGATGGGATAGTACCGAAAGATGACCTAGAAACTATAAAATTAAAAGCTAAATTTTCAGTTGAAAGAATAAATGAAATTGAAGAAGAAACACACCATGATGTAATTGCGTTCTTAACAAATTTATCTGAAAACATAGGCCCTTCATCAAGATTTATTCATTTGGGTATGACATCATCAGATTTACTTGACACATCTTTAGCATTACAATGCAAAGAATCTGGAGAAATAATATTAACTAAGTTAGAAAAATTTCATTCAATTCTCAGAAAAATGGCAGTTCAATATAAAAATACATTCCAAATAGGAAGATCGCACGGGGTTCATGCTGAACCTATTACATTTGGATTAAAGCTAGCTTTGTGGAGCGAAGAAATTAATAGACATATTACAAGATTTAAACATTCAATTGAAGACATTAAGTATGGACAAATATCTGGAGCAGTTGGCACATATCAACATTTAGATCCAAGTGTTGAAAAAAGAACTTGCGAAAAATTGGGTCTGCACGCTTCAACAGTATCAAATCAAGTTGTTCAAAGAGATCATCATGCACAATTTTTAACCTGTTTAGCTCTAATAGGATGTACAATTGAAAAAATTGCTATTGAAATTCGACATTTGCAAAGAACGGAAGTGTTAGAGGCAGAAGAATTTTTTGCCAAGGGTCAAAAAGGTTCATCAGCAATGCCGCATAAAAGAAATCCTATCATAACAGAAAGACTAACGGGTTTTTCAAGATTATTACGCTCCAATGCAATGGCAGCAATGGAAAATGTTGCTTTATGGCATGAAAGAGATATATCTCACTCATCTGTAGAAAGAATTATCATTCCTGATTCAACAAATTTAATGGATTATATGCTTATAAAAGTAAATAAACTATTTTCAAATTTGATTGTCTATCCAGATAATATGATGAAAAACTTGAATCTTACTAATGGCTTAATTTTCAGTCAAGAGGTTTTATTAAAGTTAATTCAAAAAGGTATGACAAGAGAATTGGCATACCAGACTGTTCAAAAGAATGCAATGCAAGTATGGGAGCAAAAAATTGATTTTAAAAATTTATTAAAAAAAGATAAAGAAATTACTTCATTATTATCAAATGAAGAAATTGACTCATTATTTGATTTAGATAAGATATTAATTAACATAAATAAAATTTTTGAAAGGTTAAATTTAAATGGATAATAAGATTAAAGAACAACTACAACATACTCTAAACGAATCGAATCTAGATAATTTAGGGAGACATTATGCCGGAAAGGTAAGAGATAATTATTATAATAATGATAAAATTCTTATGGTAACAAGTGATCGTGTATCTGCATTTGATTGTGTTTTAGGGACCATACCATTTAAAGGACAAATATTATCTGAAATTGCTGAATTTTGGTTTGACAAAACTAAAGATATTGTTCCTAATCACTTTATAAAATCTGTAGACCCTCAAGTTCTTCTTGTAAAAGAAGCAAAACCTTTACCTGTTGAAGTGATTGTGAGGCGATATATAACAGGCAGTTTATGGAGAGACTATCAAGCCTCAAAACATCATGTATATGAATTACCTTTTAGTGATAATTTAAAAATGAATGAAAAATTTGAATCTCCAATTCTAACACCTTCAACAAAAGAAGAGTATGGTAAACATGATGAACCTATATCAAAAAATGAAATTTTAAAAAGAGGTCTTGTTAGTAAAGTAATTTATGAGAAAGCTGAGGAATACGCTTTAAAGCTATTTAAAAAGGGAGAAGAATGGGCGAACGAACAAGGCTTAATTCTGGTTGATACCAAATATGAATTTGGTATGGTTGGAGATGAATTAATTGTAATTGATGAAATACACACTCCTGATTCTAGCAGATATTGGGTGAAAAATGAATATTTAGAAAGATTTAACAAAGGAGAAAGCCAGTTAATGCTTGATAAAGAAAATATTAGGCAATGGTTAATTGAAAAAGGATTTTCAGGAGAAGGAAATCCGCCAAATCTTGATGATGAAATTAGAATTTTGTTGTCCCAAAAATATATAGAACTTTATAAGATTTTAACAGGTAAAGATTTTATACCATCATTAGGTGACGTTAGCGAGAGAATCAAAAATAATTTAGAATCATTAAATATTTAAAATATTATGAAAGTAAAAAAGTATTTACCAAGCTTACTTACACTAACAAATTTATTTTTGGGATTTTTATCTATTTTATATATTCAACGCGGTGATATAAGTTTAGGTTGCTATTTAATTTTGATTGCTGCAATTTTAGATTCATTAGATGGAAAGCTTGCAAGAAAAATAGGAATAGCATCAGAGTTTGGTAAAGAAATTGATTCTTTGGCAGATTTAATTTCTTTTTGCCTAGCACCTTCTTTCCTTATTTTTAATATTTTTTATTCTTCTAATCAATTTGTTCATGAGTTTATATTTATTTACTTAGCAGTTATTTCTTCGTTTCCTCTTCTTATGGGGTCTATTCGTTTAGCACGGTTTAATGTAGGACACTCTCAAGAAAGCAAACAAAGCTATTTCATTGGGTTACCTAGTCCTATGTCTGCAATTGCAATATGCTCAATTATATTACTTAAAATTAATGTCGATAATACCCAAAATCTGAACGAACTATTTTTATTTGATTCTAAAAACTTAGGCTTTTTAGATATTAATATAATTATGCCAATAGTTATATTGTTATCGTTTTTAATGTTAGGGAAAATTCAGTTCTCTAAATTTCCATTATTATCTTTTTCTTATAGTAAAACTAATTCCATAAGACTACTGATTTTATTAATGGGTATTCTAGTGCTTTGTATAAGTGCCTTATATAGTTACTTTCATATAGGATTATTTTTATTTTCATCATATTATATCATTAGTAACATTATATTTCACTTTATTAATAATAGTATCAAATTAAATCAATTAAGACAAAAATTAAAAAATAAAAAGAGCAAAAAATGAAAGCAAAAATATATATAAATTACAAAGAAGGAATATTAGATCCTGAAGGTCAAACGGTTTCTAAAGCGCTAAAATCCATTGGAATTAATGGAATAAATGATTTAGTAATCGGAAAATGCATTGAGTTAGTATTAGACACTCAAAACGAACAAGAAGCAAAAAAAATCATTGAAGAATCGTGCTCTCAATTGCTATCTAATCCTAATACTGAAGTATATACTTATGAAATAATTAATGAGAATCAATCATGAAATTTGCCGTAATAGTGTTCCCTGGATCTAATTGTGATTATGATGCTTATTATGTCGTAAAAAAACATCTTAATTGTGAAGTTGATTTTATATGGCACAAAGAAAACTTAATTAATGAATATGATTGTATCATAATACCGGGAGGATTTTCATATGGAGATTATTTAAGGGCTGGAGCAATTGCGCAGTTTTCCAAAGTAATGACTGAAGTAAAAAATCATGCAAAAAAAGGAAAATATGTGATCGGCATATGTAATGGGTTTCAAATTTTAGTTGAGACAGGTTTGTTACCAGGCGCGCTAATCACTAATCAATCAACAAATTTTATAAGCCAAAGTGTTACTTTAGAAGTAGTAAATAATAAAACAAAATTTACAAATATATTTAAAGAGAATCAGACTATACAAATGCCAATTGCACATAAGCAAGGCAACTATTTTGCGAATTCTGATTTATTAAAAAATTTAGAAGACAACAATCAGATTGCTTTTAAATATCAAACAAATCCAAACGGCTCTAAAAATGATATAGCGGGTATTTTTAATAAAAATAAAAATGTACTTGGAATGATGCCACATCCTGAAAGAGCATCAGAGATATTACTTGGTAGCGATGATGGTTTTAATATTTTTAAATCTATTATATCAGGATAAAATATGATTGGAACTTGGGAAATAATTTTGATAATTTTAATTGTTCTAATTTTATTTGGAGCAGATAAAATTCCTGAATTTGTAAAAGCGATTAACGTTGGAATAAAAGAGTTTAAAAAGGCGACTGACACATTTAAACAAGATTCTGAAAATATTAATAAAGAAAAAGATATTTAAACAATGAAGCCATATAATGATACTTTGGATAAAATTAATTTATTTGATAAGAACTATCAAAATATTAATAAAAATTTAAATTGCTTCACATCTAATCTTTCAGATTTTGCCAGAGAAAATTTTTACGATTATAATAAAAAAGGTAAATTATTTGGTAAGTTAATTGCTATTAAGGATAATATAAATATTACAGATTATTCTACCACATGCACCTCAGATATATTAACAAATTATGATTCATTATATAATGCTACAGTAATAGATAGAATTTTAAACGAACAAGGCTCTATAGTAGCAAAAACTAATATGGATGAATTTGCAATGGGCTCTTCAAGTGAGTATTCTAACCTTGGACCAGTTATCAATCCTTATCAATCTAATAGAGTCGCTGGCGGTTCAAGTGGAGGCTCTGCTTCAGCAGTTGCTGGTTCTGAAATTGATATAGCTCTTGGCAGTGATACGGGGGGGTCTGTTAGGCAGCCTGCATCTTTTTGTGGTATTTATGGATTTAAACCTACTTATGGAAGAATTTCGAGATATGGATTAACTGCATTTGCTTCATCACTTGACCAAGTAGGTATTTTTACCAAAAATATTGATGATTTAATAATGATGTTCGATTCAATAGCAGGTTATGATAAAAAAGATTCTAACACATCTAATTTACCTTTAGATAAAGATATGATTGATAGCACAAAAATTAAAATTGCATATTCTAAAAAAATATTTGACAAACTTGAATCAAAAGTTCAAAAAAAATTGAATGCATATGTTAAATTTTTAGGAAATCACGATATCGATTTAGTTGATATTGACATTAACATACCTGATTACAGCATACCTACTTATTACATAATATCTGCAGCTGAGGCATGCTCAAATTTATCAAGGTATGATGGTACTAGATATGGGAAAAGATCTAAAGAAACAAATTTGGAATCTATGTATAATAAAACACGTGCTAAATTTTTTGGTGAAGAAGTGAAGCGCAGAATCATGATTGGTAATTATGTTTTATCATCTGGATATTATGATGCATATTATAAAAAAGCTCAAAGTGTAAGAAGAATAATAAGAGATAATATGGTAAAATATTTTAAAAAATTTGATATTATATTGCTCCCAACATCACCAACTACTGCCTTTGAAATTAATGAGAAAAAAAATAAAACAATAGATATGTACTTATCTGATATTTTTACTATTCCATTAAGCTTATCTGGATTGCCAGCAATTAACATTCCATTAGGTAATATTGATGGATTACCACTTGGGGCACAACTATGTGCTAATCATTTTCAAGAAAATAAATTATTTTCTTTAAGTAAATTCACAGAAGATAATTATACTTTTTAAGGAGAATTATGTCAGGTCATAGTAAATGGTCAACTATTAAAAGAAAAAAAGGTGCTAAAGACGCTAAAAGAGGCGCAATGTTTACTAGACTAGGAAAAGATATTACTTTAGCTGCCCGAGATGGAGGTGGAGATATTAGTATGAATGCAAATTTACGCTTAGCTGTTAAAAAAGCTAAAGCCTCTAATATGCCAAACGACAATATTGATAGAGCAATCAAAAAAGGTACGGGTGAATTAGGTGGACAAAAATATGAAAGTTACATTTATGAAGGTTATGCTCCTCATGGTGTAGCACTTTTATTAGAAGTATTGTCTGATAATAAAAATAGGACTGTTCCAGAAATTAGACATCTTTTATCTAAGCATAACGGAAATTTGGGTGAGTCAGGTTGCGTAAGTTGGATGTTTGAGAAAAGAGGCATCATCTCAATTCAAAAAGATAATTTAAATGAAGAAAAACTACTTGAAGATTTGTTGGATTTAGGCATTGAAAATTATGAAGAACTTGATGATATTTATGAAATAATTATAAGCCCCGAAGGCTTCGAAAATATAATAATAAATTTAGAAAAAAATAATTATGATTTTGAAGGAAATATCTCACTTACTCCAGTAAATTTCATTTCAATCGAAAACAATAAACTGGATTCAGTTATGCATCTTATAAATGCACTTGAAGATCATGAAGATGTTCAAAAAGTTCATGCAAATTTATTAATTAAAGAATAACTAGCAATGATAATATTAGGCATAGATCCTGGTTTAGGAACAACTGGTTTTGGTATTATATCTTCAAAAAATAATAACCTTAATTTAGTTGACTTTGGCACAATAAAAACATCTCCAAAAGAACCTTTGCCAAAACGTTTAAAAAAAATATTTAATGGAATTACAGATTTGATTCAAAAATATAATCCTTCAGTATTTTCGATTGAAGAAATATTTTATAGTAATAATGTAAAATCTTCTTTACTATTAGGGCATGCAAGAGGTACATCTATCACAGCAGCGGCTAATCAAAATATTTTAATTTTTGAATATTCTGCAAAAAAAGTAAAACAATCTTTGACTGGAAATGGAAATGCTCATAAAGATCAAGTGAAATTTATGGTACAAAATTTATTAAAACTAAAAAAAGCACCAAAATCTAATGATGCATCAGATGCTTTAGCAATTGCATTATGTTACACATTACAAAATAAAATTCAAGAGTTATGATAGTTCAATTAACAGGCTTATTATTAAAAAAAAATATAAATGAAATTATCATTGATGTGAATGGTATTGGCTATTTATGTTTTGTATCTGATAGCACATTTAATAACCTTCCAAACATAAATGAGAAAGTTAAAGTATTTACTCATTTACAAATCTCAGAAAATAATCATAGTTTATATGCTTTTTATACAGAGTCTGAAAAAAATCTTTTCCAACTATTAATAAGTGTTTCTGGTATTGGTCCAAAAATTGGTATTCAATTACTGTCAAATACAAACAGCGTTGAATTTGAAAAAATGATAATTAATGATGATGTTAAAATGCTTTCTACTTTACCTGGTATTGGACCTAAAACTGCTAAGCGTTTAATTATTGAATTAAAAGATAAGTTTACTATTCTTACATCAGATTCAGTCCCATCTGATGATTTAACAAATCAATATAAAGATGCTTACCAAGCACTAATCAGCCTTGGATATCATTCCAAAATAATAGATAAAGTAATAAGAAATATCATTGCAAAAAACTCTAGTATTTCTGTTGAAAATTTAATTAAAGAAGCTTTGAAAGATTTAAGATGAAAAAAACCTCACTGAATGTAGAACACAAAAAAATTAACGCTAAAATGTTACCGTTTGCTGGTTATGAAATGCCAATAACATATGGTAAAATTTCTGATGAATACAATGCGGTACGACTAAAGTGCGGAATGTTTGATGTATCTCATATGGGACAAATAGAAATTAAAGGTAAAGAGTCTTCAGATTTTCTACAAAAAATAACAATAAATAATATACTTAAAATTAAAGATTTAGGAGCTCAATATTCTGCAATTTGTTATAAAAATGGTAATCTATTAGATGATATTATAATTTTTAAATTTACTAATTCTAGCTTCATTTTAATAGTTAATGCATCAAATTTAGAAAAAGTTAAAAATCACTTAGGTGAATATTCAAAAGACTTTGATGTAATTATAAACTATTTAAACTGTGATTTTTCTCTTATCGCTTTACAAGGCCCTGAAAGTAGGCAAATTTTAAATAATATATCAGATGAAAAAATTGATATCAAATTTTATAATTTGAAAAAATTAAAATTGCTTAATGAGGAAATAATAATTAGCAGGACGGGATATACTGGAGAACTTGGTTATGAGATTATGGGTAAACACGCACAAATTCAAAAAGTTTGGCAATATTTGCTAGATAATAAGATTCAGCCATGTGGATTAGCAGTCAGAGATGTTTTGAGAACAGAAATGAAATATTGTTTATATGGCAATGATATAAATGATAGTATTAATCCTTTAGAAGCAGGGCTGTCTTGGATTACTGATTTAAATAAAAAAGATTTTATTGGAAAATCATCATTAGTAGACATTCAAAGAGATGGATTAAAAAGACACCTTGTAGGATTCAAAATGATTGATAAAGCTATTCCCAGAAAAGACTATTTGATATTTACAGAAAATAAGCAAATTGGTTTTGTAACTAGTGGCGTTCATTCACCCACATTGGACAAAGGAATTGGAATTGGGTACATTGATAATGGCTATAATAAAATTGGTACTCAAATTCTAATCAAAATAAGAAGTAAATATATGCTTGCTGAAATTGTAAAAACTCCCTTTTTAAATCAAACATCAATACATACATAAATATGAAAAATAATAATGAAATATTATCCATTTCTCTATTAACTATTTCTGTATTTATTTTTATAAGTCTAATACAGTTTGATGTTAGATACAATTTGTCTGACATTTACGATTTATTGTTTTTAGGATATAATAAAGATATATCATATCCCATTACTGGCCCTTTAGGTGCAAGTATTTCTGCATTACTTAAAAAATATTTTTTAGGTAATGGGTCTTTTGTAATATGCAGTATAATTGCAATGTATAGCTATTTACTTTTTACAAAAAAAAATTATACTGATAAAAAATATAAGATACTTACAATTTATCAATTATTATTTGGTTTATGGTTAGCTATATTTTTTGCATGGAGACAAGAGAATTTAAGTTCAACATCAGGTCTTATTGGATTATTATTTCATAATTTTCTGCAGGGCACAATAAGTAACTTTTTATACGTTTTAATGCCCACATCATTATTAATCTTAGCACTGGGTATTTTTAATTTTTCATTACATGATCTCTCAAAAAGAACATTTCACTACACAAAGACAATATTTTTAAAAACTAAAAACATAATAAACAATTTTTCAAAAAAAAATGACAGTGTTATAAGTTTTCATAAAAAAAATAATACTGTTGAGGAATTTGAAGCTCCAGAAGTCAATAAACAGAAACCCATAAAAGAGGAATCTGAAATTTCAAAAATAGAAGAGCCACCAAATCATGATGATGATATCATAATTGAAGAAGAAGAATCTATTAATGAAACTGATATTGATACCATCAATCAATCTGATTATGATAAATATAAATTACCATCTTCAGATTTATTAAATGACCCTATAGAAATTACAAATTCTTTATCTGAGCAAGATTTAAAACAGAAGGCTACAAATTTAGTCCACGCACTTGAAACTTTTGGAGTACAAGGCGAAGTAATAAGAATATCACCTGGCCCTGTAATTACCTTGTTTGAAATTGAGCCCGCAGAGGGAGTAAGGGTTAATAAGTTTACTACACTCGCAGATGATCTTGCTAGAGTAATGCAAGCACAAAGAATTAGAATTATAGCACCAATACCAGGTTCACGTTCTGTAGGTGTTGAATTACCAAACGAAAATCCTCAAATAGTATATTTAAAATCAATATTAAATTCGGAACAATATGCTGATTCAAAGTCAAAGTTGACCATTGCCATTGGCAAAACTACAACAGGGAATGCTTTTACAATAGAGCTCGACAAATTACCACATTTATTAGTTGCAGGTGCAACCGGAGCAGGTAAATCTGTATGTATAAATACTATTATTATGTCAATTCTATACAAAGCAAAACCTGACGAAGTTAAATTTGTATTGATTGATCCTAAGAAACTCGAGTTATCAACTTATAAACAACTTGTTGGATATCATCTAATAACATCTCCAAATCTTGATGAATATGTTATGACTACTGCAGAAAATGCAGTTGGTATTTTGGATGCTGCTATAAATGAAATGGAACGTAGATTTTCAGTTTTTGCTGATGCGGGAGTAAGGAATATTGCTGAATATCATCAAAAGCAGATGGATAATAATTTAGAAAAAATTCCATATGTTGTAGTATTAATTGATGAATTAGCCGATTTAATGATGACATCAAGTAGAGCAATTGAAGATCCAATCACCAGGTTAGCTCAAAAAGCTAGAGCAGTTGGTATTCATTTAGTTGTTGCTACACAGAGACCTTCTGTGGATGTTATAACAGGTTTAATAAAATCTAATTTTCCCGCTAGAATTTCATTTCAAGTATCATCAAGAGTTGATTCTAGAACAATTATTGATCAAATGGGGGCTGAAAAACTACTTGGTAAAGGAGATATGTTATTTTTGGAACCAGGCAGCGCTTCTCCCGTTAGGTTACATAATGCGTTTGTAACACTTGAAGAAATTGAAAAAGTTCTAACACATATTAATACTCAGCCGAAACCAGATGAAATCAAATTACCAGAAGTTAAAAATCACACTATCAATACTGAATCAACTTCAATTAATTCCGATCATGATGAATTATTAAAAGATGCAGCTTTTCTGGTAATTGAAACAGGTCAAGCTTCAGTTTCTTTATTGCAAAGAAGATTTAGAATAGGTTATAGCAGAGCCGGAAGATTAATTGATGAATTAGAATCCATGGGTATAGTTAGTGGGCATAGCGGCAGTAAAGCTAGGGAAGTTTTAGTAGATCAATCGTACATTCAAAATATATTTGACTCCTAAGAACGACTATGATTAAAATATTAATTTTCATCTTAATTACTTCTATTAACTTTTCTAAAAACAATTCATCTTTTTTAGAACCTAATACTGAAAAAATTAATTTCGTTTATGAAAATTATTTACAAGATACTGTTATTACGAATAATGCAGAAATTATTTTTTATGATTCTAGTATTAGATTTGAAAATCATGAAATATTACTAGTATATCACGATAATGTAGTTCAGACATATAATAAAAAATTCAATCAGATTATCATCGAAAATTCAGAAAAATTATTGTTTAATATTATCATAAAACTTCTTAAAAAAATAAAAAATAAAAAATTTAATGTAATGAAAAATAAAAATAAGATTATTGATTACAAAATTGGTAATTATGACGCTTTACTTGATTTCAAAAATGGAGAAATTAATTCATTATCAATAAATATTGATGGAAGAATTTCAGTTGCCCATTCTCTAAAATATACATCCTTAGAATCCTCAATAAACCATTTTCAAATCAATAGACCCGATGCATTTGTAATAGATTTAAGAGATTAGAGTGAATAAAAAAAAGTTAATACTCAACAGTTTATTCAGTTTCTTTATCGCATTTATTTGTCTTTATATTTTTTATGATAATTCTAAAGGTAATATTAATTTTAATATTTTATTAGATGATCTAATTCAAAATTGGCATTTCTTAATATTAGCTATCATACTATTAAATTTGAGTGTTTACGTGAGAGCTTTAAGATGGCAAAATCTTATTAATGAAAATATCCCTATAAAAGATTTATTTTCAGCACAACTAGTTGGTTATTTTATTAACAACATTTTACCAATACGTATAGGTGATATTTTTAAAGGTTACAGTATTGCTAATAAATATAAAAAAAATAATGGATATATCATTGGAACCATAATTACAGAGAGAATTTTTGATACATTCACACTAATATTTATATTTACACTATTGATTTACAGTTATAGTTACCAAAATATAATAACATTTAATTTTCAATTAATTTTTGGATTAGCACTTACCTTCATTTTAATATTACTTTTTTTTAAAAAATATTTATTTAAATCTTTACCTACATTTTTACAATTATTTTTCACTGAAATAATCAGAGGTATAAAATCAATAGATCCTATGAAATACAAATCCGTTATTATTCTTTCTTTTTTGATTTGGGGTATTTATTTAATTAATGTTTATTTAATTCAAATGATTTTTCCCACTTTGAATCTGAATATATTTGAATGTGCATTAATTTTATTTTCTTCATCAATTATACAAATGATACCATCTGGTTTCGGTGCTATTGGACTTTTTCAAATTGGAGCTGAATCAGTACTACTTGAATTAGGTTTTACAAATTATCAGAATTTCCTAATACTGTTGTGGGCATATAGCTACTTTAGTTATACTATAATTGGTGCTTACTATTTTATACAAGATAATAGCTTTAAAATTAGAAAAATTTTAGATACAATTAAAAAATTATACTAGTCTATCTCTTGATATATCTTTTTACCTTTTATGTAATACTGATAAATAATAGATGATTTTAGAATTGATTGATTTTCAACTCTTTCTATTTTATTTAGAATATTTTTTCTTCGTTTCATTATATATCTAACATTCGATAAAATATACATAAGCGAAAGAATCACAGCAAACGAACCTTTAAAGTTGAATTTTATTGCGTAAAAAATGAAAGCTACTATTTCAAAAAAAAATCTTTTCATAAAACTTGAAACAGACAACATATTATTATTTGATAAAAATAATATTAAGCTATTTCGATGATTTAAATAAATTTTTTTAAATGAACCATAAGGAAGTGTTTGCCCCCCTTTATGATAAATAGATGCTCTTGGTTCAACTAAAATATCAAAATCATTTAAAGAGCATTTCCAGTGGTAATCAATTTCTTCCATATGCGCAAATAACACTTCATCAAACATTCCTAATTTTTTAAAAATTGTTCTTCTTGTCATAAATGCAGTTCCACTTGCCCAAAAAATCTTTGTTACATCATCATATTGGTGAGAATCTATTTCTATAGTATCAAAAATTCTACCTCTAGCAAAAGGATAGCCTAAATAATCAATAAATCCTCCACATGCGCCAGCATAATCAAATTTATTTTTATTGTAATAGTTTAAAATTTTTGGTTGTACCGATGAAATATTTTCATTATCATCCATAATTTTTATTAATTTTTCCAATGTATTTTTTTGCATTATAGTATCATCATTAAGGAAAAATAAATATTCTCCTTGCGCGTGTTTTGCGCCTAAATTACAACCACCAGCATAGCCTCTATTATAATTTGATTTAATTATTTGAACTTGTGAAAATTTAGCTTTTGTATTATTTATGCTCTCACCAGCGCTATTATTATCAACAATTATAATTTCAAATTTTACTTTTGATTTTATTGATTGTATACATTCGAATAAATTTTTTTCACCTTTAAGATGAGGTATGATTATTGAAACTTTTATTTTTGAATTATTTGTCATTTATAAAAATCTCTGGGAATTGTGTATATAAATAATCAAATAAATCTGGCAATTTATTCTTGATAAATTCTTTTGTGTCATTACTGATTCCATCATTGTATTGTTTTTGAAACATACAATATCTAATAATGCCATCATAATATTCCCAATTTCTATATGCTTTCATTTGTTCCATTTCTGGTACTATTTCACTCGGTATGTAGTAATTTAATCTTTCTCTAATTTGATAACTTTTTTGAATATTATTATTTTCATTTAAATTAACGACCATATGATTTGCTGTTTCTTGAAAGACGTTTCTGTAAACTGCCGCTATACGTTCAATATGTGGTCCATAAAAAATCCCACTTTTATTTAAATTTCTGAATTTATAAATACTATCAATTAGGAAAGTAGTTTTTGCCATATTCATATTTATAGGCCTTGGAGAATTATTTATCTTATTTGTTAATTTATATACCAGTCCTTCTTGTAATAAATATTCATCTAAACCGAGTTGATTGTTTCCTGTTGTCACAGAAAAATATATAGGCCTTTCTCCAAAACATTCTTCAATTATTTTCATGATTGAAATATTTGTTAAACCTAAACCATAAGTCCCATTTTTGAACTCCCAATTTAATTCTTTATTGTGGTCTGATTTTATATACACATTTGGGTAATTATCATTTAAATAATTTTGATTAGCAAATGTAGTTAATAATTCCATATCTTCAGAATCAATTGCTTCTAAAAATTTATCATCTTTTTCAAATAAGTTAAGTGAAGGTTTATGATCATCTAATTGTCTAATATAACTTGGAAAATTTAATAAGCTAAGATTTACGACCTTAACATCTGTTCTTATTTTTTCAACATATTGTAAATACCATAAAGGGAATGTATCATTATCTCCGTTAGTAAACAATATCCCATTTTCATCACAAGAGTTTAAGAGATTATAAGCATAGTCCCAAGCTTCGTACCTTTGCGATCTGTCATGCTCATAATAATCCTTATAACCCATTAAAAGTGGCATAAAAATCATTAAAAGTATTGATAAATAAATTTTATTATTTTCATTATCATAAATTTTTTGTGATATTTTTGTCAAAAAATCAATTAATCCATAGCATCCAATTCCAATCCAAATAGAAAATGCAAAAAAACTACCCACAAATGCATAATCTCTCTCTCTAGGTTGAGGGTCACTTTGATTAAGATATACTACAATAGCTAAACCTGTTAATATAAAAAGAGATAATACTGATAATGCTCTGTGCGGGTCTTTTCTGAAATGATAAAATAAGCCGAACATTCCGATTAGGAAAGCAAAAGGTAAACCATATCTAAAAATATCAACACCTTGTAGTGGGGGCATACTTATTAATTGTTCATTATCAATGCTATTTCTAGTCCAAGTTTTTTGATTCCAATCTTCTTTGCCTATAAATTGCCATCCAAAATATCGTAAATACATCTCTTTAAATTGATAATGCCATACAAATTTTGTGATTTCTTCAGATGTTGGATTTTGAATATCTTTTGTATACCTCTTCCAACTTTCGTGATTTTGCTGACTATTAATTAACATGGATGTTTTTCTATCTAAAATATCCCACTGCCCATATTGATCTCTATTAATGTATTCATATGCACTCTTTATATCGTGAGGATTATTATAGTTAATTTGAGGATTCTGTTGAGCTCGAATGAATATTAATGTATATGTTGAATAACCTACTAAAACCATAAACATACAATTAATTATTAATTGAGAAATAGAATGATATGTATTTGTGCTAATATTTTTATTCTTGTTAATATTGAACAGTAATAATAATACACCTAATAAAGATGCAAATAAAATAAATATGGAAGTTGATGATTGTTTTTGTAATAATTGAAAATAATTTAATCCATCCTTTTTGATTTTATCGATTGCGGAATCTACATTTTTAATTTCTGTATTTATTTCTTCGCTTTCTTGTTGGTACACAGAAAGCCAGTACTCTCTTGCTTCAGAATTATTTACATTTACCACCTTATCATAAACTTCTTGTTCAAGTTGCATAAGTTGGTATTCTAATTGTGATTTATCAGAATTTATTTTATCTCTATAATTTTCAATAGTTAACTCATTGATTGTTATAAAAATTAACATAAATGAAAAACAAGAAATTGCTATATGCTTAAAATAATTAATTTTCTTTGGCCAATTTATATTTATAAATATTGTTGATAGTATTATAATTACGAAGAATAAAAAAAGAATTGATAAGCTTTGGGTTTTATTTATAATAGACGGTAAACCTTTAATTACACCTTTATATATAATTATGAAACATAATCCCGATACAAATGACATTATTGTCCAATTACTAAAGTTTACTTGTTTATTATAATCATTTATCAGTTTAAAATATATAATAAGTGTAATAAATGGTATAGCAAGTAGATTTAATAAATGTATTCCTATTGCAAGGCCCATACAGTAAAAAATTAATATTAAATATTTAACTTGATTACTAAATTCAATTTCCCTGTTCCACTTTAAAATTAACCACACTACAATAGCAGTAAATAGTGTTGATAGCGCATAAACCTCAGCCTCAACTGCATTAAACCAATGAGAATCGGTAACTGCAAAAGTTAATGCCCCTATAAATGATGCTAAATAAATACTTATATCTTTCTCTTTGTGAAATTGTTCAATCAGGTAGAGTATAATTAAATATAAAAACATTACTGATAATGCGCTTGCTATTGGAGATATTAGGTTTACTCTTGCTCCTAAATCACTAAGTAATGGTAACTGTGAGAAAAAATTTCCTATAATAAGATATAATGGTGTTCCTGGAGGATGTGGAATCCCCATTATAATTGATGTTGCTATAAATTCACCACAATCCCATAATGATACTGTGGGTGCCATAGTTTTTAAATATAATAAAAATGGCAGAACGAAAGATAAAACCATTAATAAATAATTTAATTTCTTTAAACTCATAATTAACCTATTTTTATAAAATCTAACATTTGTTTGTAATTATCTTTGAATATTCTACTTATTCTTAAATTAGATTTATTTTTTAATAATGGATCATCATTTACTAGATCAAAGGCTTGACGTCTAGCGCTTCTAATAATTGGCCCATCAGATGCAAAATCTACAACTTTTGATTTAATATATCCATGCTGTTTCGTTCCAAAAAAGTCTCCGGGACCTCTCATTTTTAAATCTTCATCAGAAATTATAAATCCATCAAGGGTATTTTCCATTATTTTAAGTCTTTTATTTGAATTTTCTGTTTTTTTGTGTTGAACCATTATACAAGTACTTTGTTTTTCTCCTCTTCCAATTCTACCTCTTAATTGATGCAACTGTGTCATACCAAATCTCTCTGCATTTTCTATCAGCATCATTGTAGCATTAGGAATATTAATCCCTACTTCAATTACTGTTGTACTAATTAAACATTGAATCTTTCCTTTGCTCATTAAATCCATTTGCTTATCAATTTCATCTTTTTTCATTTTTCCATTAATATAACCAACAGAATAATTACAGAATATTTCTTTTAACTTTTTGTACCCTGATTCTGCTGCCTCTAAATCCAACTTTTCAGATTCTTCAATTAAAGGATAAACCACAAAACATTGTCCTCCAGCATCCATTTCTTCGATTATTTTTTTGTAAGCACCATTTAACTTTGAAGGAGATATTATTTTTGTTTTGATGGGAATACGATTTTTTGGCAATTCATCAATGATCGATATATCCATATCACCATGTACTGTTATTGATAGAGTTCTTGGAATCGGTGTAGCTGTCATAGCTAAAATTTCTGGATTTAAACCTTTTTCAACTAAAAGTTTTCTATGTTCAACTCCAAATCTATGCTGCTCATCAATTATTATTAAACCCAAATTATGAAAATTAACATTTTTTTGTATAATTGAATGAGTACCAATTATAAATTGCAGTTCACCGCTTTTCAGCTGATTTAGAATAACATCTTTTTGCTTTTGAGGTTTATTGGACGTTAAAACGTTACAATTAATACCAACATCATCACAATATTTTTTAATACTTAAGTAATGCTGTTCAGCAAGAATTTCAGTTGGAGCCATTAAAGCTACCTGAAAATCTCTAGCAATAACTATAGCAGAAGTTAAAATCGCAACAATGGTTTTGCCTGAGCCTACATCTCCCTGAACTAATCTGTTCATTGGGGTTTTTGCTTTTAAATCATTCCTGATTTCTCTTAATACTCTTATTTGCGCATTTGTTAAATCAAAATCTAAAGAATTATAAATGTCTTTTAAATATTTTCCTCTTTCATGAAAAGCTATACCATCATTTTTCTTAATATGGTATTTTTTTAATGCCATTAATAACTGTATGAAAAAATGTTCATTGAATTTTAGCCTATACATTGCATTTTTAATTTCATCGTTATTGTTTGGAAAGTGAATTTTAATTAGAGCCTCTTTTAAAGTAATTAAATTTTCTTGAGATATTATTTTTTGTGGTAAAAAATCGTCAATTACATATTTTGAATTTGTTAAAATATTTCGAATTATTTTCCTGAAACCTTTGCTATCAAGTCCTTTGGATTTTAAATCAGCAGAACTTGAATATAACGATATGATTTGTCCTGTGTTATAATTTTCACTGCTGTCCTCTAAAATATCAAAGTCAGGATGTGTTATTTTTAATCCTTTATAAAATTCTATTTTACCGTAAATAGCTATTTGATTATCAATATTAAATTTATCCATTATCCAAGACAAACCATTAAACCATACACATTGAATTTCACCTGTCTCATCAGCAATGGTTACTTGAAATAAGCGTCTTTTTCTAATAACTTTTATATTCTTTGAAATTACTGTCCCAATAATGACAGTTTCTTCTCCAATTTTACATTGGTTAATTTTTTTGATATTTCTTCTATCTAAATATTTTCTTGGAAGATGATATAATACATCTAAAACTGAATTGATCCCATACTTATTTAGTTCGTTTGCTCTCTTTGGACCAACGCCTTTAAGATATGTAACATCATTATATATTGAATTATTGTAGCTCATCAAAGATTAATTTAATCTTTTAAGGAATCCATGTTATGCTCTAATTTTTTTAACTGTGATTCATAGTCATGTTTTTTCCTTTGCTCATTTTCTACAACATCCTTAGGAGCTCTATCGATAAAATTTTTATTTTCTAATTTTTTATAAATTGCTTTTAATCTTCCATGCATATCATCAATTTGTTTTTCAAGCCTATTGATTTCAACATTTAAATCAATTAAACCTTTGAGAGGAATAAAAATTTCAACATTTTTGAAAATTGCTGTCGCAGATTGCAAAGGTTTTTTAATATTCTCTCCTGCTTCAATTTTTATTGTTTTTGTAAGTCTTGCTAATAGCATTTTATTATTTTTAATAATATCAGTAATCTCAGTATTTGCTCTAACATAAAGATGAATTTCTTTTGACGGCGATATGTTTAGACTCGCTTTTATATTTCTTATAGCAGTTATAGTATTGATAATTACTAACATATTATTTTCTATATCTATATTAGTAAATTCAGATTTAGAATCAGGCATTTTACTATTAATTAGATAGGGATACTTTTTAATATCAAGATACTGCCAAAGTTCTTCAGTTATGTGTGGGGTGAATGGATGCATAATTTGAATGATATTTTTGAGAATATATACAGATACTGCTTCAGCAACTTTTTTATCTTCTAAATCATCACCATAAAATCTAGTTTTTGTAAATTCTATATACCAATCACAAAAGTAATTGTAAACAAAATCATATATTTCTTTTATAACTTCATTTAATTTATAATTATCATAATGATTATTAATATTTTTGAGCGATGTATGTAATTTTGAAACTATCCATTTATCTGTTAAATGTAATTTATTATATTTAGGTAATTCACAATCTAAATCCTCTACATTCATCATAATAAATCGTGCAGAGTTCCAAAGTTTATTCATGAAATTTCTTCCATGTTCAATTTTATCTTCTGAAAATAATATATCAGAACCTTGGGGAGCAATCAAAAGTAAGCCAACTCTTAAAGCGTCTGAGCCATATTCATCAATTAAATCAATTGGATCGGGAGAGTTACCAAGAGATTTACTCATCTTTCTTCCTTGCGAATCTCTTATTATCCCATTGAAATAGACATTATCAAATGGAATCTCTTTTTTAAAATATAAACTTGCCATTATCATTCGAGCCACCCAAAAGAAAATTATATCAGGCCCAGTAACTAAATCATTAGTAGGAAAAAACTTTTTTAATTCTTGATTATTTTCAGGCCAACCTAAAGTTGCAAAGGGCCATAACCAGGAACTGAACCATGTGTCTAAAACATCTTCCTCTTGAACCCATCCCTCACCCTCTGGAGGGTTTATTCCACAATACACTTCTTCATTTTTATACCAAACAGGTATTCTGTGCCCCCACCATAGTTGCCTTGATATACACCAATCTTTAATATTCATCAACCAATGGTTATAGGTTTTGGTCCATTTCTTTGGATGGAATTTTATTTTATTATTTTTTACTGCGTCTAAAGCAGGCTTTGCTAAATCTTCCATTTTTAAAAACCATTGTTT
>Ga0163111_10000330_pt1 | contig 28619 bp, 26 predicted proteins | sample CRUFie1St18metaG_FD_109645 | JGI IMG/M metagenome (GOLD analysis project Ga0163111, IMG submission 109645) | Marine microbial communities from the Costa Rica Dome - CRUD Field 142mm St18 metaG | ecosystem: Environmental > Aquatic > Marine > Oceanic > Photic zone | place: Costa Rica: the Eastern... | reverse complement strand
GCATCAGTTAGTGCTTGTAAAAATTGGGCTGAAAAAGGCAATAAAAAATATGTGAGTGTTAATCATGATAATGATACTGGGTCGGTATCGGCGAATGCTTACTTGCAAGCAATGACACCTGATGTTCGCGTCGCTACCATCATCCATACATCGCCTGTAACTGGTATGACCGTTAATATTAAAGATATTGTAGATGTAATCAGAACTGTTTCACCGGAATGTTTTATAATCGTTGATGGCATTCAGCATGCAGCTCATGGGGGACTAGATCTAATGAGTTATGGTGTCGATGGATATGCAGTTTCTCCTTATAAGATGTTTTCACGACATGGATACGGAGTTGGTTGGCTAGCAAATAGATTACAAGAGCTACCACATGAAAACCTTATTGGTGGACCGGTCCAGAATTGGGAGCTTGGTACACGTGATACTGGAGCCTATGCAACATTTAGCGATGTGGTGGATTATTTGGATTGGCTTGGTGCGCAGGTTTCAAATGAGAGCACTAAACGAGATAGAGTTGTAGCAGCTGGAAAGTCAATCCATGAACAGGAAAAAGCTTTAACAGATGCCATGATATACGGTGTTGGCAATTTAACTGGCTTAGCAAATTTGCCAGGTGTAGGCATTCTTGGTGGAGAAGAAAACGCTCTTAGAGAAGGTTTGGTTTCGATCACTGTTGAAGGAATGAATGCTGAACAGGTCGTTGAAAGTCTTAGAGAAAATGGTATTCGCGTCCATGCTCGAAAAGCAGACCATTATTCTGGTAATATCTTAAAACCGTTAAATTTAGAAAGTTGCACTCGAGTTTCAATGTGTCATTATAATACGATCGAGGAAGTGGCAGACTTTCTAACGGCCATGCGTAAGATTTTAGATTAATTTTCGAAAGCAAAATTCACTTTTAAAGATTTCAATTGCTGCTTACCTAAAATCATATCTGCAGCTCTTGCTGCAATCATCTGGGTTGGTGCATTTAGATTTCCAGAAACAATTTGTGGCATAACAGATGCATCAACGACCCTAAGTTTTTCAATTCCATGAACTTTCATTTGATCATCAACCACAGACATCTCACTTTGGCCCATCGCACAGGTGCAACTTGGGTGATAATCTGTTTCAGCTGCTTCTCGTACCCATTTTTCAATATCAGAATCAGATTTGACTTCTGGACCTGGTATCATTTCTATTCCTCTAAGTTCATCAAAAGATGGTTGAGAAATAAGTTCACGAGCTTTTTTGACGCCATTAACAAGTTCGTGCAAATCTTGGGGATCCTGTAAGTAATTGAAAGTCATTAATGGTTTGTCAGATGGGTTTGCTGATCTTAATGTCACTTGGCCTCTACTTCTAGGACGTAATTGATCCACGTGAATAGCGAATGCCTGAAGTAAGGAGATTTTACGACCATCAATTTCAAAACCAACAGGTCCAAAATGATATTGTATGTCTGGATAGATTGCGTTTGTTTCACTTTTAATTAATCCACCCGCTTCCCAGATATTTGAGGTTGCCATTCCTTTTCGAGTAAAGACCCATCTTAGGCCCGTTGCTAGTTTTCGATGGGGTTGATTTACTTTGTGGATTGGAAAACTTTTTTTGCATGCATATTGCAATATTGCTGTCGCGTGATCTTGGAGATTTTGTCCAACACCTGGAAGGTCAATTTGTGTATCAATACCGTGTTCCCTTAAATGCTTTGCAGGGCCAATACCTGATAGCATGAGTAGATGGGGAGAATTTATCGCACCCCCTGATAAAATGACTTCCTTCTTTGCTTCCGTTGTGTGCAATTTACCTTTTGATCTATAAGAAATACCGGTTGCTGAGTTTCCATTGAGGTTGATTTTTTCAACTTGGGCTCTTGTAATCAAAGTTACGTTGCCGCGGGCGATTGCTGGTCTCAAGTGAGCGACCGCGGCGCTACATCTTCTACCATTCTTTCGCGTAGCATCAAGTCTCGCGATGCCTTCTGGATTGTAACCGTTTAAGTCATCCGAATGTCCTTGGCCAGATTGTGAACCGGCCTCTTCTAAAGCGTCAAACAGAGGATTGTTAAAAGAACCTTTTGTAACTCCCAGATAGCCATTAGCGCCGCGCCATTCGTTTTCTCCACGATCGGAGTTCTCACCTGCTTTAAAATATGGCAGACATTGATCATAAGACCATCCCCTTAAACCACATTCAGATTGCCATCGATCGTAATCTAGTGGATGCCCACGCATATATACCATTGAATTAATCGAAGAAGACCCTCCTACAACTTTTCCCCTTGGCATTGAAACGTTACGATCAAAAAGCTCTGGTTCATCTTCTGTATAGTAGTTCCAGTTTATCTTTGGATTACGATAAGCACTATAAACCCCTGCTGGGATATGTATCATGAGATTATAATCCATCGGTCCAGCTTCTAATATTAGAATTTTATTTTTTTTATCTTCACCTAGTTTGTTGGCGAGAACACATCCTGCTGAACCTGCACCAATAATAATGTAGTCATATTCTTCCATTGGTACTAAATTTTCATTGCTATCGTAATTATGAGTTTTATGAGCACTATATCACCTTATTTATTATTAATTTTGACCATTAAGGCGGAAGGGATTTTGCTTAGCGAGCTGATCAAATTTCATTAAGTCCTCTAAGATATAGGGCATCTGATCTAATTTGATCATGTTAGGACCATCGGATGGAGCTTTATCAGGATTTTCATGTGTTTCAATAAAAACCCCAGCAATTCCGATACTTGTGGCTAAACGCGCCATTAACGGTGCAAATTCTCGCTGACCACCAGATGATATTCCCTGTCCTCCTGGCTGCTGAACAGAGTGCGTGGCATCCATAATTATGGGATAGCCTGTCTTCAGCATTTCTGGAATTCCTCGCATATCAGTGACTAAAGTATTGTACCCAAAACTTGTACCACGTTCACATAACATTATTCTATTGTTACCAGTAGATGCTAACTTTTCTGCAACATTTGGCATTTCCCATGGCGCTAGAAATTGCCCTTTCTTCACATTAATTGCGGCGCCTGTTTTTGCTGCTGCGATTAGTAGATCTGTTTGACGACATAAAAATGCTGGAATTTGTAAAATATCAACAATCGACGCGACTTCAGAGCATTGGCTTGCATCATGAACATCGGTCAGTACAGGACAACCAACCGCCGTTTTGACTTTTTCCATTATTTTTAGTCCTTCGACCAACCCAACTCCACGTTTTCCAGAAATTGAAGTTCTATTAGCTTTATCAAATGACCCTTTGAAAATAAAACCAGCGCCTACCTGAGAACATGCCTCTGCCAGGGATTTTGCAATCATTAGAGAGTGTTCAGAACTTTCCAACTGACATGGGCCCGCAATAATATTTAATGGCAGATTATTTCCAATATGAGTGTTACCTACCTCAAAATTCATAATTTAATCCATTTGTAATAATTAACCATCCGTATAACGTTCTTGCGAATTAATTACAAACCCTCTCCAACTCCTAAATATAATTAAAATCATTATTATTTGTTGTATTTGGGTGGATAAACTAAATTTTTGGTGAGAATCGAACCGTATTCTCTTGAAAAAGATCCCTATAATAGGCACATCTTGTATAAGACATGCAGTAGATGTGTATTTGTAGCGCGAACAAGGAGGAGAGTAGCAGTTGTTAAGAACAATGATTACCATAGTGGTGCTATTTTGTCTTTGGTTGCTTATGTCCGGGATTTATCAAGGTTTTATAGTAACACTCGGGTTCATTGCCGCCGCAATTGCTGTATTTGTTGTTCGTCGAATGGACGATGTGGCTGATACTGGTAGATTGGAAATAAGGCTAAAAATCCTCAATACTATAATCTACTTTTTATGGCTGCTACTTGAGATTGCAAAATCAAATTGGCTGGTGACCAAGACGATTTTGGGATTACATCCCTACATTAGGCAGCATTTTTTTAAAGTACCATGTTCACAGGAAACAGAGGTGGGTAAAACAACCTTTGCAAATTCTATTACTTTAACGCCTGGAACAATTTCAGTTGAACATGAGGGAGATGAGATCTGGGTACATGCGTTGTCATATTCTGAAGAAGATTTAGATTCTTTGGCTGATATGAATTCAAGAGTTTCAACTATAGAAAGAGCAGTTTGATGTTCTTAATCGTGGCCATCGTTCTGATTATATCAATGATACTAGTGTTATTACGTTTGTATTTTGGTCCAACCTTGTATGACAGGGTCCTTGCATCAAATGTTTTTGGGACACAGACTGTTTTATTTATTGGTGTAGTTGGATTTTTATTTGGTCGGCCTGATTTTCTAGATATTGCTTTACTTTACGCATTAATAAATTTTGTCGGTACGATCGCAGTATTAAAATTTTTTAGATATAGATCCATTGGAGATATTCCAGTGCGCAATCAGGAGTCTGAATAGTGGGTTTAGAGATATTTTATGATATTTTAAGCTGGTGTTTAATGGGCTTAGGTTGTTTTTTTGTGCTTATCGGTGCTTTGGGTGTTTTAAAGCTTCCTGAATTCTGGTCACGCTTACATGCTGCCTCTGTTGTGGAAAGTGCAGGTATGATACTACTGATTTCTGGGCTTTGCATACAGTCTGGCTTGTCATTGATAACCGTTAAGCTTGTTTTATTAATTGTTTTTTTATTCTTAACTGGTCCAACAGCAACTCATGCGGTTGCAAGTGCTGCTTTAGTTTCAGGTATGAAACCTAAATCGGACATAGAAGAGACTGAGAACAGTTTATGATTGAAACTTCAATAAATATAATTTTGTTTTTCATGCTGGTTGTAACTGCATTGGCCATCATTCGAATGGATAAGTTATTTGCTGTCGTTATGCTATCTGGTGTCTTTAGTTTTCTGTCAGCTCTTCTTTTTATTGTTATGGATGCGGTAGACGTTGCATTTACTGAGGCTGCAGTAGGTGCTGGGATAACCACTGTATTGATGTTGGGCACGATAGCATTGACTGCAAGAACGCAAAAAAAGTCACCAAAATTCCAATTAATGCCCTTGCTGATAATCATCATTATTGGTGTTGCATTGATTTATGGAACAATGGATATGCCAAATTTTGGGGACTTAAATAGCCCAGCAAATACGCATGTAGCAGCTTATTACGTTAACAATAGTGCAACCGATATTGGAGTGCCAAATATGGTAACTGGAATTCTGGCTAGCTATCGTGGATTTGATACACTGGGGGAAGTGGCTGTGGTCTTCACAGCCGGTGTAGGCGTTCTCGTATTATTGAGTGGGTTAGCTCGTAGAAGGCGCGAGGATAAAGAAGAGCTATGATGTACGAACATCATCTAATTTTAAGAGTTATAACAAAAATTGTGGTTGGTACTATTATTTTGTTCGCTTTTTATGTCCAGTTTCATGGAGATTTTTCACCAGGCGGTGGGTTTCAGGCTGGCGTTATAATGGCGGTAGCATTTATCCTTTACGGTGTCGTCTTTGGCTTATCTAAAGTAAAACAAGTTTTTCCTGTTTGGTTGGCGCATAAATTGATGGCGTTAGGGGTTTTGATTTATGCTGGTACGGGCCTGGTTTCGTTGTTTTATGGATATCCTTTTTTAGATTATACAGTTTTTGATCCTGAGCATCCTACGCATGGCCAGCATTGGGGCATTTGGCTCGTAGAACTTGGAGTTGGCGTAACGGTTTCAGGAGTTATTGTATCTATTTATTATGCATTTGCATCTAGAACGCCTCATATATCAGATGAGGATTGGTGAAATGACTTGGGAATTTATTTTAGGTCATATTAATTACTGGTTATTTATTATCCTAATGCTTATTGGCCTTTATATTGTTATCGCTAAGGGGAATTTATTAAAAAAGATAGTTGGTTTAAATATTTTCCAAGTTTCAGTTTTTATGATGTATATTTCAATTGGCAAAGTTATTGGAGGCACTGCTCCTATATTGCCATATGACAATACAGGTCACGTTAAATATGGTCTGGACGTTATATACTCTAATCCCCTTCCTCATGTGTTAATCTTGACCGCTATCGTTGTCGGAGTGGCGACAACTTCTCTTGGACTGGCTTTGATTGTTAGAATTCGAGAAGAATATGGCACCATTGAAGAAGATGAAATTTTAGGTGCAGAGACTTTAATTGCTGAAAAAGAAAATGAAGATAGAGAGGCTTGGTTAGCGTAATGGCGATTGAGCAATTGAACCACGTAGCCTTAACACTGGAAGAGCAACTCCCAATTTGGCTAATTGTCATACCTTTTGTAGCGGCTCCATTAATATTATTGTTTGGTAGTAAAGGTTTAGCATGGGTAGTTTCGTTTTTGGCAACTGCTTTTAGCTTGGCAATATCTGTTATCTTGGTTCTTACCCTTAAAGATGGTGGTGTAATATCTTATCAAATAGGCGGTTGGGCCCCACCCATTGGTATTGAGTATAGGATTGATGCGACTAATGCTTTAATCTTAATGTTAATCTCGTTGATAGCTACAGCCGCATTACCTTATGCGTATCGATCTGTAAATAGTGAGATTAATCCAAAACATCATACATTATTTTATGCCAGTTACATGTTGTGTTTTACGGGTTTAATGGGAATTGTCGTTACTGGTGACGCATTCAATATATTTGTATTCTTAGAAATTTCCTCACTCGCAACATACATTTTGGTAGCCATGGGAGCTTATAAAGATAAGCGAGCTTTAACTGCTGCTTATGACTATCTAATACTTGGAACAATTGGAGCAACATTTTTTGTGATAGGTATTGGATTTTTGTACATGGCAACTGGCACATTAAATCTACTTGATTTGGCTGAGAGAATTTCTGATCAAGGACTTAATCGAACCATCCGAGCTGGATTTGGTTTTATTGTTATTGGTCTGGGGTTAAAAATTGCAATCATGCCTTTGCATCTTTGGTTGCCTAGAGCTTACACGTTTGCGCCTTCAGCAGTCACAGTCTTCTTGTCAGCAACAGCAACAAAGGCATCAATTTATGTTCTTTTGCGATTTTTATTTTCTATTTACCACCCAACTTTTGCATTTGATGAAAACATAATTCTTATTATCTTCATGCCTCTGGCCATTGCATCAATGTTTTTAGCAAGCATCGTTGCAATTTTTCAAACTAATCTTAAGCGAATGCTGGCATATTCATCTATTGGCCAAATTGGATATCTTTTGTTGGGCGCGTCATTAATGAACCAATTGGGATTAACTGCCACCTTGGTTCATATGTTTAATCATGGAATAACCAAGGCCTTATTATTTATGGGTGCGGGTATCTTTGCATTAAAAGTTGGTAAAGTATCCTACGAAAATATTGCTGGCTTAGGTAAAATTATGCCCTTTACAGCCGCTGCTGTCGTTATTGGTTGTCTAAGTTTAATAGGAATTCCGGGGACGGCTGGATTTATATCAAAATGGATTTTGGTTCAGGGTGCGCTTGCAAATGGCTGGTGGCACATCGCTTTACTAATTGTTTTATCATCATTGTTATCGGTAATATATGTATGGAGGTTAATTGAGATACTGTATGTTGTTCCAACAAAAAAAGTGGGGACAATTACAGAGGCTCCCATTTCTATGCTTGCCCCGATGTGGATTGTCGCATTTGCATGTTTATTTTTTGGTGTATTCACAGATTTTATCTTAGATCCGGCTCAAACTGCTGCTCAAAATTTGCTGAGTTTGCCAGGCGGTGGCATTGAAAATACTTTGGGAGATGGGTCGTGACAGGGGTATCCATGACGATAATACTTTCGATTTTGATGCCCTTATTGGGGATCTTTGGGAATATTTTTCTAAGACGGCACAAAAATCTTAGAGATACTTTTACATTTTTAGTTTCTGTTTTGACATTTAGTGCAGTTTTTGTGGTTTTTCTGCTTACCGGTGGCATCCAACAACAAGAGCTATCTATTTTAACAGTGCTGCCTAACTTAGATATCGCATTTAAAGTAGAGCCAATTGGGTTGTTATTTGCTTTGGTTGCTTCTGGTCTTTGGATGCTTACGCATCTTTATGGCATTGGATATATGCGTGGGACGAATGAAGATAGACAATCTCAATTTTTTGCTTTCTTTTGTGTCGCTATATTTGCAGTGATGGGAATTTGCTTTGCTGCAAATATGTTCACATTATTTATTTTTTATGAAATTTTGACTCTGTCGACTTACCCACTGGTAGCACATAAAGGTGATGCAAAGTCCGTTTCTGGAGCAAGGGTATATCTTGGCATGCTCTTGGGTACCTCTATTGTATTTTTGCTAACTGCTTTAATTTGGACGTATGTCTTGGTAGGGCATTTAGATTTTATGCCTGGGGGAATTCTTAAAGAAAAAATTGAAGTTGGACTATTACCCCTATTACTTGGTCTGTATGCTTTTGGAATTGGTAAAGCAGCTTTAATGCCCTTACATCGATGGTTGCCTGCAGCAATGGTGGCTCCAACACCTGTTTCGGCCTTATTGCATGCGGTAGCAGTTGTAAAAGCTGGCGTTTTTACAATATTGAAAGTTGGAGTTTATATCTTTGGTTTAGATTTTCTTGCAGAATCTGGCGCATCACAATGGTTAATTTGGTTGGCGGCAATCTCTATTATTTTAGCCTCAATATTTGCCTTGATGCAGGATAATCTTAAAAAAAGATTAGCTTATTCTACCGTATCTCAGCTGAGCTATATTACCTTAGCAATGGCGCTTGCGACCCCTATGGCTGCTGTGGGTGGTGGAATGCATATTGCGATGCACGCTTTCGGTAAAATAGCCTTATTCATGTGTGCTGGAGCCATTTATGTAGCAACTAAGAAAACTGAAATTAGTGATATGAGTGGTTTAGGTAAAACTATGCCAATTACCTTTACTATTTTTGCTATAGCATCATTTTCAATAATTGGCTTACCTCCGTTTGGAGGTTCCTGGTCAAAATTCTTGTTATTTATGGGTGCTATTAAAACTGAGTATTTTGTAATAATATTGGTCTTAATGATTTCGTCATTATTAAACGTGGCGTACCTTCTTCCTATCGTGGGCCGTGGTTTTTTTATAAATTCAGGTGAGGGTAAAGAAGTTAATTCGATCAAGGAAGCGCCATTGCTTTGTTGGTTTCCTGCAGCAATTGCAGCAATCGCATGTATTTTACTCTTCTTTTATGCCGGATTGATACAAGACTTCTTATTACCAATAGTGGGCGGTTCATTATGATGGAAAACAAAAAAGACGATAAGCTTATGAAATTGCCTAGATTAGGCAGATGGCTTTCTTGGGTAGATAAGCCTGGGTCCTCCAATAAAATTTTTATTGGGCTTATTTTGATCTGTTTTGTTTTGCTTTGTTTTGATTTGATTTACCCAAAGCATGGGTATGTCGAAATTGAGAACATAAGAGGATTTTATAGTTTGTATGGCTTCATAATGTTTGCCGGTTTAATATTCTTAGCAACTTTATTGAGAATTTTGATTAAACGTAAATCAGATTTCTATTCACCTAAAGATATCAATTCAGAAAAATATCCTAATGATGATATAGATCCGGTGAACCATCATGATTGAGCTCATTCCTACATCATTTATTTTCTTTTTAATGGCTGGAATACTAGCTCTCTTTCCTCATGGCGTTATAAGAGGTGCTTTATTATTGATAACACCTTTACTGGCAGTGTTTCACATTTGGTATATTGGTTTTGGTAATTTCTGGCCATATGAGTTTTTTGGCTTTGATTTGGAGCTGATGCGGGTAGATCGCTTATCCAGAATTTTTGTATTGGTTTTTTGTTTAGCTAGCTTTCTAGGTAATATGTTTGCTTGGCATGTGAGGGATACAACTCAACAAGTTGCAGCACTATTATATGCTGGTTCTGCCATTGGGGCAGCTCTATCTGGGGATATGATAAGTTTATTTTTTTATTGGGAAGCGACGGCCTTAGCCTCTGTTTTTCTTATCTGGGCACGAGAAACGGAAGGCGCTTATCATACAGGATTACGTTATCTCATAGTGCAGATAGGATCTGGAGTGATTTTAATTGCTGGTGTTTGTGTGTTTTATCAAGAAACAGGTGAAATATCCTTTAATAAAATGACTTTGGAAAGTTTAGGAACTTGGCTAATATTTATTAGTTTTGGTATTAAATGTGCATTTCCTCTTATGCATAATTGGTTACAAGATAGCTATCCAGCGGCAACGGTAACTGGAGCAGTTATTTTATCTGCATTCACAACAAAGATGGCAATTTATGCGTTAGCACGGGGTTTTGCTGGCACAGAGATACTCATTTACATAGGAACTATTATGACATTATTTCCAATTTTCTTTGCTGAGATTGAAAATGATATGCGTCGAGTATTGTCTTATTCTTTGAATAATCAGCTGGGATTTATGGTTGTTGCGATTGGTATAGGGTCAGAACTTGCATTAAATGGAATGGCGGGTCATGCCTTTGCACATATCTTATATAAAGCATTACTCTTTATGTCTGTCGGAGCGGTACTTTATCGAACCGGTACCGCTAAAGCTTCTGAATTAGGAGGCTTATATAGAACGATGCCTTTGACTGCTATTTTTTGCTTAATTGGTGCTGCTTCAATATCGGCCTTTCCATTATTATCAGGTTTTGTCACTAAATCTCTGACTCTTAGCTCTGTCGCTGTGGAACATCGAACAATAATTTGGCTAGCATTAGTTTTTGCTTCTGCCGGGGTGTTATCCCATTCAGGAATCAAAATTCCATTTTTTACGTTCTTTGCTCATGACTCTGGTAAAAGACCCGCAGAAGCACCTAAGCACATGCTTTTAGCAATGGGAATTACATCTGCACTTTGTATATTAATTGGTATTTTTCCAGCTACATTTTATCAGATCTTACCATATGAAACAGATTATGTGCCGTATACCTTTGATCACGTTTTTAGTCAGTTACAATTATTGCTTTTTGCCTTGCTAGCTTTCGCAATTTTGTATCGATATGGTTTTCATCCAGCGGAAATTGATGCAACAAATCTTGATACTGATATAGTTTATAGGAAGTGGGTGCCTTCATTGTTGGGTATGCTAGTCTTAACGTGTAAGAAAGTATATCTTGGATTAATTGCTGTTTTGTTTAAGTTTTTGGAAGATATACTAAGAAAGTTGAATGAGACGCATGGTCCTAAAAGTTTACGAGTAATAGGTTATCCAAGTGGTGCAATGGTTGTAAATATTACGGTCTTGTTTGCTATCGCATTAATAGTCATTTTTGTTAGTTGAGTTAAATCAAGTTAGTTTTAGTTACTATTTTAACTTTTATAGGAAGCTTTTGATAAAATATGCCTGTTAGCCCATTAGATGAAATCATTAAGCAAGTTCAAAGTAATGATATAGCAGAAAACCGCTTAATTCTTTTTAAAAGATTTTTGGATGCTGAATTATTCATTTTGATAGATGATCCTGAGGATCCAAAACCTAAATTAATGAATTTAACAGAAGGCCAAATTTTACTTGGATTTGATGCTGAAGAAAAGTTAGCGGAATTTGCAGGTGACAATGCGTTTTTCATATCAATGACCGGTCGCAACCTGCTTGCACAAAACATCTCTGTTGGAATTGCATTGAATCTGACGGATGTTGGTGGAGGTTATATTCTTACCAATGAGATTTTAAGATGGTTGGAAAAGAATACTCAGGCCAAACAAGGTAACATTACTCGGCTGCCAAAAAAAATTGTATCGCCATCAATTGCAAGTGAAACATTTATAAAGTTATTAGATGAGACATTAGCATTATCGCCGGGTTCAGCGAATTATGCGATTTTAGTCCAAGACATTTCCGAAGAAACCACTAACAACTTATTATTAATATTTGTTGAAGCAAGTGAAGCTTATCAGGATATTCTTGCTCAACAGATTTCGGAGGCATTTAAGCTTTCTGATCCTCAAGGTGTGACACTCGACATTATTTTTGCAAAACCTGATGAAGAATTAATTAAGAAAGCATTGAAAATCGGTCTTCGGTTTGATTTGCCCTCAATTCGAGAAGCTTCTAAGCCAAAGGCACCAGGTATCGATCCGAAAAAACCACCTATTTTGAGGTGAATTTATATAAGGACTACCAGGGAATTATTTTTCCAGCCCAATCATAAAATTTACCAGTATCAATTGAGGTATTTATACTTATTAGATTAGCAATATTTTTAGCGGCTGTATTGGCTGAAACTTTTGAATGGGAGGTGTATTTTTCTGTCATCTTTGTTTCAACGGTTCCTGGGTGTATTGCTAAAAGGCAGGAATTAGGATGCGTTCGCTTTAGTTCAATTGCACTTGTTCGTAAGACTTGATTGAGCGCTGCTTTGGCTGTGCGGTAACTTATCCAACCGCCTAAATTGTTGTCTTCTATTGAGCCCACTCTCGCTGACAATACAATCACATGTGATGGACGATCTTTGGGGATTAATTTGTGTATGCGACTGAGAATTAGAGCTGGGCCTACTGCATTTAAGGAAAATTGATTTAACATTGCGTTTGCATTTAAGCGTTTAATTGATTTCTCAGGCTCATCATTATCTATTTGAACACCCCCTGTGGCGATGATGACCAGGTCGTATATATTTGTATCACTATCAATATGAGATTTTATATTCTCTTCGTCAGTGATATCAAAACCATCATTTGATCGCGATAAAGATTTGACAAACTCATAATTTTGTTGAGACAGATAATAATCTTGTAGAGCTGAGCCAATACCACCAGATGCTCCAATAATTAACGCGTTTTTCATATTTTTTCTTTTGTTAAGTTTTCTAATGATTTAGATTTTTTTGATGACTAATCAAACATTCTCTTTTGTTTTGTTTAAAAAACTTCTAGTGTAAGATCATGATAAAAACAAATGGATCAAATTTGCAGCGATATAGTAGTAAGCTGCTATTAATTGACCTACTCCTTAGCAGCCTCTGAGCGTGCCTTGTCTGGGCGCGTGCGCTCAGAGGTTACATGAAAAGCGCCTTCACTAGAATTTTAATTTAGCTAAGAGAAAAAAATGAAAAACTTAAAAGAACAAGATAATGTTTTAATATTTGATACTACATTACGTGACGGTGAACAGAGTCCTGGGGCTACAATGAGCCATACTGAAAAGTTAGAAATAGCTGAGCTCTTAGATGAAATGGGTGTTGATATAATTGAAGCAGGTTTTCCAATCGCATCTGAAGGAGACTTCCAAGCAGTTTCAGAAATAGCAAAACGCTCAAAAAAATCAGTAATTTGTGGATTAAGTCGCGCAAACTTTAGAGATATTGATCGGTGTTGGGAGGCGGTTCGGCATGCGGCTAAACCGCGAATTCATACATTCATTGGCACGTCTCCGCTTCATCGACAAATACCTAATTTGACCATGGATGAAATGGCGGATGTGATACATGAAACTGTAACGCATGCGCGAAACCTTTGTGACAATGTTCAATGGTCTCCAATGGATGCAACACGTACTGAGATAGAATATTTATATAGAGTTGTTGAGATCGCTATTAAGGCGGGAGCAACGACAATTAATATTCCTGATACTGTTGGTTACACTGCGCCAAGAGAGTGTGCGAACCTCATTTCTTCATTAAGGGATAATGTGCCAGGTGCAGCCAATGTTATTTTTGCAACTCACTGCCACAATGATTTAGGTATGGCGACAGCAAATGCTTTGGCAGCCGTTGAGGCGGGGGCCAGGCAAATTGAATGTACGATAAATGGATTAGGTGAGCGAGCTGGAAACACCGCACTTGAAGAAGTGGTTATGGCTTTGAGGGTAAGAAACGACATAATGCCTTATCAGACTAAAATAGATAGTACAAAATTAATGAATTTGAGCCGTATGGTTGCAACAGTTAGCGGATTTCAAGTTCAGTACAACAAAGCTATTGTTGGAAAGAATGCTTTCGCTCACGAAAGCGGCATTCATCAGGATGGTATGTTAAAAAATGCTGAGACTTTTGAAATAATGCGTCCCGAGGATATTGGTTTGGCTGAAACTAGCTTGGTTTTAGGTAAGCACTCTGGGAGAGCAGCTTTACGTGCAAAATTGGAGGATTTAGGATTTGAATTGGGAGATAATCAACTTAAAGATATTTTTGTTCGTTTCAAAGACTTAGCTGATCGAAAAAAAGAAATTTATGACGATGATTTACTTGCATTGATGCATAATAGTTCTTCCGATGCAGAGCATGATAATCTTCAAATCAAAAAGTTAAGAGTTGTTTGTGGCACTGATGGTCCGCAAACTGCTAATTTGACTATGTTGATTGACGGTACTGAAAATCAAGTTGAAGCAAGTGGTGATGGGCCGGTAGACTCAGTCTTCAATGCTGTAAAAAAGCTTTTTCCACATGATGCTACTTTGCAGTTGTATCAAGTCCATGCGGTTACAGAAGGTACAGATGCTCAAGCTACCGTTACAGTAAGAATGGAAGAAAAAGGTAAAATTGTTGTTGGACAATCTTCTGATACTGATACTGTTGTTGCCTCTGCAAAAGCTTATGTAACAGCTTTAAATAAACTATTAGTAAGGCGACAGAAAAAAGTGCCAGAAGCAATCTAGAAACTACACCATGTTCAATAGAATTGTTTATTTAGAGAGTAGTTATAGCTGGTAAAGATGTTTAATTAACTAAGCGATTAAATGCCTATTGACTTAAGCTAAGCCTTTACGTTTTGTCTATTGGATGACTATAATAACTTAACCGACTCTCTACTTGATTAATAGACACAAAAAGGTTTTTTCATGGTTGGACTATCTAGTCTTTTTTCGTCAGACATGGCTATAGATTTAGGCACGGCAAACACGCTTGTTTATGTTAAGGGTAGAGGTATCATATTAAATGAGCCCTCTGTAGTCGCGTACCACACAAAAGATGGAAAAAAGAAAGTGTTGGCGGTTGGAGAAGATGCTAAATTGATGTTGGGCAGAACACCAGGCTCAATAGAAGCCATTCGTCCGATGAGAGATGGTGTTATCGCGGATTTTGATACTGCAGAAGAAATGATCAAACATTTCATAAGAAAAGTGCATAAACGAACAACCTTCACTAAACCGAAAATAATTGTTTGTGTTCCTCATGGAGCCACGCCAGTAGAAAAAAGAGCTATTAGACAGTCTGTTTTATCAGCAGGCGCGAGAAAAGCTGGATTGATTGCTGAGCCAATTGCGGCGGCTATAGGTGCTGGAATGCCAATCACTGACCCAACTGGTTCAATGGTTGTTGATATAGGAGGTGGAACAACAGAGGTTGCTGTCCTATCACTTGGTGACATTGTTTATGCTCGTTCAGTTAGAGTTGGTGGCGATCGAATGGATGAAGCTGTGATCTCTTATTTGCGAAGAAAATTCAATTTGTTGATTGGAGAGACTACAGCAGAACGTATCAAAACTTCAATAGGAACAGCAAGAATGCCCGATAATGGCCGAGGTGCGGTGATGACTATTCGTGGCCGTGACTTGTTAAATGGCGTTCCTAAAGAGGCAGAAATTACTCAAGCACAGGTCGCTGAAGCATTATCAGAGCCAGTCCAACAAATTTGTGAGAGTGTCATGAGCGCTTTAGAAGCCACACCACCTGACTTAGCGGCTGACATCGTAGACCGTGGAGTTATGTTAACTGGAGGTGGAGCATTGCTTGGGGATCTAGATCTCGCCCTCAGAGAGCAAATAGGTCTACCAATAACAATTGCAGAAGAGTCTCTCGATTGTGTTGCTATCGGCACAGGTAAATCTTTGGAGTATGAGAAGCAATTGCGCCATGTAATTGACTACGATAGCTAAATTTTTCAGGGGACGTTTTGGTTCGAAATACTAATGATGAAGTTAATAATGCAAGTCGGGTAAGACGAGTATTATTAGTTATATTCGTTGTATTTTGCTTAATCTTGTTTTTACTATGGCGAATTGACAATTCCAGAGCAGAAAATATCCGTTTGGCTATTTTGGATAAAGTTGTTCCAAATGTAAGTTTCTTAATATCACCATTCACGGTACTACAGAATATTTTCTTGGATTTTAGATCTTATTCTGAAATTTTCGAGATTAATCAAGACTTAACGAAAGAGATTCAAAAGCTAAAACATTGGCAAGAGCAGGCAATACAATGGGAAGCCAAATATGCACAATTATTAGATTTAAATAACGTAAAGTTAAATCCTAAGTTAAGTTATTTTACTGGGATGGTTTTAGCTGATAGTGGATCAGGCTTTAGACAGAATATTTTGATAAATGTTGGTTCTAAAGATGGCATTAAAAATGGTTGGGCTACGACTGACGGTTTAGGACTTGTGGGCCGTATAACAGGGGTTGGAAAAGAAACCTCTTTGGTTATGTTATTGACGGATACTTCAAGTAAGGTTGCTGTATCAATTCAACCATCAGGAGAAAAAGCGATTGTTCAAGGAGACAATACAAGGTTTCCAAAATTAGAATTGATTGAAAAGGGAGATTTGATTAAAGCTGGTGACAGAGTTTTTACCTCGGGTGATGGTCTAGTTTTTCCTAGAGGATTATTGATAGGTAGTGTCGTAAGAGACTCAAATGGAGTGAAACGGGTAAATTTAGCCGCTGATTACAAAAGACTGACATTTTTAAAGGTTATGCGTATGGTCTCGGTTGAGAGTATTATCGAAAGTGATGCTCTGGTTGGAGAAGGTTCAATTCAGGAAAAGGAAATATTCGATGACGAGTAATTTCTGGTTTCAAAGGTTTTTTTATTTTATTTTTAGTCTTCTGTTAGTTGTTTGGCTAATAGTTCCGCAAAATCCTTTGAAACAAACTATACCTACTCCGGATTTTCTATTTTGTTTGACTTTAGCAATAATTTTTAGACGGCCAAACGTTTTACCTATTGTCTTAATTGGTTTAGTTTTCCTTAGTACTGATATTCTTTTTAATAGACCGATTGGTTTGTGGACTGCAATTGTTCTTGTAACTACCGAATTTGCTAGAACTCAGTTTTGGCGTTACAATGACGCAAATTTTATCACTACGTGGCTTTTTGTTTCATTATTGATTGTGATTTCGACTTTCACTCATATGATAGTCTTGAATATATTCTTAATATCACAGGCGGAATTTTGGCACTATCTAATATGGGCAATGTTAACTATATTAATTTATCCAATTATGTTTTGTATAAGTTTTTTGATTGTGGGTTTTGATCGAAAAAATTATTATGGAAAATTTGTTGGTACTAGTGAATGAAGGATAGGGAATTTGATCCAGCTTTAAGTGCAAAAAGCATGGTAAGGCGAGGAGTTTTAATTTTTGCCTTACAAGGAATTTTTGTTGCAGGATTAGCTGCTAGGATGCGATTCTTACAAATTGATCAAGCTGATCAATTTAGATTACTTGCTGAAGAGAATCGAGTAAATGTTCGATTGGTTCCACCGTCACGAGGTCTAGTATATGATAGACATGGATTATTAATCGCTGAAAATGTTCAAAATTACCGAGCAATAATAATAAGAGAAGATGTCGAAGATCTAGAGATTCTTTTAAATAACTTACAAACTCTTTTGAAAATTTCAGATGACAAAAAGAGATTTATTAAAAAGTTGGTGTTAAAGCATAGCCCATTTGTTCCGATTACTGTTTTGAATAATTTATCTTGGAGCAATGTCGCAAAAATTTCAGCAAATGCTCCGGTTTTACATGGTCTAACTGCAGATGTAGGTTTAAATAGGCATTATCCAAGAGGTGCAGATTATGCACACGTGCTGGGCTATGTTGGTCCAGTAAGTGATTTTGATTTGTTAAAAAGGGATGATAATGATCCTTTGTTAAAAATACCAAGGTTTCAAATAGGTAAAACTGGTGTGGAAGCAAAGTTGGAAAGTGTTTTACGCGGAAGCGCTGGTACCAAACGTATCGAAGTAAATGCTAAAGGCAGAGTCATAAGAGAGTTAAGTAGACAAGAAGGTTTGTCGGGGAAAAGTGTACAACTTACAATAGATACAGGCTTGCAAAATTTTACTCTAGCACGATTGGGAAAAAAAAGTGCATCGGCGGTCGTATTGGATATAAATAATGGTGACCTGATGTCGATGGCATCGTCCCCAAGTTTTAATACTAATCTCTTTGTTGAAGGAATTTCCACAAACGATTATGCAGCCCTGCGTGATAATGAGTATAGGCCACTTGCTGATAAATCAGTTCAGGGTATTTATCCACCGGGATCAACATTTAAAATGGTTGTTGCATTAGCTGCGCTGGACAACGGTTTGGTAAAATCTAATGAAAAAATTAGATGCCAAGGTCATATGGAATTTGCTAATCGAAAGTTTCATTGTTGGAAAAGGTTAGGCCATGAAGAAATAACATTGACTGAAGCTTTAGAGCAGTCATGTGATGTATTTTTCTACGAGTTAGCTCTTAGGGTTGGCATAGAGAAAATTACCCAGATGGCGAAACGTTTAGGTATTGGCATAAAGTATGATTTACCTCTCTCTGGTGTTGCTCGTGGTCTCTCTCCAACAAAAAATTGGAAATTAAAGACACAAGGAGAGTCTTGGGTTTTGGGTGATACTTTGAATGTGGGTATTGGTCAGGGCTACGTTCTGGCTTCACCACTACAATTGGCTGTGATGGCTGCGCGAATAGCGAGTGGAAAAGTAGTTGAACCAAGAATTGTTAAAAGATTGGATGGAGTGGAACAGCAGATCTTAAGTCAAAGTGAAATAGGTATTGATCTTTCTGCGCTTAGGCTGGTTCGATCGGGAATGTATGATGTGTCAAATGGAGAAAATGGTACAGCAAGAGCGTCTAAAATCGCTTTAAATGAAATTGCTATGTCTGCTAAGACTGGAACTTCACAAGTTAGAAATATAACAAAAAAAGAACGTGAAACTGGTGTAATTGCAAATGAGGACTTACCTTATAATAGACGCGATCATGCGCTATTTGTTGGTTTTGCACCTTATGACAGGCCAAAATATGCAATCGCCGTGGTCGTTGAGCATGGGGGTGGTGGCTCTAAAGTAGCAGCGCCTATTGCAAGAGATATAATGCTTAGAGCTTTATATGGAGATATACCACCACTTGAAGCTTATCCTGAAGAACAAAGATCTAAAATAGCAAAAAGATTTAAAGATTTAGAATTAAATCCGGTTAGTAAGGCTAATTTAAGTAAGGGAAATGCATGAGTTATCTTGATTATTCTGTGAGAAGAATCCCTACAGGTTTTCAACGCCTGGCTTATATAAACATACCAATTATAGTTCTTTTAATTGTTATTGCATCAATTGGCTTTATGATGTTGTTTTCGGTAGCTGGGGGATCAGCAGAGCCTTGGGCTAAAGTGCAAATGACCCGATTTTCAATTGGTTTTGCAATGATGCTGGTTATCGCATTTATTCCAATATGGTTTTGGAGAAACATAAGTGGTTTAGCTTATTTTATATCATTAGCTTTATTGGTTTTAGTCGAATTTTTTGGAGTTTCAGGAATGGGAGCTGTTAGATGGTTGGATTTAGGATTTATGAGGTTGCAGCCATCAGAGTTAATGAAAGTTACTGTAATCATGTTGTTAGCTAGTTATTATGATTGGTTACCTCGAAATAAGGTCTCCAATATCTTTTGGGTTATTGTGCCATTATTTTTAATATTTTTGCCATGTTTTTTAGTTATTCGACAGCCTGATCTTGGAACGGCTTTGCTTATTTTGTTAGGTGGGCTATCCATTATGTTTGTTGCTGGTGTAAGTTGGTATTATTTTGCGATATCAGGTCTTGGGATCTTTTTCTTTTTATTTTTAATTTTTTACTTAAGGGGAACCGAATTTCAATTTCTAAAGGATTATCAATATAGACGTATTGATACATTTTTAGATCCAGCCAGTGATCCCTTAGGAGCTGGCTATCATATAACGCAATCTAAAATTGCTTTAGGATCAGGAGGTTTTTCAGGAAGAGGCTTCATGCAGGGAACCCAAAGTCGTCTAAATTTCTTACCTGAAAAACATACTGATTTTATTTTTACAACTCTTGCTGAAGAGTTTGGCTTTATTGGTGGTATATCTCTCTTATGTTTATATTTTCTTTTAATTATATTTTGTGGAATTGTGGCATTAGCGTGTAGGGATCGTTATTCTGGTCTAGTAGTTTCTGGAATTACTATGACATTTTTTCTATACTTTGCAGTTAATATGGCAATGGTTATGGGATTGGCGCCAGTAGTAGGCGTGCCTCTGCCATTAGTTAGCTATGGTGGTTCTGCGTTGTTTGTATTAATGATGGCTTTTGGATTAATACAAAGTGCCGATATACATAGAGCGAGATGATAATGGCAATAAATGTTTTATTCTCTGCAAATGAAAGATCTTGGCCTGAATATCGAGATTGTTTAAAATCAAACTTTAAAAAATTTAAGCTCAATGTTGAATTAAAACAACATTTTGATGATCCGACTCTGGTAGATTATATTATTTACGCACCCACTGGTAATTTCAATGATTTTTCGATTTTTCCAAATGTGAAAGCGGTTTTGAGCCTTTGGGCTGGAGTGGAGAGTATAGTTTCAAATCCAACATTGACCCAACCCTTATGTCGAATGGTTGATGAAGGCCTTACTAACGGCATGGTTGAATATATTTTGGCACATACTCTCAGGTATCATCTTGGCTTAGACCAACAAATATTGCAACAAGATGGAGTATGGCGTCACGACACAATGATTACCCCCCTTGCCAAAAAATGTCATGTTGGCATCGTTGGTCTTGGATGCTTGGGGTTAGCCTGTGCCAAAAATTTGAGGCAAATTAATTTCAGTGTTAGTGGTTGGAGTAGAAGAGAAAAGAGCATAAAAGGTATTGATTGCTATAGCGGAGAAGTCGGTTTGAATCACGTCCTACAGAATTCCGATATTTTGATCTTGCTACTTCCATTAACGAATGCAACAAAAAATATATTAAATGCAAATACTCTGTCAAAAGTAAAAAAAGGTGTGAAAATTATCAATGCAGGACGTGGGGCATTAATAGATGATATTGCTTTAGTATCAGCAATAGATAAGGGCCAAGTTGCCGCTGCTACATTAGATGTATTTACGTCTGAACCTTTGCCAAGTAATCATATTTTCTGGCAACATAAACAAATAACCGTTACTCCTCACATTGCTGCAGACACGAGACCTGAAACCGCTTCGATAAACATTGCTGAAAATATTTCTCGAAGTGAAAAAAATTTGAGACTTTTAAATCTGGTAGATCGTTTCCAAGGTTATTAATTTAAAATTTATTTGAATATGGCAGGTCTTTTTTGGATTGTGGCCATTACTGCTTCTACGTTATTCTCATATCCTATTATTCTTGATTGGATGTTGGCTTCTATTTTTAAACCTTCACCTTTTGGTGCAACCCAACATTCTTCGATCAATTTTTTGGCTCCCTTTAAAACATCAGGAGATTTTTCGACTAATGTTTTTGCAAAGCTATTGGCACACGCTAATGGATCTTGGTCGATTTTAGTAATTATTCCAAGACTAAAAGCCTCTTTACCATCGAAGATTCTTCCAGTCATTATGAGTTCTTTTGCAACGTCAGCTCGAACGAGTTTTGGGAGGTTTTGGCTAATTCCTAAATCAGGGATTATTCCCCACTTTGATTCCATAATTGAGAATTTTGAGTCTGGAGTTGCGATGCGAAAATCTGCCGCCAAAGCAAGTTGTATCCCAGCTCCTAATGCCACGCCTTTTATGACAGCGATAACAGGGACTTCAATTTCCTGCCACACGTGACATGGTTTTTGAAACCAATTTGCATTATCACCAAATGGTCGACTTATTAATTCTTCTCGAACTTTATTAAAATTGGAAGCCCATTTTGTGAAGGTTGAAGTATCTAACCCGCTGCAAAAATCGCTACCTGCACCCGTTAATATAATTGCTCTAACTGAATTATCTCTCTTAAGGTTCTCACCAGTCTCAGATATTGCATCAAACATTTCTCTTGATAGCGCATTTTTTTTATTTTCTCGATTAAGTGTAACGGTGGCGATATGATTTTCTATCTTTAATTTTACAAGCTCACTCATTTTTTAATTCCAATATCTTATTAATATTCCAACTAATTTTGAACTATCTTAAGTGCTTATAAGGTTAAAGTATTATTTGAGTTTACTTTTGTTAAGGATTCAAAATTAAGGCGTTGATTTAGAATTTCTTGTAGTGTCTAAATCATCTTTAGTTCTAACTCAATTTAGTGTTATATCGATATTAATTTCAACCCTAATAAAAACTGTTAGGAATAAAAGAATGGCCATATTTTTAGGGGTGGATACGGGCGGTACATACACAGATGCTGTATTGATGAAAGATAATGAAAGTATTATTGCTTCTTCAAAATCTTTAACAACTAAAACTGATTTATCCATCGGTATCGGGAAGGCAGTTCGAGCTGTATTAGAAAAAGGCCGAGTGGATTCCTCAGAGATAGTATTAGCATCATTATCAACCACTTTGGCGACGAATGCTTTGGTCGAGGGACATGGTGAAAGTGTAGGTTTAGTAGCTATAGGTTTTATACAAACCGACTTAGAAAGACAGGGTTTATCAAAAGCAATCAAAAATGATCCAATTATTTTACTGAGGGGTGGGCATACCCATTCAGGTGATGAACAAAACCCTTTAGATTTAAAAGAATTAAAAGTTGCAATTGAAGAATTAGATAAAGATGTATCAGCTTACGCCGTGGTATCAAGTTTTGCAACTCGCAACTCTTCTCACGAAATACAAGTGAGAAAATTTATTCGTAAATTGACTGGTAAACCAGTAAGCTGTTCGAGTGATTTATCAGCAAAATTAAATGGTCCAAAAAGAGCAGTAACTAGCGTTTTAAATGCTCGTTTGATTGGTTTGATTGACAGACTAATCAATGCTTGTAAATTTGAGTTGAAAGCGTTGAATTTAGATATACCGCTAATGGTTGTCAGGGGGGATGGAGCATTAATATCTGCTGAAGTGGCTCAAGCAAGACCAATTGAAACAATCTTATCTGGACCTGCAGCTTCGATCGTAGGTGCTCAATGGTTGACTAATGAAAGTGAGGCTCTTGTCTCAGATATAGGCGGTACAACAACAGATGTAGCAATATTGCGAAAAGGTAGACCAAAAATTGATCCCATGGGTGCAAAAGTAGGTGAATTCAGAACCATGGTCGAAGCGGTAGATATGCAAACAACAGGACTTGGGGGGGATAGTGAGATACATTTAGACTTAAATGGTCTGCAAGATAACTTGGTATTGGGCCCAAACCGGGTGATGCCGATCGCACTAGCTGCAAACAACTGGCCTGAGCTGGTTATACCGAAACTTAAAGAGGTTTTAAGTACAAATAGGTGTGGGGAGTTAGATACTAAATTCGTATTTCTTACACAGAGCAATATTAAAAATGTAAAATTAAGTAGTAGGGAAAAACTTTTACTCGAAAGGATTGATACCAGTGGTCAAGCCCTAGACGAATTGATTGGAAGTAGAATTGAATTAGCGACTATAAACGGATTAGTTTCCAAAGGAGTTGTAATGATGTCTGGAGTGACTCCTACAGATGCAAGCCATGTTTTAGGACTAAGTAAAAAGTGGGATTCGACTGCTTCTCTGATGGCTTTGGAGGTTTTTTCTAAACATCGAAATAGTACAGGTGAGATTTTGGCTAGTAATGCCGAAGAAATGGCAAATCTGATAATATACAGATTGAGAATGCACACTGCGCAGATATTAATAAATTCAGCTGTGACAGAAGATTTGGGAGAGCAAAGTTTAAAATTTGACTCTTTGAAGGATCATTGGCTTATCTCTAAAGGTTTGGAGCATCACAAAAAAACTTTTTTTGTTGATTTTGGTTTAAATTTACCAGTTGTGGGTTTAGGAGCGTCTGCAGAAAGTTATTATCCCGAAGTCGGTAAAATTCTTTCTACCAAAATGGTTATTCCAAAGTATTTTGAAGTTGCAAATGCGATTGGAGCTGTTGCAGGTAGAGTATCAGTTAAATGTGTTGGCACAATTACTTCTCCAGCAGATGGCTGTTTTCGGCTGCATGGTTTAAATAAACAAATAGATTATACTTCTGAAAAAAAAGCGCTTGAAGAAATGGAGAAAAGACTTTCAAAATTAGCGATAAAAAAGGCTAAACTCTCTGGTGCTGAGGATATTGATCTTCACGTTGATTGTGATGTGAGATCAAGTACCATAGAAAACCAGCGGCTATTCATTGATGCAGAAATATCTGTCACAGCCTCCGGTAGGCCACGAATTACTTAATCTTTAACTATTAATAAATTTTTTAATGATAAGACCTACTTATTATTTCGTTAAAATCTTTTTCAAAAATTAACTTTGTACCGTGATAAGCCTCTACCTTTGCAACCATATAAAAATTCTCTTTATCGGATGTTAATGAATTGTATATTTCAGTTCTGATATTCCACATTTTTCGTTTTAAAGTCTGTGTCCAATGTACTTTTGCTGAAGCGCAGAGAGGATCATCGGGGTGAATTGTAAATTTTTCTCTTACAATAGTACCCATTTGTAATTTGTGATCATTGTCCTCAATAACGCCATTATCATTAAAAATTTCTAATGTTACAGCTTCGCTTGTCTGATCAGTAGTTACTGTTTTCGAATAACTTGGTGATCTTATTATAGTCCTAGACCATGGTTCAGCACATTCTGGATCAGAGAATTTATACTCAGGTTTTAAGGATTGTGAACGCACTGGCAGTACTAATTTTCCTTTTTTTAGCTTTAATGTAGTATTTTCAGCAACGGGCCAAACCAGGGGCCAATAGCTATTTGATATCGCTACTCTTAATTTATGGCCAGGCAATAATTTATAAGCAGTTTGATCTAACTCTAATTCAATATTGAAATTCTTATTCAATGGAATGTCGCTTGGCATTTTACGACTGTCCTTATGACAAAGGTTTAATAAACCATATGTAATTCTGGTAGAGGAACCATCTGGGAATACATCACATAATCTCACACATAGATGGCCTCGGCATTTGTTTGAACTAACAGTAAGTCTAATCTTTGGCCTACCGACGATGTCTATCGGGGTTTTTGTAATACTTCCATCAAAGCACAAGGAGTAAGCATCATCCTGACTTTGGTTGCCAGATTGTTCTGGTAAGGAGCTACTCATTGGAAAATAACTACCCGCTGCAAAACCACATATATGTGGAGTTTTTATAAGATAACTTAAATTTTCAGCCTTGCCTCCCAGAAAGTTATCAGATGATAAATGATATTCTTTGCTCTTGATTTTAGAATTAGGCCAATCTTTCTCTATTATCCAATGGCCTGGTCTATGTTTAATTTTTCGATCAGGTTTTACACTTTCTTGTAGATAAATTCGATAATTAGGGTCATTTTCAACATCTGTTTCGTAACCTTTTAACCATCTATCCCACCATCGAAGTGCTTCTTGAAGAAAACCAATTTGTGGTGTTGGATCTGCAGTGTGAGGATATTGATGAACCCATGGCCCAACTATTCCTTTTACTGTTGTATTTTTTACATTTTCAACCAAATGGCTAACAGTGTTCATGTAGTTGTCAGCCCAACCTCCAAATGATAAGGTCGGGGTGATTAAGCTATTATAATCCTCACAGAGTGATCCATGTTCCCAATATGCATCTCGATTAGGATGTTTCATCCATTTTGCACCATAAAATGGAATATTTTCCAGGCGTTCTAGCCACATATCTTTCCATTTACTTCCTACCAATTGTGGGTCTGGCGGGCGTGAGGAATAGGAAAGCATTGTACCTGACCAACTGAGGTTCTCATTTAAAAGGCAGCCACCTTTATAGTGAATGTCATCTTCATAACGATCTACGGATGAGTATCCACTGATTATTGCTTTCAAAGGTGAAGGTTGAAGCATAGCAACTTGTATACAGTTAAACCCACCCCAACTTTTTCCCATCATCCCCACATTTCCATCACACCAAGATTGGGCAGCAATCCAATTGATCACTTCAACACAGTCTAATAATTCTTCTTTAGTATATTCATCAAACATCAATCCCATGCTTTCACCATTGCCGCGTATATCTACCCGCAGTACGATATACCCTCGTCCAGCAAAATATTTGTGCATCATTTCATCTCGTTCGACGGTACCGTCTCTTTTTCTATAAGGAATATATTCCAGTATTGCTGGAAATGGTTTGGTACTAGCCTCTCGAGGCATGAATACTCTTGCGGATAATCGACATCCATCGGACAAAGTGATACCCATATCAGGTTCATCTATAATTTCATGAGGAAATTGAGTAATTATATCCATTATAGGTCCTAGTTATAGTTTTTATTGTTAACTTTAAATCTAGTTATAATTGGTTAAAGCTGCAGCGAAAGTTTCTTTGTCAATATTTCCGCCTGTTGCGATTATTATTATATTGTCACTGTTTATTTTTTCACTATGAAATAAGGCTGCTGCAAGAGCTGCTGCTCCACCTGGTTCTAAAACAAGCTTTAATCTTATAAATGCAAAATATATTGCACGCATGCATTCCTCGTCAGATACGGTTAAACCTTCACCGCAAAGTTTTCTCATTATTGGAAATGTTACTTTTCCAGGTTCTGGTGTCAAAATAGCATCACAAATAGATCCATTCATTGATTTATTTCGGCATATTTTTCCAGCTTTTAAAGATTTTGCCACATCATCAAATCTTTCTGGCTCTACTGTTCGCACTAAATAGTCAGGCGCTTCTTTTTCTAAAGCCAAAGCGACTCCAGCGGTTAATCCACCACCACCGCAGCAGACCATAACTTCTGCATTTGAAATATTTAAGTCCTTACATTGCGTGGCCAACTCCAACCCACATGTTCCTTGCCCTGCGATAACTAATGGCTCATCGTATGGCTTAATTAAAGTTAGATTCCTTTCTTTTGAAATTTTTGCTCCAAGTTCCTCTCTATTTTGGTTTGTCCGGTCGTAAAGGATGACTTCGGCGCCAAGTTTCTTCGTATTAGTAATTTTTAGAGCTGGAGCATCCTTTGGCATTATTATAACTGCTTTAGTACTAAATGCTCTGGCTGCATTTGCTACTCCTTGAGCATGATTTCCTGAGGAAATAGCGACAACGCCATTTTTTCGTTGCTTTTCAGTCATTGCAGAAATTGCTGACCAGCCACCTCTGAACTTAAAACTACCAGTGTGTTGTAGTGACTCTGCTTTTACAAAAATATTCTTTCCTGCAATTTCATCTAAAAATGGCGAATTTAGTATAGGGGTCGTCCTTACATGCCCTTTTAATCTAACTGCTGCGGAACGAATTTCTTCTATATTGATCATATGGTTTAGCACTCCTTGGAATGTCTGATATCTCAGTTAAAACATGCTTGGGTTTCCATGGCAATCTATCAATTACTTCATATTAGATTAACCCAAGCTATATCAAACCAAAACTGAATGTCGAAATATCAAATAGTATGATATACGCATCAAAAAAAAGGTGGTGTTATCCTTTTATCTTCTCCTAGCTAAATATTTCTTGGGCATTGAAAAAAATTGTCCTTCTTAACACGATGAAATATAGGAAATACATTGGCATAAGAACAAATATGAAAATTGGCGTCTGTTAATGCATTTTTTAAGAATTGGAATATTTTTTGACAAAAAAGCAAAAACTTATAAACGGCACATCTGTTGAGATACATGGTCATGACGATCTACCGGTGGTAGTATTAATACACGGCTTGGGTTTGAATAAAGATATGTGGAAAGAGTTTATCCCAAGTCTTTTAAAAAATTATAAGGTTATAAACTTTGATTTGTTTGGACATGGAGATAGTGAGTCATTTAAGACAAAACTCAATTTAGATCATTGTGCGAGACAGATTTATGAATTGTTGCACCATTTAGAAATTGAAAAAGCTCATTTAATTGGATTTTCAGTTGGTGGTATGATTAATCGTAAGTTTGCTTTAATTTATCCAAGTAGAGTTTTATCTTTGGTTATCTTAAATTCCCCTCACAAAAGGGAAAAAGAGATGCAGGAGCTTGTTGAAAAGCGAGCAAAACTGGTGCTTTCAGAGGGTGCTTTGGCTACACTAAATGATGCCCTTGAAAGATGGTTTACTGCTGAATTTAGACATAAGCGACCTGATGTTTTATCTATGGTAAGAAAGTGGCGTAAAATAGTTGACCAGAAAAACTATGCTGAGATTGCAGAGATACTTGCTACTGGAGTGAAAGAACTAACTGGACAAGAAATCAACAATTTAATTCCAACTTTAGTAATAACCTGTGAGCATGACTCTGGTAGTACCTGTTCTATGGCAGTTGAAATTTCAAAAGAATATTTGTATTCGGACTTGGTGATTATACCAAAATTTAAGCATCTGGGATTATTAGAGTCCCCAAGTTTATTTCTAGGTCCAATTTTAAAATTTCTTGAAAGGGTAAAATAATGGCTTCAATATCAGGTGGACAAGCAGCAGTTAAGGTATTGGAAGCTGAAAAAACAAAATACGTTTTTGGGCTGATTGGATCTGCAACAATGGAAATTTTTGATGCTTTATATGACTCTGAATGTATAAATTATATTGGTGTTCATGATGAACGCACTGGTGTGCATATTGCTGATGGATATGCAAGAGCCTCGGGTAATGCGGG
>Ga0163111_10000329_pt1 | contig 28666 bp, 28 predicted proteins | sample CRUFie1St18metaG_FD_109645 | JGI IMG/M metagenome (GOLD analysis project Ga0163111, IMG submission 109645) | Marine microbial communities from the Costa Rica Dome - CRUD Field 142mm St18 metaG | ecosystem: Environmental > Aquatic > Marine > Oceanic > Photic zone | place: Costa Rica: the Eastern... | reverse complement strand
TCATCGATTACATTCCTTCAAGCAATTATTTTTGCTTTTTTAGGTGGAATAATTCTAAATTTAATGCCATGTGTTTTTCCAATTATTTCACTAAAGATATTAAGTTTTATTTCTATTAGCAACGAATCAACAATAAAGATTAGACAACACGCATTATCTTTTTGCCTTGGTGTAATTTTGTCATTTTTAACAATTGGACTTTTACTTGTATTTTTAAAACAGGCTGGAACATATCTCGGTTGGGGTTTTCAGCTTCAATCACCAATCACGGTTGGACTATTAAGTATATTAATGTTTCTGATTGGAATTATTTTGTTAACAGATATAAATATTGGATCATCACTAACAAGATTGGGTGGAGCTGGTTCAAATTCTTTGAGTGGGTCTTTCCTAACTGGAGTACTTGCTGTAATAGTTGCATCTCCTTGCACAGCACCATTTATGGGTGCTGCACTTGGTTACGCTCTAATACAGCCATCAAATACAACGCTTCCAATCTTTGGGTCTCTTGGTCTTGGTTTTGCCATGCCTTATTTAATTTTATCTATTTTTCCAGGTCTTATAAGGTCTTTACCAAAACCTGGTCAATGGATGGTTACATTAAAAGAGTTTTTTGCTTTTCCGATGTTTGCAACATCTCTATGGTTAGTATGGGTATTTAGCTTACAAACAAATACTGATCTACTAATAAGCCTACTACTTACAATGCTTATAATTGCCTCTTTGTTATGGATAATTATTAAATTAAAGAGTAAGTCCTCAAGGTTAGTTTTATGGGCTTTGATTTTGATAAGTATTCTTTATGAAAGTCAACAGATAGTCTCTACTAGCAATAATATTAATGATAAAGTCTTATCAGATTCAAGATACGCTAACAATATAAAATGGGAATTAGGAATTGAGGAAAAGTTACAGAAAGAAAATCAAGCATATTTGATCAACTTTACAGCAGCATGGTGCATCACTTGCCAAGCTAATGACAAGATAGCCCTTTCAAGGCCAAAAATTAAAAATTATCTGAATGATAAAAATATTAAATATATTGTTGCGGATTGGACAAATAAAGATGATGAAATTCTTCAAGCATTAGAGTTATATGGAAGAAATGGAGTGCCTTTATATGTGTATTGGAAACCAAATATGGAAAAACCAGTTATCTTACCCTCAATACTCACAGAACAAATCCTTCTAGATAATTTCTAAAGTCACGCATTTAATAATATAATCCAACTTTATTATCATATAAATATGGGGGAGTGAGAATATGTTTGGTACGCCGTTTCAACTTTTTGGAGTTGTTCACCTGATTACAATCGTTATGATTGTTATTGTTTCAATATTCTTACCTAAATTTTATAAGAATAAATCAGATGAACAAAAATCAGTAATGACAAAGATTATAGTCTTCATTATTGCTGCACACTTGATTATTTCACCTTATAAAGATCTTTATTTACTATCAAATCCATATGATTGGAGAGAAACTGTTCCACTGCACATGTGTGATTTATCTGAAATATTTTTGGTTTGGTTTTTTCTTGGAGGACCAAGAATTTTATATACCTGTGCATTTTTTTGGGGGCTGGGTGGCGCAACAATGGCAATATTAACTCCTGATGTACCTTATCATGATCTAGACTATATATTCTTCATGGTTGGTCATGGGATGATTGTTGTAGGGATAATGTTTGCTACGGTTGGTTTAGGAAATAGGCCCTATCTTAAAGATATACATAAAGTAGTAGGCATAACTTTATTTATATTATTACCAGTTGTGTATTTGCTTAATATGTTATTGGGTGAACCAGCAAACTTCTGGTATTTAATGGAAAAGCCAGCTGGAGCTTCTTTGATGGACGGTATGCTAGATCCTCCACTTCACTTATTACAGACAGCACCACTCGCAATAGCAGTGTTTTACTTGATTTACTTACCTTATTTTATTAAAGATAAAATTAGATAAATAGGTTTTGTTTTTGCTTTAATGGTTAAAATAAACATAAAATAGGAAATGACTGATTAATTATGGATAATTTTATAAATTTAGTAAATGACGTTTGGAATAGAGGTTTCCTAGGTATTGATCTTGGATCAATAATATCTTCTCTAGCCGTAATATTAATAGCTTTTTTATTTAGAGGTTTTATTATTTCAGTTATTCTAAATTCATTATCTAAACTGGCTGATAAGACAGAGTCAAAAGTTGATGATGAAATACTTGATGCCCTAAAGAAACCTGTTGGGCTCATACCTTTAACAATAGCTTTATATATATGCACGCTTATTCTTCCGCTTTCTGGTTTAATCGGTGATATTGCAACAAATGTAGTAAAGTCTTTTGTCATATTTACAATATTTAGTGCCTTGTCTGGAAGTATAAAACCAGTTTTTGAAGCGCTCTCAACTAAATCATGGCTTACTCCATCTATGCAAATGTGGCTCGAAAGAGCATTGAAATTTATTGTATGGGTTATTGGTATTGCAATAATACTTGATATTTTTGGAATACAAATAGGACCATTAGTTGCTGGATTGGGATTATTTTCTGTTGCCGTTGCACTCGGTGCTCAGGATTTCTTTAAGAATTTAATAGCTGGGATACTTATTATTGGAGAGCATAGATTTCAACCAGGAGATAGGATTGAGGTATCTGGTCAGCTTCATGGCATTGTTGAAGCAATTGGTTTTAGATCTACTGTAATTAGAACTTTTGATTCAGCGCCAATGACAATACCTAACAAAGATCTTTCTGATGTCAAAGTTATCAATCATGGTGAAATGAATAATAGAAGAATTAATTGGAGAATAAACTTAATATACTCAACTTCTGTTAAACAACTTGAATCTATAAGAAACCAAATAAAACAATATATTATTGATCACGAAACTTTTTTGCATGATGGTGATTTTGATCCTGTAGTTAGAGTAGTTGAGCTAGGCGCAAGCTCTATTGATGTAATGATCGTAGCCTATGCTCCAAAAATGGGCTTTGCACCTTTTAATGAACTCAAAGAAACATTAATTTTCAATATAATGCATATCGTTGAAGAAAATGGTTCTGAATTTGCATATCCTTCAACATCTCTTTATGTTGAATCGATGCCTAAAAATTAGTGATAAATGATCGAACAAATAATCTTATCTTCAACATTAATAATATTATTAGGCTTATTTATATGGGGAAAGTACAGATATGACGCTCTAGCAGTAGGTGCGTTGGTTGTCTTAGTATCAATTAGCACAACATTTCAACTTGAAATTATTAATCCTAAAGATGCTTTAGAGGGATTTTCTAATCCAGCTGTAATGACAGTAGCTCTTGTTCTGATTATTAGTCAAGGTCTAAAAAATGCTGGATTATCAGCTTTATCAGGCAAGCTTTTAGGAATTAAAACATTTACTGAAATACAATTTCTAATCATCTTAATGCTCATAGCAGCAACTCTATCTTCATTTATAAATAATATAGGCGCACTTGCAATTCTTCTACCTCTTACTTTAAGTGTTTGTCAAAAAATGGACTGGCACCCCTCAAAATTCTTAATGCCATTAGCTTTTTCATGTATTTTAGGTGGAATGAATACACTTATTGGAACACCTCCAAATATAATTATCTCTGATTTCTTAGAAACAGAAACTGGTGCAAGTTTTAATTTCTTTGACTTTTCATATGTTGGTATTGTTATCACAATTTTAGGCATTCTTTTTATTTCATTTTTAGGAAATAAATTTATTTTTTTAAGAGAAAAAACGCATGAAAAACCTCTCATTAATCTTAAAGGATATTTATTTGAAGTTGTTGTTAATGAAGGAAGTTCCGCCATAGGTTTAACCCTTTACAAGTTTAAAAAACAAGCTGGCGAAGATGTAGAAATCCTAGGGATTGTTTCTGATTCTGGATCTGTTAAAAAAGTTCAAAATAACATGCGAATAAAAGAAGGACAGATTTTGGTAATAAAGAGCCCTCCAGATGATATAGGTGACATTTTAAGCCTTTTTAATTTTTCAATACCTAAAGAATTACATTCCTTTGATGAAGCCGATCTTGAAGAAATAGAAGTAATGATTACTCCAGGTTCAAGGTTAATAGGAAGAAAATATGAATTTTTTCTAAAATTAGCTTTTGAAGAACTTAATCTTTTGGGATTGTGGAGAAAAGGCTCAAAGTATAGAACAAGACTGACAAGGGAAACTTTCAAAGCAGGTGATGTTTTGTTGTTAGGTGTTAGAGATCTTGATGAAGAAGATGTTTCTAATAAGATCAATCATTTGGGACTTATGCCAATAAGACAGAGAGACCTTCAAGCCATTCCAAGTAGGAGTAGATTGCTAAAAGGATTAATCTTTTTTATTGGATCAATTTTACTAGTTGCCTTTAATTACCTTTCTCCAACAACAGCCTTTCTTTTATGCGTCTTATGTTTTGCAAGAATTAAAATAATAGATAGTAATTTTTATCGAGAAATTGATTGGCCAATAGTCATTATGCTAGCAGCAATGATTCCAATAGGAATGGCCATGAAAACAACAGGATTAAGCGACTTAATTGCTACAAATATTTCTCATTATGCAGCCAACCTTAATCAAGTCTGGATTTTAATAATTATATTGATAGTTACTATGGGTATAACAGATATTATAAATAATGCTGCCACAGCAGTTATAATGGCGCCTATATCCTATGGTATTGCTATTCAGTTAGGATATGAACCTAATGCTTTTTTAATGGTTGTCGCAATAGGTGCAAGTTCTGCTTTTCTGACTCCAATTGGTCATCAATGCAATACTGTTGTGATGGGCCCAGGAGGATACAAATTTACTGATTATTGGAGAATGGGTCTTCCTTTAGATATTTTAATTATTCTTGTATCAGTTCCAATGATTTTGTTTGTTTGGACATGACAGACAATAAATTTAAAAGGCCTAATAAGCTTACAGGAAAACCTTTTGAGCCAGGTTTTGTAGATGAAAATGGCAGAGTCTTTTTAAGATATCTAAACAAACATGGCAATGATGGTTATTATCTTGAAGAATGGAAAAAAGACATGGCTAGTTATTTAAAAAAAGTTAAAGAGATAAATATCAGTCACGACTAAGATCTGCTATTGAATCAATAATCTCTTGATATTTTATATAAAACTCTCTTGATTCACCTTCTGCGTTTGTAAAAGGAGTTATAACATCAGAACCTGTTTCAATTGAACCAATTTCTATTAAAGCTCGTCCAACTCTTATTGCTTTTTCAACACCAGCCCATTTAAGGTATTTCATTATTCCCCATTTTTGAGTAGATCCAAAATCATCTTGTGTATATTTACTGATTCTTGTTATGACGATGTCATTTTCTCTATCAACAAATGTAAATTGCCCAAACTTGCCACTAGTGTTAAATATTTTAGAGTCTTCTTCATAGTTAGAAACCCACCAATGAAGTGAATAGTATCTTTTATGTCCATTTCTAGTTGGTGTTTGCCAAACAGTTTGGAAGGTTTCATCAATAAACTCTTTTGAAATTAATTGATTTCCATTCCAATTACCGTCTCTTGCAAATAATAAACCAATCTTTGAATAATCTCTTGCTGACATATCCACACAACAATAAGTCATTACATTGCCATTTTCATCTTTCCATAATCTATAATTTGTAATTCCAAGTGGTTCAAGCAGCCTTTCCTGAAATAACTTATCAGCCTTCTTTCCAGTAGCCTGAAAAAGTATATCTCCCAGAAGCATTGAATTAACATTATTGTATTCAAATTTTACTCCTGCATTCTTTTCAACACCCACGCTTTTTGCATATTCAAGGTGATCTGTCTGAAAAAACATTTTTTCGTGTTCATGCTTTGGGAATTCAAGTCCACTTGACATATTTAATAAATCTCTTAATGTAATTGATACCCTTTCGTCATTAAAATAATTCAAATATTTAGAAACCTTGTCATCTAAACTATTAATTTCACCCCTATCTATTGATATGCCTATTAGAGCTGCATAATAACTTTTTGCCATAGACCATGATGTTCCAAAAGAATTTTCATCGTAACCATCAGCATATCTCTCAGATATGATTATTCCATTCTTAATAACAACGACTGCTTGTGTTGCATTATCGGTAAATGATAAATCTATTAATTTTTTAACCTTTGCAGAAGAAATATTTTGATTATCAGGAGATGTTTTTAACCATGATTCATTCTCAGGAAAATAAGATGCAGAAATATTTGCAGAGAGAAGAAAAATATAAAAGGATGAAAGGACTAAATACGTTTTATTAAAAATTTTCATGCAATATGTGGGTTAGTAATTTAAATATATGATTAATATATACATTTTGATTTGATAATCAATCAATTTATAATATAATTATTTATTATATTTAATTATAAATATAATTAATAATTCAATTAAACTAATAACTTAATAACTATGAAATATATATTCACAACTCTCACATTATTATTAATGCATACCCAAATCTATGCTGCTAACTTTGAAGTTAAAATGCTTAATCAGGGTAACACTGGCGTCATGGTATTTGAGCCTGCATTTTTGAAGGTCAATGTTGGTGACACAGTAACATTCAAATCAATTGATGCAGCACATAATTCTGCTTCTATTCAAGGAATGATTCCAGCAAATGCTTCTCCTTGGTTTGGTGAGCTTAGTAAAGATATCGCAGTTACTTTCGATGTTCCTGGAATATACGGATATCAATGCACTCCCCATTCGATGATGGCAATGGTCGGAATTATACAAGTGGGTGATGATCTATCTAATTTAGATAAAGTTAAATCAGCTGCTCAATCATACAAATCAACATTTGTAATGAATCAGACTAGGTTAGACGAATATATTTCTATGGTTAAATAGTGAAAAAACCAAAAAACTTATCAGATTTATTTGCTCTTTCAATGACAAAATTTTTTAGGTTTGTTGCTGATACTTTTTTTGCTAAGCGTTATGGTCATAGGGCTGTTGTTTTAGAAACTATAGCAGGTGTACCTGGTATGGTTGCTGGTATGCTCATACATCTTAGAAGTCTTAGGAAAATGCAGACTGGGTATGGTCCTCAGATAAGGGAAATGTTAGCTGAAGCTGAAAATGAAAGAATGCATTTAATGTTTTTTATTGAGATAGCAAAGCCTAATGTATTTGAAAGATTTTTAGTAATAGCTGCTCAAGCTATTTTTATGGCATTTTATACATTCATGTATATCTTCTTTCCAAAGACATCTCATAGGATGATTGGATATTTTGAAGATGAGGCTGTAAAAAGTTATACAGAGTATTTAAGTCTTGTTAAAAGCGGAAAGGTAATGAATATAAGAGCGCCTAAAATTGCAATCGAATACTATAATCTCAAAAAAGATGCCAGACTTTCAGATCTTATAATTTCTGTAAGAGCAGATGAAATGCATCATGCTGAAGTTAATCATGATTATGCGGATAATCTTAAAAGAAGAACATCAAAGCGTAATTTAGAAAAAGATGCAGCCTAAAGTTCTTATAGATTAATTTATTAGTTCTATATTCTTTATTTATACTTTTTTATAATATTTTGTGTAAAATTATCGTTCCATTGGGGCGAGTAACTCAGTTGGTTAGAGTGTCTGCTCGACACGCAGGAAGTCGGGAGTTCGAATCTCTCCTCGCCCACCAATAAGTAATTACAACTTCATTGATAACAGATACTCTTTCGTTGCAAGAAGTATTCTTTTATCTTCTTCAGAGTTACTTTCACTTAATAATTTTTCAACTTCTAATATAGATTTATCGACAGAACCCCACTTACCTTCTGTTCCTATCCTTTCATTCAGTAAATCATTGAATCTTCCAAGAATGTCCTCAGGAACATCAATTTTATTTTTAGTACATATGATTCTTTCAGCAAATATTCTAAATCTCTCATCTTCAAAATTTCTTGAAATCTTTACAAGATGATCGATGTCATCTGTTAAATGGAATTCTTGCATTAAGTCCTTATCTTTATATGAGGGGAAGCCTCCAGAATATATAGTTCCCTCAACATAGTTTGGTTCAGGAAAGTTCATGATCCTGTCCTGCATAGCCTGAGATACCTTTGTTTGGAAATCCTGATTAGTTTGAACTATTTCTGCTCTTCTTTGAAGTTCGTTGTGGTCAATATCAAAGTGATTATTTTTAGTAAGAAGTTTATTTGAGCATATTGGTATAGTTTTATTTATTTTATACTTCTTTAATGGTGAATCTCTTCCGCCAGATTGAATCAATTTATTTATTTCAGTGAACTCTAAATTAAGTATTTCATCTGGATCAAAGCTCAAGTCAAAGAAACAAATATCATTTGGTCTAGAATTATCTGCTCCACATATTACGACAGGATACTTAAATGGGTGTCGCCTATAAACTTCTCCTAAAGCTAAAAAATCACTGGAATATAAAAGATTTTTAACTCCTTCTTTGGTTGAAATATTTAAAAAAGAATCAAATATCTGAGGTATTTCATTCACGATAACTTTACATAAACCTATCATAAATTTACAGTCAGATATTGCATCATGAGCATCACTAACATCTATTCCATGTTCTTTAGCCAAATGTTCGAGCTTAATACTTAATGTTGGTCCTTCTTCAAAAAGTGGGATAGAAATCTCGTCAGAGAAAAAAGCTGCAATGTTATGAATCATTAACATTAAATCAAGTCTACCGTTTTGGTTGGTATTGGTTGTATATGGCTCAAGTAAATTGCACCAAAATTGTCTTCTTATAAGTTCTTCGTCAAATGCATGTCCATTATAGGTAACAAAAATAGAAGGATTATCAACACACCATTCCTTCCATTGATTTTGTATATCTCTCATCATTTGGTAATGCAAAACATTAGATTTAAAAGAGTTGATTTTTTTATTGGTCAGCATTGCTTTGGGTTGAGGAATAATCCATGGCAAAGGTGTGCAGCCAATATTTTGTTGATCCTTAATATTTAAATTATTATCAGCAAGTATTGATCCGCACTGAATAATTTGACTAAAGTCTTTATGGATACCTGTTGTTTCAGTATCGTAAAATATTAAGTTATTGCCCAATATTACTCTGCAATATATTTCCCAAGCTCATGTCTTGCAACAGCCCTTCTGTGCACTTCATCAGGACCGTCTGCGAGCCTAAGTGTTCGCATATGAGCATACATAGAAGCAAGAGGTGTTAATTGTGAAACTCCTTCCCCACCATGCATTTGAATAGCCCTATCAATAATTTTAAGTGCAACATTTGGTGCATATACTTTGATTTGCGCTATTTCACTTGCAGCAACTTTATTTCCTACAGTATCCATCTTTACTGCAGCATCTAAAGTTAAAAATCTAGCTGCATTTAATTCAATTCTTGATTCTGCAATATAATCAAAATTAGCACCCAAGTTAGCAAGGTTTTTACCAAATGCTATTTTATTTGGGTCAATTCCTCTTCTGCACATTAATTCAAGCGCTACCTCAGCAGAGCCGATTGCTCTCATACAATGATGAATTCTTCCTGGTCCGAGTCTTCCTTGTGCTATTTCAAATCCTCTACCTTCTCCAAGAAGAAGGTTTTCTTTTGGAACTCTTACATTGGTAAATTTCATATGAGCATGGCCATGAGGCGCATCATCATAGCCAAATACATGCATCATTTTCACAATTTCTACGCCCTCTGTCTCCATTGGAACAAGTATCATTGAATGTCTCTGATGTTTTGGATTATCTGGATTAGTAACACACATAAATATAATAATTTTACATCTTGGATCTCCTGCTCCAGAGGTCCACCATTTTTCACCATTTATGACGTATTCATCTCCCTCAAGAACAGCTGTAGCCTGCATATTTGTTGCATCTGATGATGCAGTTCCAGGTTCAGTCATACCAAAAGCGGATCTAATTTTTCCATCAAGTAAGGGCTGTAGCCATTCTTGCTGATGTTGTTCATTTCCATATCTTGCAATCACTTCCATATTTCCAGTATCTGGAGCACTGCAATTCATTGCTTCAGATGCGATATGAGATTTACCCATTTCTTCAGCGAGATGCGCATACTCATAATTACTAAGACCAGCCCCAAATTCACTCTCAGGTAAAAATAAATTCCACAGCCCAACTGATCTTGCCTTATCCTTTAATTCGTCAATCACTTCTGGATAACTATTCCATCTGTCTTTTCCAACTTTTATTTGTTCATGAAAAAGATGCTCTTTCGGCATAACCTCCTCTTTAATAAATGTTTTTACTTTTTCTACTAATGATATTGCTTCAGGTCTTAATTTAGGCATCATGAGGTTAAATCTCCCACTATATTAAAAATTTTGATACTATTATAAACACTGTGAATAGTATAATTGTTACTTGTTTCTATAATAGCTGTATGTTTAATACAAATCTATATGAAATTATAAGTAATTCATATGAAAAATAATCGGGAGTTTTTAAAATGAAAATAAGTTCTTTTGACCTAAATCTCTTCGTTATTTTGAACGCTATATATACTGAAGGCAGTCTCACTAAAGCTGCAGAAGTCGTTGGCATTACTCAACCTGCAGTTAGTAATGCACTATCAAGATTAAGAGAAAAATTCGATGATGAACTTTTTGTAAGAACAGGCTCTGGAATGGTGCCCACTCAAAAAACAGAAAATATGATTAATGATGTGCAAAACGCGCTAAGCTTGATTCAAAAAAGTGTTAATGAGCCAGATACTTTTGATTCATCCTCAACAAAAAGAAATTTTAAATTATCTCTTGGTGATGTCTCAGAAGGTAGAGTCTTGCCATTTATTATGAAAGAAATTTATAAAGATGCTCCTAATATATCTATTGGAAGCTTTGCATATATGAGGAGTGATCAGGTTCATGCTCTCTCAACAAATAACTTGGATTTTGTTGTTGATCCAGTGATTCCAGTATCTAATGAAATTAATTCAACAAAAGTTTTCGAAGATGATTTTGTTGTTATGCATAGAGAAGGTCATGAAATATCTAAAATAAAAGATGTATCCGTTGATGATATTCTTGATCAAAAACATTTACATGTTTCGGGAAGAAAAAGAGGACTTCATCTTATAGATGTTGAGCTAGACAAAATAGGCTATAGAAGGAAAGTTGCTTTAAGATGTCAGCATTTTTTAATTGCTCCAACAATAATACAATCTACGAATCTTGTTTTAATGGGAACAAGAAGTTTTGCTAAGAGAAATAACCTGCCATTTGTAGAAATTCCTATTGAGATTCCTTCTATGGAATATTTCCTAATATGGCACAAGAGCGATGAAGGTGATGGCGGTCATATATGGATGAAGGATCTTATTATAAGAGCCTTCAAAGATGCGCAAAGATAATTAACTTAAATTATGGCTAGCTGTTTTAACAATGCCTCCATCAGAAGTAATGGTCTCTCCAACTGTATAAGAACCTGCTCTCGAACATAAGAAAATTACCAATCCAGCAATATCTTCCGCAGTGCCCACCCTTTTTCTTGGATTTCTTTTTTCGATCTCAGAATAGTCATGATTTACAGCAGCACCAAGCATATTGCTAGGATAAGGCCCAGGAGCAATTGCATTAACAAGGATATTTTCACTTACTAATTGTGCCGCCATTACCCTTGTCAAGTGGTGAACTGCAGCTTTTGATGCGCTGTATGAAAATGTTGGCAAAGCTGGAACATTTAAACCATCAATTGATCCAATGTTTATAACTCTTGAAGGATCATCTAATGATGCATTTGAAGTAAGAAGAGATTTCATTTTTTGTGTTAAAAAAAATAAACTCCTAACGTTTAAATCCATTACTTTGTCCCACCCTCCTTCAGAAAATGACTCAAAAGGCTCACCCCATGCCGCTCCTGCATTATTAATCAGAAAATCTATTCCGCTTTCTTGTTGACTGATCTGACTAACAAAATCATCAATGCCTTCTTTTGCACTTAAATCACATGGAATTGCAATACACTCTTCATTAAAAATCTCAGACAGTTCTTTTGCTTTTTCTAATAAAGCTGGAGCTTTTCTAGCGGTTATGTATACTTTCACTCCATTTGCTAAAAAGCCAGCTGTAATCATTTCACCTATTCCTCTTGAGCCGCCTGTCACTATTGCAACCTTATTCTTAACACTAAATAAATTTTCTATTTTCATTTTTAAGCCTTACATAAATTATTAAAGGATTTAATTATATTGCATTTTTATTTATTGAAGCACAAACGATCTGCTAATTATTGTAAAATGCATCACATGAATAGCTTTTCTAATGCTCTTGCTGACCTATCAATTGGAAATTACATTCCATTAATGGCTATATCATTAATTTTATTAATAGGTGGAGCAGATAAGTTGCTAGATGCAACAGAAGATTTGGCAAAAAGATTAGGTACAAGCGAATTTATTATAGGTCTAACTATTGTTGCATTAGGTACATCGTTGCCTGAAATTTTTGTAGGAATACAATCTGTATCAAAAGGAACAGAAAATTTAGCAATGGGAGCCATTGTTGGATCAAATATTTCTAATATAGCTCTGATATTTGGAGTTGCTTGTATTGGAAGAGAAATTTACCCAAAAAAAAATATTACTAGCAAAAGACAGTATGTTCCCTTAATTATTTCAGCAGTTTTATTAGGACTATTTCTTTATTCAGATAACCTCATTACACCAGTTGAAGCATTATTTATATTTTTAGTTTTACCTATATTTTTATATGTTATTTATTCAGATAGAAATATTGGAGTGAAAACTGATGCTAAAGTAGATGAATCTAAACAGAAGAATGCAATATGGTCGCTAATTATTTTAGTGATATCTTTTATTGCATTATATTTTGGATCTGAAGGTGTCGTCTTAGCTGGCAAAGGCATGGGTGAAGCTTTTGGAATATCTCAGATTGTCGTTGGTCTTATTGTTGTGGCAATTGGTACTAGCCTTCCAGAACTTGCTGTCACTATTGGGGCAATAATGAAAAAGCGAACCGATGTTGTTATAGGTAATGTTATAGGCTCGAATGTACTAAATATAGTTTTAGTTGTTCCGATTATTGGTTTTTTTGGAAGTGGAAATAATTTAGATCCGGTTTTATTTGAGCGTGATTTTTTTGTAATGATTTTTCTTACTATCTTTTTTGCATTGTTTGTCTTTACTCACTCTAAAAAACATATTTTTACAAATGTAAAACTAATTAATATTGGTGGATATATATTTGTTTTTATTTACATTTTATATATTTTATATCTAGCAAACATACTTTAATCTGTATATAAAAATCTATACTTTTAAAAATATATCAAAGAATTATGTTAGTTTTAAAACTTCTTTGGTCTTGGTCTATAGAAATATAAGAGAATAAGTCCAACGATTAACGTAATTACTTCAAAAATAAAATAGGTGTTATAGAAGCTTGGAGTTGTTGGTATTAATGAAAAAAGTACTCTTCCTAGCGCAATAGAACCAACAAGGAATGTGATAAATTTTACAGCAAAAATTCCAATATTTTCTTTAAAAATTCCAATCAAACACATAACACCGATACATAAATTTAAACCTCCATATATTCCAGCAATCTCTGAATACCCAAGAGGAGATTTAATCGCCAATCCTACAGCATCTAAGAAAGACGGGTAATCTAATTCTAATGCTCCAAACATTGGATCAAGAATAGCCCAAATACCTATAGGCGCATAAATAACAAACATAAGCAGCAAATAAAGCCTTACAAGCCAGATCATAAATTAAATCTTTAGTTTAAATTACATTGGTAAATATTTTGACATGCAACTTTCAGCACTGCCCATTATTTTCATCATTAATCTAGATTCTGCAGTTGAATCAGATAAAGATGAATAGGTTTCACCTCTTAAAGCTTCATCAAGCGTACATTGACAATATTCAACATAATCAACACCCATCATTGCAAACATTGGTGCTAGACCTTGCTCATTACCAGCAACTTCACATTGCTCCATGTAGGCCTCCGAAAATTCTTTAATGAATTTCTTTGAAGCACTATTATCTTCTTCTTTGGCCTTAGGTGAAGAAACTTCAACTTCAGAAACTTCAACATCGGCAACAGAATCTTCAGACCCGCCACATGCGAACAAGAAAAATACACAAAATGAACCTATAAAATAATTTTTCATATTTATTACTCCCCATATGATTAATCCAATAAGTTAACACACATTGCGAGCTTAGTAAAAAATAAGTAAATCATTTAAATTTATTTTTATAATTAAAAAACAAAAATGATAAAATATTATTATGAATAAAATTTTAAAGTGCTCTTTTTCTATTATGATTACATGTGCTATTTCTTTTTCTTTGAGCGCAAATGTAATGCTAGACAAAAATGATGTTTTAAAAACCCCTCTTCCAACACCCTACGATGGTAAGATTTATTCGGCAAATGATTTAAATAATTTCATCAACAAAGCCATAAAAAATTATAAGCAGCCTATACTTATTTTTGGAGCGAATTGGTGTCCTGATTGCAGAATCTTTTCAGGAACAATGGATATACCAAAAATTAAATCTTATATTAACGAACATTTTGAAGTCCTTTATATAGATGTAAAAAGATATGAAATTAATATGAGTTTAATGGAAGAATATGGAATACCATCCCAGGAAGGTGTGCCGAGAGTATTGGTTTTTGATAATGAAAAAAATCTCATTAATAATAGCACCACCGCAGAATGGAGAACTGCTAGAGACAGAAGCGCTCAGGAAATCTTCAACTTTTTTCAGGAAATGAATAAAAGTTAAATTCAATATCTAATCAAATTGTTTTGAAGCGCTGGCATAGATCAAATAATATAAGCCGCCAAAAACAAGCATTCCCGAACAGATATGAAAAATTAATGCATAAGAATTTGTAGAATCCAGAACAAAGCCGGCAACCATTGGTGCGATAATTGCTGCTACCATCCCAATACTACCTGATATTCCGACGAGAGAGCCAGTATACTTAGGGCCAAGATCAGCATGATTCACTCCAAACCCACCTGCACAAATACCCGAACAAACATTAATTAAGCATAGCAAAATTACAGCATTTATTAGTGAATCTTCATTAGAAATAAAAAATAACAGAATTGCAGAACCAAAAAAACCTATTGAATTTACAGTTTTCCTAACTTTTAAAACCTCATAACCTTTTTTTATAAGTCCATCTGCTAGAAACCCTCCCAATATCAAAGCAAACATAGCAACAAGGCATGGTATTACAATTGAAAAAATAAAAATATTTGATCCCAAATCAATACCCATGCCGCCTTGTACTTCTGGAGCATTAACATATTTTGGTAAATATGAAAGAAATGTATATAGAGTCCAGTTATTACAAAAAGTTGCAACAGTAATCGCCATAAATGGCGGATTTTTTAAAAGTTTTAATAATGGAATTGAAGTTGCAGAAATTTTTGAAGGTGCCTTCGAAAGTATTGTATTTAATTCATCTTTCGACAACTTTTTATTATCTTCCGGAAAAGATGTAACAGTAGAATTCCAAAAAAAATACCAAAAAATACCGAGAAACCCAAAAGAATAAAATACCCATTCCCATGAGTAATTAGATATTATCAATGCTGCAACTGCATATGCGAATAATGTACCAGCTGCGATACCACTATTTGTAAAACCTACAGCTCTTGTTCTTTCTTTAAATGGAATCCAGCGTGCATAAATAGCGTGCCATGATGGGAAGGTGACCCCTTCTCCTAAGCCCATAAGTATTCTTATAAAAATTATCCACCATAGTCCTAGATATGCAAAAAAAGGTGTAATGATTGTAAAAAATGACCAAATAAGCAACCCATATCCTAGAACTTTTCTACCTCCATATTTATCTGCTAAATATCCGCCAATAATCATTGTAATCATGTAACCAAAATAGAAAGATCCATAAATAAGTCCTACTTGAGATTCAGACCACTTGAACTGTTCTTGCATAGGTATCATTGCTACAGAGATATTTACTCTATCTATGTAACAAATAAATACAGCTAAAAAAGATAAAAAAATTACTTTGTATCGATAAGGTATTATCATTCTGGAGTATATTTTATTGGCATTTCCTGAATTGCATGAACAAAGTTATTAGGCGCAACTTTCCAATCTCCATTCATCTCAAAATCTTTAAATCTTGTTAGGAATTGAGAATAAAATTCTTTTAACTGCATCAATGCAACTGGTTTTCCTAAGCAGGTATGCCTTCCTATACCGAATGCTAAATGTTTATCGGCATTTTCTCTAAGAATATTAAATTCATCAGGATTTTCAAAAATATCAGGATCCCTATTAGCAGCTCCATACCATAAAGATATTTTTTCATATGGCCCAATTTTTTGACCATTTATCTCAGTTTCCTCTAATGAAGTTCTTCTCATGTGTATTACTGGTGAGACACATCTTACAGTCTCATTTATAAAATTAGGTAGCAAGTCCAAGTTTTGCATCAATAAATCTTTTTGTGTTTGATTTTCATGTAAAAGCTTGATGCCACCACTCATTGTATTTCTTGTTGTATCATTTCCAGCAAATATTATTAACAACCATGAACCATCAAGAAATTCATCAGTTAATTTCTTATCTTCTAGGGTTGCATTTGCAATTGCACTTAGTAAATCTTCAGACGGATTTTCTCTTTTATTTTTTAAAATAAATCTCCCATAATCAAACATTTCATCAACCATAGCGTTGAACATATCTATCATAGCTGGATCTGGAGTTGAATCTGATTTGCCTTCATTTTGTTCTTTTATCATTTCATAAGTGAAGTATTGAGCTAGTTCTAAAAACTCCATCCAAGAAACTAATTTTTGTCTATCCTCTTCTGGGATGCCTAATATTTCAGAAAGAGTGAATATAGGTAATTGTTGTGAAACTTGATGAACAAGATTACATTCTCCTAATGGCGCAATATTATCTAGAAGCTCTGTCACTTTTATGGAAACTTTTTTCTGAAGTTCATCAACATATCCTGGTTTAAAAAAAGGCATATGTTCCTTTCTTAACCCTAAATGCATCTCACCATCAAGATTGAGCATATGATCGATAGTTGATTTAAAGAGCTTTGGATGTCTATTTTCTTCTTTACCTAATGTAAGGAGATTCCCTGTTGAATATTGAGATGAAAAAATCTTTGGATTCATAGATACATATTTAATATCTTCATGTTTTGTAAGCACCCAATAGCCTGGTTCTGGATCTGTTGGCATTGAAGGATGATAGAAAACGGGAGCTTTTTCTCTTAGCTCTTTAAATAAATCTATTGGCTGTCCTTTTGTAAATAATTCTAGATCATTTAATGATCCAGAGGCTTTATGAGAATATTTAAGATCATATTTAGAATCATTAATCTTATGTTTGAGCACCTCATCAGATAATACAAAACCATTGGGCATCTTATTCTCCTCCACTACTTCCACCAGCATCACCGTAAACACCAGCATCTCCATTAGCTTGAGGATGGGTAAGAGATATTAAAGACATGAACGAAACTCCATTCCCAAGAGCAGCAGTTATTTCTTTCAAATTTAATTTATTAGAAAGTTCTGGATATGGTTCTGAGTTCCCTGTTTTTTTATCTACAATTAAAGCATCTTTTTTAGATACTAAGAAAACCTCATCTGATATGATTCCTATCCCATATTGATCAAAGATAGATTTTTTGAATCTTTTTCTAAAAATAATTTTTCCTGTGTCCCACGACATTTTTGCAACTTCTTTTGAAGATGCAAGAAAATACATATGATCTTCATATGAATGAGGAATAAATGGAACCATTGAGCTATGTACGGTTTCTTGGTAATGTGACCATAATAAATCTCCAGTATCTTCTCTAAAACAGTGCAGCATCTTTGATCCAAACCATGTCCAAGAAAATACAAGAATATAATCCATGTATTGTGTAATTACGTACGGCTTGTGGCCTTGAGGCAGATTTCCAACCCAAACAGGCTTGTTATCGGTTAAATCATACTTAGAAATTGAGCCTTTTTTACCAAAAATTGCTACTTTATTCATAAAATTAATAAATTTAAGACCCTTCAACAACAACAAGATTTCTGACAACAACATCTTTAACATCATCACCCATAATACTTAATGCTTTTTGATAATCTTCAGTATTATAATAATTGAGAGCTGTTTCAAGACTATCGAATTCTAAAACAGCAGAGAAAACCATCTCATCGCCTTCTAGTATTTTTTGAACTGGCCCTCCAATTAATAACTTGTAATCACCTCTCTCTACAAGAGGAGCTGTAGCTTCAAAGTATTGATTAAATAATTCTTGATTTTTAATGCCGCGAACTTGTCCTATCCAATATCCTTTTTTCATAATGTTTAAGTTATTTAAGAATAACAAGACTATCAAGAAAGCGATTAATCTTCAATTAGCAATGGTAAAGATGGAGGTAGAAGAATTATTTATTATCCTCAACAATTTTAGTTACTAAGTCACTTGTTTCTTCTATGATTTTTATAAACAACTCTGCAGCTTTTTTTGGATCAGTGATATCTATGCTAGTAACTATTCTATTTTCATAATCAGAATACCACTTATCATACTGCCATTGATAATCTGGAAATTTTGACTCAAAAACTGGTAATAAATCTTTTAATTTTCCGGCTACAAATTTACCACTAATATGCTCTGCTGAAAGTTGAATGAAGAATATTTTATTCCTCAATCTAGTTACTATTTGATACTCAACTCTTTTGGGCCAATGAGGTAGCTGCCATGAAATATAATCTCTTTTAACTCCTTTTAAGTTGATAGAATTATCTAGCTTCATAAGTTCGCTATGAACTTCACTAACTTTTTTATTAACTTTTCCTAAAACAATTTCATTAGATTTCTTAATATCATCTGAAATCATTTCAAAAAGCTTAGTGTCTATCTTTTGTTCGCTGACTTTTAAATCTAATCTGCAAACATTACAAAAGTCACCAAGCAATTTAAAAATTTTTGAGCTTGACGACTCTGAAACTTCAACCTCGTCCTTATCTGGTTCAGCTATAAAGATATTATTTATTTCGTGATAAATCTTTTGATAAGACATTAAAGCTTCGTCATTTCCTAACATTTGCAATCTCAACATAAGAAATGGAAGTGACTTCATTTCCTCAGAACCTTTAATGACTCCATCTTCCAACATATTTTCGGTAGCTGTTAAAATTTGTTTATATAAACTTACTTTCTCTTCAAAAACTCTTTCACTCCTTTTGCTTTCTTGTTCTACTTCAGTTTGTTTTGTAAGAAGGTAGTTAGTTAAAATTACAACAAAGATGGCTCCAAAAGATGCGCCAATTACTGCGCCAGCAACTCCTCCTTGAACTTTCTCATATAAAGGCGAGAACCCAAAATATACAGAAATACCAATAATAACTATTGATAAAACTGCTTTATTAGCTTTGTCCATATCAGATATTCTACTTTAGTTAAAGTAAATTGGTAGGGATGGAGGGAGTCGAACCCCCACGCCTTGCGGCACTTGGTTCTAAGCCAAGCGTGTCTACCAGTTCCACCACATCCCCAGGCCTATGCATTATATAGAGTTATATTGTTTAAGTGGAGTATTTTTTAGAGATCGTAATTAAGTAAATTTTTTCTGTGCTTATGAACAATAATCAGACCAATTAGTGTTAAAAATCCCAGACCTGTTGTAACAAGATCATGAAACAGAATATCTTCGTAATAAAGACCGCATGCTTTTCCAAGCAACATAAATGAACACAAATAAATCAAAACAGTTCCTAACTGAACTTTTGAGGATGAAAATATAAATCTTATAAGCACATAACCAGACGCAACAAAAACTCCCGACATTGTCCGAATAAAGCTTGCAGCAGCCGTGTTTCTTTCTATTTCTGCAAACGCAGGGTACCAAGTATAATCAGGTAAAAACATTACTAATAGGCCTAATATCAAAGAGGCTAAGCCTATAATCAATAAATATCCTTTAAAAATTGTGGTCATATAACTCCCAACATGAATAAAGCAAGCATAAGTGAAAGCCCTCCAAAGGCCATCCAAATATACATTTCTTTATAATTGTTAAATTTATATGAATTAATTGCAAGAAAACAACAAACTATTGGTGCTATAACCAAAATTCCGTAGCCTATTAAAATAGCTAGAGGAATAAAAGCTAAGAACAGAAAAACCTGTAAAACAAACCTATTCATTACTTATATGAGACAATTATTTATGCAAATTGTCAATTTTGAGAATTATCTAAATCTTCCTTTTGCTGAATATTAGAAACTTCTGTTTGAAGTTCCAATATGACTTGATTGAGCTGATTTTTATAATTATTTAACGCTTGAACTGAGTCGTCTAACAAAATTAATTGGGTGTTCACATTATTTAAATTCATTTCTAAATTATTAAGATTCTGATCAGATAATTCTAAATTATCAAGTTTTGAGATATTTGAGCTAATATTATTTTTCATTAGGCTAAGATTTTTTTGGTTACTTTGGATGTCTTTTTGAATAAGTAATAGAAGTTTTTCAATCTCGGCCGTCTGATCAGTTAATTTTTTAATATTTACCTTATTTCTTTTATTGCTTAAATCCCAAAGCTTCCTTATTTCTTTATCAAGAAATTGAATGGAGGCTGTTATGTCAGTCATTGAATCATTATTCGTTTCATCCACAATATTAATTTGCTCTTCTATTATTGATAAGCGTTCATCAACAAGGGTCATGGAGGACTTGTTGCTTTCAGTCTCAAAAGTTTGCCAAATTACTAAAAACAAAATACTCATAAATACCGCAACATAAATGAACCCAATTAACAAACCCCCATTGTTTGATCGATTAAGGTAAGCAGGGATTTTCTTTTCTATTTTAAGATTACGTTTCATAAGCAATTAAAATTAAATAACATTTAGCATATAATAAGTATCTATTTTACCTTAACTTAAAATTAATAATGAATTTAGATTTTTCCGATGATCAAAAACTCCTTAAAGAGGAGGCAAGAAAATTTCTTGATAAAGAGAATGTATTATCTAGAAACAGATCTGTTTTAGAATCTGACAACAAGATTGATCACGATTTATGGAAAAAAATAGTCGATCTTGGATGGACAGGTATTAGAATCCCAGAGGAATATGGTGGTCTAGGCTTGGGACATCTTGAGCTTTGTGTTATCGCTGAAGAACTCGGAAGATTTCTGGCGCCGGTGCCTTTCTCATCTTCAGTTTATTTATTTACAGAGACTATAATCAATTTTGCCAACGATGAAATTAAAGATAAAATTTTACCCAAACTTGTATCTGGTGAGGTTGTTGGGACTCTTGCAGTTACTGAAGAGCTAATGGCGCCATCTAAAGATAATATATCTCTAAGTTCTGTAGATGGTCTAATTAATGGAAAAAAAATAGCTGTGCCTGATGCTGAAGTAGCAACCCATGTAATTGTCGTTGCTAAGACAAAAAATGGAATATCTCTTCAACTTGTAGACCTATCCTCTAATGGAGTTACTTTAGAACATCAAGAGAATATTGATGAAAGTAGAGGACATTTTTCTATCAACTTTCAAGATGTTAAAAGTGAGGTAATTGGTGATGATACAAATGGTTGGAATTTATATGAATCAATTATTGATCAGGCTGCAGTATTATTTAGCTATGAACAAATAGGTGGCTCACAGGCTTCTTTGGACATGGCAATTAATTATGCTCAAGAAAGATATGCATTTGGACGACCCATAGGATCTTTTCAGGCTATTAAACATAAATTAGCTGATATGTATATTGCATTAACATTAGCTAAATCAAATTGTTACTATGCTGCTTGGGCTTTATCAACAAATTCAGCAGACCTTCCTACTGCATCTGCTACAGCAAGAGTGAGCTCAACTAAAGCATTTCAATTATGCTCGAAAGAAAATATACAAACTCATGGAGGAAATGGATTTACATGGGAATATGATTGCCATATGTTTTATAGAAGATCAAAGCTTCTTTCTCTAAATATAGGATCATTAAGTAATTGGAAAGAAAAATTAGTAACTAGTTTAGAACAATCAAATATAAATTAAGGAATAAATATGGATTTTAATGACACCCCAGAACAAGCGAAGTTTAGAAAAAAATGTAATGAATGGCTAGAAAATAACGCTGAATATAAAGATAGATCTTCTAAGGGAGATTCTTTTGCCAATAAAGATCTTGTTCAAGAAGCAAAAATTTGGCAAAAGAAAAAATACGATGCTGGTTGGGCTATGCTTCATTGGCCAAAAGAATTCGGTGGCATAGGCGCAACACCAATTGAAAGAATCATCTGGGCTAACGAGGAGTCTAAATTTGATGTGCCCAGAGGAATATTTGAGATAGGTCTTGGTATGTGCGGTCCTGTAATGATGCAATATGCTTCAGAGGAACAAAAAGAAAGATATCTACCACCAATGGCAGAGGGAAAAGAAATCTGGTGTCAGTTATTCTCAGAGCCTTCAGCAGGTTCTGACGTTGCTGGATTAAGGAGTAAGGCAATTCAAGATGGTAATAAGTGGATTATAAATGGACAAAAAGTTTGGACTTCTGGAGCACATTTTTCTGATTATGGAATATTAGTAGTAAGGCATGATGCTAATTTAGAAAAACACAAAGGTTTGACATTCTTTTTTGTAGATATGAAATCTCCTGGAATAGAAGTAAAGCCAATAAAACAAATAACAGGTGGTTCAAGCTTTAATGAGGTATATTTTACGGATGTTGAGATACCTGACTCACAAAGACTTGGTGAAATAGGAGATGGATGGAAAGTTGCAATTACCACATTAATGAATGAGAGATTGGCTGTTGGCGATGCTGGAGGACCAGATGTTGATGATGCTTTTAAGTGGGCAAAGAAACAAGACAATCTTGGTACACCTATATTAAGTGACAAAGCAGCAAGAGAATCTATTGCTGATTGGTATTGCGAGACTAATGGTCTTAAGAATACAAAACTAAGAACAATGTCTGCCCTATCAAAAGGAGACACTCCAGGACCAGAAGCATCAATCACTAAAATTGTTAGCGCAAATAAACTTCAAGATATTGGAAATTTTGGAATGGACTCTATGGATATGGCGGGGATGCTAAAAGCAAATACGCAAGAAATCAAAGGTTTTCAAAATGCTTGGTTAGGAGCACCTGGTATGAGAATTGCGGGTGGTACTGACGAAATACTAAGAAATATTATTGCAGAAAGAGTTTTAGGTCTACCTCAAGATCCCAGAGCTGATAAAGGCCTTGCATATAAAGATATACCTTCAGGAAATTCTTAGTTTATCTAAAATTTGTAAGAAACTGTAAAAAATCGGTATTACTGCCATTAATCTGAATCTTTCCAGATGATATGGCAGTTACAGGGCTTTGAGTTCCAACTAAAATTCTTTTAAATTCAATTTCATCAGCAAAAACTTCAATATCACAATTTTGTTGAGCTTTATCTGAAACAACTGCAACTTTATTTCTAATGTGAATATTTTTAATGATTCCAGATGAAAAATTAAAACATGCTAGCTGATCTTTATTAACTTTATCAGGATTCAATCTAACTGATAAAACATCAAATAAGGTGTGAATTGATATTTGTTCAAGCAATTGGTCAGATCTTTCTATTAATATAGTTGTATTGAAATCTTTATCTAATTCAAGAGCAGATGTAAGAAAGTAATTTCTCTTATTGGGATTAGAAGATCTTGCAGCTTCATATATTAATGCCTCTTTTCTTAGCTTTTTCACTTCGTCAATGAAATAGTCTAAAACTATTAAATGATCGCTCAGCTCCAATGCCCACTGCATGTCATTAGCATCAACGGCATTTCGTAATTGCTCAAGGAGCTTCTCATTACCTCCACTTAATTTTGAGATCCTAATAGCCCTATCCTTTCTGGACAATGGATCAAGTTCTGATGGGTTTCCACTAAACCATCCTAAATAGCCATTAAAAATACTTTTTACAGACCACCGCACAGTTCCATAAAACTCATAAAGATATGGTGAATTTTCGATATCAGCAGGTAATTTAATAATTTCAGCTATTTCATCTGGATATAGTCCTTCATTCATATGTCGTATTGTTTGATCATGAATGTATTGAATTGCATCTCTATAAATCTCTAGAACTTCTTTAATGTTTTGCTTTCCAATAATAGGCTTTGTATGACTAGGAAATAGAAATTCAGCATCAAAGGTTTTCATATGATCTAAGCTATTTATCCATCCCGCTACATCTCTATGAGTTGTTCCTCTGATTGTATATAAATTAGGAAAAGTCTTATAAATATTATCACCTGGCATTAATGTTTTATGGTTTGGTAGCCATACAAAAATTTGATCATTTGTTTCTCCAGGAGCATGGAAAAGCTCAAATTCAATACCGGCAATATTAAGATTAAGATTATCTTTAAATGTGACATCAGGTTTTATATAGCCTGTTGGAGATTTTGAAACGCTTAGGCTTGGTCCTATACCTACATTAATGAGATCTTCATCAGATAATAAAGTTCCAAACATCCTATTGCTTCGTTCAGTAATAATTGGATTTAAGATTCCCATAATTCTTTGAACATAGTAATCGGTATCTTCATGAGCAATAATTTGAGGTTTTTCTTTTTGATTATTTAAATAAAAGGCGGTACCGAAAGTGTGATCTCCATGATTATGAGTATAAATAATTGCTTTTATAGGATTTGTATTTCTTTTACTAAATAAAGAATATATTTTTCTAGCTTCATATATGCTATCAGAAGCGTCTATGATTACATTACCGCCCTCTCCTTCAACCATAATAGAATTTGCGATACCGAAACCAATTGCAAAATGTATAGTCCCGCCTGGTGTTTCATATGAAAGAACTTGTTGTTCAAATTCTTTAGAGTGTTCAACCAATCTTTCAGCCTCTGAGGAGGTTGGTACATCTAAATTAACTGAAACTGTTTCAGAACAAGATATTAAAAATATAATAGTAGAAACTGATATAAATTTTTTATACAAATCAGTTATGCTCTTAAAGGAAACTCAACATTATTTCATCAACAAGAATATTTGAAGCATCATCATACGATATAGATCTGCTTGACCCATCCCGCCAAACAGTAAGTACGGTCCATACAGTCTTATCTTCATTTAAATCTTTTAGATTAACTCTTAATATGTTTTCAGTGACTGAATATACGTCGTCTACATACATATACTCCCAATAATATCTGGAGTAATAATGATTCCTGCGATAATCCTTGCTAATAGTATCTTTAGTTGTGAAATTAATATCAAAAATTAAATTGGAATCTTGATTATACTCAAGGCCTCTTTCCTGAATTGAGTTTCTTAAGTTTTCTTTAAACTTCTCTAGAACTATTGGATTAACTTCAGCGCTTATATTAGAGCTGTTTATCTTTATATTAAAATCGTTATAATTATCTAGATTGAATGTCTCAATTGAATCAATTTTGATGTTAGATTGAGTTGTGGAACATCCGATTAATAGAATCAAACTAAGTAGTGTTGTTATATTTTTCATAAAGTAATTTTTAATGTTGTATGTTTAATTTAGAAGATCAAAAGTATATAAAACTATTAGACCTCAATGCACAAATATATACTGAATCTGAATTCAAATGCAAGCATATACACCTAGATTCAAAAAGTGATGAGAAAGTATTCATGGTTGCTTTTAGAACTATACCAGAAGATTCAACAGGAGTGGCTCATATTCTTGAACATACTGCATTGTGTGGTTCAAAAAAATATCCTGTCAGAGACCCTTTTTTCATGATGATTAGAAGATCTCTAAATACTTTTATGAATGCATTTACATCAAGTGATTGGACTGCCTACCCGTTTGCCACTCTTAATGATAAAGATTTTAATAACTTGTTGAGTGTTTATTTGGATTCTTCCTTTTTTCCAAATTTAGATGAGCTAGATTTCCTTCAAGAAGGACATAGGCTCGAATATAGCGATGAAAATAAAAATGAGCTAGAAATTAAGGGTGTTGTTTATAACGAAATGAAAGGAGCTATGAGTTCAGTTTCAAGTCAACTTTGGCACGGACTATCTAAGCATCTTTATCCATCGTCAACATATAAATACAATAGTGGTGGCAATCCCGAAGACATAATTAATCTTACTCATGATGATTTAGTTAATTTTCATAAAAAACACTATCATCCTTCTAATGCGACCTTCTTCACTTTTGGTGATATTAATCCTGATGAGATACAAAAATATATTAAAGAAAACGTACTAGAAAACTTTGAACCTTCCTCTAAATCAATTAAGGTTGAAAATGAAGAGCGAATAAATTCACCGAAAACTGTATCTGAATTCTATAATCCTATGCCAAATGATGAAGACAACCATCATGTAGTGCTCAGTTGGCTACTTGGAGAAAGTCATGATCCTGTTGAATTGTTAGAATCTTACTTAATGTCGAATATTCTTCTAGACAATTCTGCATCGCCACTGAGAAAAACTTTAGAAAATACAGATTTAGGTAGATCACTATCTCCGTTAACTGGACTTGAAACAGATCACAAAGAATTAGTATTTGGTGCAGGTTTAGAGGGTGTAAGTTCAAACAAACAAAAAGATGTTGAAGATTTAATTTTAAATTGTCTTAACGATGTGGTGACTGATGGAATACCTCAAGATCTTATAAATTCCTCTTTGCATCAATTAGAGATTAGACAAAGGGAAATATCTGGTTCAGGTATGCCATATGGTCTGCAGATTATGCTTAGCTGCTTACCAGCATGTATTCATAATGATGATCCTTTAAAAGTTCTTGATCTAGATTCATCATTCAGCAAAATAAAAGAAAAATTAAAATCTGCAAACTATATTGAAAAGTTAATTCAAGAAAAAATTATCAATAATAATCATAGAGTAAATTATTCTCTTATTCCTGATCCAGAATTTAATAACAAAAATGAGGAAAGAATAAAGAATAAGGTTAAGAACATATCAAAAACAATTTCATCAAATGAAAAAGAAAAGATAATTAATCTAAGTCTTAATCTTCAAAAAAGGCAAGAATCAATTGATGATCCTGAGGTATTACCTAAAGTGACCAAAGATGATATTCCATCTACACGAAACTATTCAACCCCAAAAATACTTAATGACAAAAATTTAAGTAGCTACTTTTATAATACTGGAACTAATGGTATTACATATCATTCAATGATTTTCCCATGCCAGAATTTATCTGAAAATGAATTTAAAGTCGCTTCACTATTTGCAAATACATTAACAGATATTGGTATTGGCGACATGAATTATGAAGAGGTCCAAAAACTACAATCATCTTTTACTGGAGGAATATCTTCAAATTTTGTTTTAATACCAAGTAAAAATAAAGATGAGCACGTTCTTGGTCTTAAAGTTTCTTCAAAATGTCTTGAAAAAAATGAGATAAAAATGCAGGAATTAATGTTGCAAACTATAAAAGAAGCCAATTTTAACGACAATAATAGAATATGTGATATGTTGAACTTCATTTCTTCGGATAGTGAGAGATCTCTTATACAAAATGGTCACATGTTAGCGATGAGCAATGCAGGCGCACAAATAAATAATATTGCTTCTACTAATGATATGGCGTCTGGTTTAGGCTTTATTAAAAATACTAAAAATCTCTCTAAAAATATTAATGATGATGGCAATCTTGAGAACTACATTTCTTATTTTCATTCAATAAAAAATAAAATTTCTGAAATACCTGCATATACTTTTACAGCTTCATCATTAGGTATGGCTGATAGTTCACTTAAATTTGAATTTAACCAAACAAATACAAGTTTAGAAAATCAGAATTATTTTGACATACAGGACAAAGCAATAGGATGGATAACAGGTGCTCAGGTTTGTTATTGTGCTGAGGCTTTTCCAACAGTAGATTCATTTCATCCTGATGCTCCAGCTCTTACTGTCCTTGGAGCTGTTCTAAGAAATGGTTATTTACATTCTGCAATAAGAGAAAAAGGTGGAGCATATGGCGCTGGCGCTATGCAAGATTCTAATAATATGATTTTTAAATTCTTTTCATATCGCGATCCTAGATGTTCTGAAACATTTGATGATTTTAAAAATTCAAGGAAATGGTCTCTAGAAAACATTACTAAAGAACATTTGAATGAGGGTATCCTTGGCATCATATCTAGTATAGATAAACCATTATCTCCATATGGTGAAGCGATGAGTGATTTCATGTCTTCGCTTGATAATAAAGATAAAGAAAATAGGTTGCATTTCAGATCAATGGTAAAACAATGTTCAGTGAATGACATTGTTGATGTCTCCAGAAAATACTTATTCAATCAGTCTTCAAAATCTTTGATAGCTGGTGAAAAGTATAAAGAAGAAATCAAAAGTCTAGACTTTACAATAAAAAATATTTAATCAAAAAAACAAAAATCTTTTTTTCTTAAGCTCTTTAGCGCATCCCCAGTATTGTTTTTGGTATTTAGTTGATCTATCTTGAACTTTGTCAGCTACCTTAATAAGCCATTGTTTCTTTCTATATGTTTTCTTATCAAAACCACTATAACCCTCATGATAGGCTAAATATAAGGAGCGGGCATCAGTTTTTTCAAAGCCTTGATAGTATCCTTTACTGGCATACCAGCCAATAAAATCTGCTGAATCATTAAAGTCTTTTCTAT
>Ga0163111_10000328_pt1 | contig 28694 bp, 26 predicted proteins | sample CRUFie1St18metaG_FD_109645 | JGI IMG/M metagenome (GOLD analysis project Ga0163111, IMG submission 109645) | Marine microbial communities from the Costa Rica Dome - CRUD Field 142mm St18 metaG | ecosystem: Environmental > Aquatic > Marine > Oceanic > Photic zone | place: Costa Rica: the Eastern... | reverse complement strand
GCGCCAAGCACGAATTACGAACAGCACGCGGTAATAACCGCGAAGCTGCGTGAAAACTGAGAGAGCCATTTTTAATCGCATTTTCGCAATAGTCTAAATCTTCTTCGCTATTGGACATTCTATGAGCCTCCGGACACTGGATCTGCGACAAGCTGCGCTAAAACTTCAGATGACGTTACAACGCTTGGAATGCCTGCGCCCGGGTGAGTTCCTGCACCGACAAGATAGAGGTTTTCAATCTCTTCGCTAATATTGTGTGGCCTGAACCAGGCCGATTGAAAAATACGAGGCTCAAGAGAAAAACCTGCTCCATAAGGACTTAGGTAGCGTTTCTCAAAATCCTCAGGAGTTAGTATGTGCTCTGCAACGACTTCACTTGAAAACCCAGGGATTGTCTCTTCTAGTACTTTGCGCATCTTATTTTTATAGATTTCTAATTCTTGAGACCAGTCGACTGGAGTTGGCGTTTTGAGATTTGGGACTGGAGACAATGCATAGAAACAATCGTCACCCTCAGGCGCAACGCTGGGATCCGTTATTGAGGGGCGGTGAAGATAAATTGACATGTCATCAGCTAAATAACATCTATCAAAAATATCACTTAATAATCCACGATAACGAGGCCCATTAATAATTGTATGATGCCCGACGTCCTGCCATTTTTCTTTCGTATTTCGAGTACCAAAGTACCAAACAAAAAGCCCCATTGACCAACGCGATTTTTTTAACCTATTTCCCGACCAACGTCTCTTTTTGTGAGTTGGAAGAAGTTTGTCATAAGTCCAGCCAGGATCCGCATTAGAAACAACAATATCAGCGTTCAGTTTAAGCCCATTTTCTAATATAACTCCATCAGACTTCTGACCATCAACGCTTATCCTGGCAACATTGGAATTTAATAATACCTGCCCCCCCTGTTCTTTAACTACGTTAGCCATAGAATCGGCCAAAGCCTGAACGCCACCTTGTACGTAGTGAACACCAAAAGCCTTCTCCAAATGACTTACTAAAATATACATAGAAGTTACATTTCTTGGGTCTCCGCCGATGAATAGTGGATGGAAGGACAACGCCATCCTGAATTTAGGGTCTTTAACTCGAGCGGATACGTGGGCGTATACAGATCTATCTGCTCTTAACCTTATGAAGCCTGGAAGTTCCTTCACTAAATCCCAAAGCCTGTTCATGGGTTTTCTGCCCAATCCCTCAAACCCAAAAACGTAACGCTTTTCACAATCGGTAAGAAATTTAAGGTAACCTTTTAAATCTTGCGGAAAATTATGAGTAACTTCAGCAAGCATATCTTTTTCATCTTGCCGTACCTGGAAACGCGTTCCGTCCGGCCATCTTATCTCATAAAAAGGATCTAATGGCACTAAATTAACATCTGCAGCAAACTCTCTTCCACAATCCGCCCAAAGTTTTTCAAATACCTCAGGAACCGTAAGTATTGTCGGACCTAAATCAAATCTAAAACCATTTTTTGTAACTGATGAACCTCTGCCACCCACGCGATCTAACCGATCAATAAGAGTTACAGAATAGCCTTTAGCGCCCAGTCGCATTGCTGCAGACAAACCTCCGAGGCCAGCCCCTATTACAACGGCGGACGATTTGGCATGCGACACCAGAGGTATCTTAAGATTTGGCTCCAAACGTGTCATATTAAATTGACAATACATCTGTCCATTTTATTTTACAATAGATGTCTTTTGTGTTTCACTACCGGCAAGCCCTGCTCTATTTTGTTAATCGGAGGCATATTATACAGACGGTAACCATAAGCCTTTATCGTTTTGACGGGGTAATGCGCCAAATTTGGGCATTTGCTATGATGGGACTTGCGAGGCAAAAACTTAAAAAATTAAATAATTTACGCTTCTGGAAACTATTAGGTTCAGGAACGGATCAAGGATTCACTCCGATCCCCAATTTTGGCGTATATGCAATTCTTTGCGTATGGGATACAGCTGAGGAAGCGCGTGAGATTACAAATAATTCAAAAGTATTTTCAAGCTATAAATCACAATCCATAGAACATGCTACAATTTATATGGAAGCAGTTTCATCTCGTGGGAAATGGTCTCATAAAGAACCATTTTTGGTTAATTCTAAGGATATAGAGGGGCCAATTGCCATTTTAACCCGCGCTACAGTTCGTTGGACAAAACTAATAAATTTTTGGAAGCAATCGCCCTCAATTAGTCAGCGAATAGGGAATAATACAGATGTTATGTTCAAGGTTGGGTTGGGAGAGGTGCCATTACGCCAGCAACTAACTTTTTCAATCTGGCCAAACTTGGGCTCGATGAAAAAATTTGCTCATGTGAGCGGGCCCCATCGTGAAGCTATTGATAAAGTCAGAAGTGGAAATTGGTTTAAAGAAGAACTATACGCCCGTTTTCGCGTAAAGAAAATTGAAGGATATTGGCCTGCTCTTGGCAAACTAAATAATCAGGAAAAATATAGATGAATACACCCTTTCCATTTACGGCAATAGTTGGCCAAGATAATATGAAGTTAGCGCTGGTTCTTACCGCCATTGACCCAAAGATTGGCGGCGTACTAGTGTTTGGAGACAGAGGCACTGGAAAATCCACTGCCATAAGAGCTTTTGCTGATCTATTACCACCGATAAAAGTAGTAACTGGATGTCCAATAAACTCAGAGACCCATGCAGACGTACCTTCTTGGGTAGATACAACGACAAAAAAAACACAAAAAATAAATACTCCCGTAGTTGACTTGCCACTGGGCATTAGCTCCGACCGTATAACTGGCGCTCTGGATATAGAATTTGCTTTAGTTGAGGGAATAAAGAGGTTTCAAACCGGCCTACTTGCGAAAGCAAATCGAGGATATCTTTATATTGATGAAGTAAACCTGTTAGAAGACCATCTTGTCGATTTATTATTGGACGTAGCACAATCCGGCGAGAATGTTGTGGAACGAGAAGGTTTATCAATCCGACATGCATCTCGTTTCATTTTAATCGGCTCAGGAAATCCGGAAGAAGGAGAGCTAAGACCTCAGCTTCTTGATCGGTTTGGGTTATCGGTCGAGGTTTTGACACCGAATACAGTCGATGAGCGTATTGAAGTTATAAAAAGAAGAGATGACTACGATAAAAACCCTGACGACTATGCAGCAACTTGGGACAAAGAAAACAGAAAACTCAGGAACAAAATCCAAAAAGCCAGAAAAAGCCTAGGTTCAATTACTGTAGACAGCAAAATTCTGGAACATTGCGCACAAATTTGTATAGACTTGGGTAGTGACGGTCTTCGAGGAGAGCTTACCCTCGTTAGAACGGCAAGAGCGTTAGCGGCTTTTAATGGTAAAGAATGTGTGGATCTCGGAAATATAAAACAAATTGCCCCAATGGCGCTAAGTCATAGACTAAGAAGAGACCCGCTTGATGACGCAGGCTCAGGAACAAGGGTCGAGAGATCAGTTCAAAAAATTATAGGATAAAAATGCCAGAAGTTAACATGGACAGTGCTAAACTTGCTGAAATAGCTCTAAGTTTGTGTTCGTCGGCACCGCATGATTTTGGAGGTATAGTTTTTAAAAATGCCAGTGAAACACACACGTCCCATATAAGAAGCCTATTTAAGTCAGGGGAAATAAATGCAACAGTCCTTCAACCTTTTTACACACTAAAGGATCTTACCGGTGGGATAGATGCTATCTCTACTATGTCGAGTGGGAAACTTGTTAAGCAGCCTGGGTTATTGGAAAAACCGGGATGGTTTATACAAGTAATGGGTGAGCGATTACCCTTAGAAAATCAAGCCGTAATGTGCAAACGGATAGATGAGAAAAAAATTGGTCCAGTCTTAATTTTGGATGAATCCCGACAGGATGAACCGAATGCTTTACCTAAGATTTCGGATCGGCTCGCATTCGAGGTTGACTTGATCAACGTAAGACATTGTGACTTTAAACCTGCAAAACCGTTAACATCTGCCAGTAATACTTTTCGTGCAAAACTAACCAAGCACCAACAAAAAGCGCTTGTACTCTCAGCCATAAAACTTGGTATATATAGCATCCGTCCGGTATTAATGGCTCAAAAAGCCGCTCAAGTTTTATCTTCTATCGACGGCCGTGAAGAGGTCTCAAACGGCGACCTAGAACTTGCTAGTGTTATGGTATTGGCTCACAGGGCCGTAATAATGGAGAGCACCGACCCCGATCAAACCAATGATAACATTCAGGAAAACAAAACATCTGAAAATGATCAAGGTGATGAGTTTACTAAAGAAGATCAAACACGATTTTTGCAAGATATGATTATTGAAGCTGTAAAAGCAAAACTCCCTGACGATTTGATCAACCAACTTAAGGTTACGAGCAAAGGGATATCAAGGAGCAGCAAAACAGGATTCGGCTATAAGGTAAAAGCCAAAGTGCGAGGACGTCCAAGACCATCCATCAATGGAAGGCCAAACGGCCAAGAAAGAATAGAAATTTTATCAACACTGCGAAATGCAGCCCCATGGCAAAAAATGAGAAAGGAACAACAACCAGATCGAGAAGGAATAATAATACTTCCTGGAGATTTACAAATCCAACAATTCGACAACAGATCCGAGCGAGTAATTATCTTCGTAGTGGATGCATCAGGGTCAGCAGCTGTGGCTCGATTAGCTGAAGCCAAGGGTGCCGTAGAACTAATGCTTGCAAATGCATATTCGAAACGAGATTTTGTTGCGTTAATAGGGTTTAGAGGCCAAGTCGCAGAGACCCTCCTAGAGCCCACACGCTCCTTAGTTCAGGCAAAAAAGAACTTGTCTTCTTTTGCAGCCGGGGGTGGTACTCCCTTAGCATCCGGTTTGGAAAAGGCTCTTAAGATGGCGGAACGCTCACGACTAAATAGCAAAACTCCTGTAATGGCTGTATTAACCGATGGAAAAGCAAACATAGATTTGGACGGGAACCCAGGACGCGACAAAGCAATGGATGATGCTCAAAAGATAGCTAGCATAGCCCGTGACAGTAAAATTTCCGCAGTTTTCATTGATGTTGGTCGACAATCAAATCCAAAACTTCTCGATTTGGCACATAAAATGGATGCGGAGTATATAAATCTACCTAGAGCGAACGCGAAGGACCTTTCTCAATCGCTCAAAACCTCCTTGGAACAAGCGTGACCGTAATTATACCAAACTGGTGGCCAAATAGATCGAATTCCGAATTTATTAAGTCAGACAATTATAATTGGCATATTCAGAAATTCGGCTCTACCGGAAAAAAGTTATTGCTAATTCACGGAACCGGCGCATCTTCACACAGCTGGTATCCGTTGATTAAAAATCTTAACTTAGAATTTGAAATATTATGTTTGGATTTGCCAGGACACGGTTTCACTCGGGCACTTGCAGGTCAAAAAAAGCAATTAATGATAATTGTAGATCAAATTTCTCTTTTACTAAGAAATATCGACTTTTATCCCAATATAATAATGGGTCATTCTGCAGGCGCTGCTATAGCGTACGAACTAGCAAAAAAAATTGAAACAAAACCAAATACAATAGCTATCAATGCTGCATTTGGACAATTTTCAGGACTAGCGGGAGTGGCTTTCCCCTATTTTGCAAAAATCGCTTCTTCTACGACAATTCCAGCAAGATTTTTAAGCCTACTTGCAAGCAAAGAAGAAATAGTCCGAAAGTTACTTGCTAGCACTGGATCCATCATTCCAGAGCTGCAAATAAAGTGTTATCAATATCTTTTTAGTAATACCGAACATGTAGATGGGACGCTACAACTGATGGCTGATTGGGATCTTGGGTATTTTTTGGATCGACTACCTGAAGAAACGGCACCTATTCATTTTTTGGTTGGAGATAAGGATACAACTGTTCCGCCTCACATTTCTAAAAGTTGGGATCAGTCGATGCCTAACTCGTCACTTACCCAATTCAATGGGCTAGGACACCTACTGCACGAGGAGTGTCCCAGCACCGTTTCATCTGTCTTAGAAAACCTTCCGTCTAGTTTTCTCTCACAATAAATGGACAGGTTATTCAGAAACAGAGAGCAAATATGCCCAAATATTGAGAACGTCGGCTTCTTTCTTTAACTTAAAGGACATTTTAGACTTCGCTTTTTTGTCATCTAATTTATCAGCTAAAAATTTCTTAGGGTTTGCTACATAGGTAACAAACTCTGCTTCCGACCATACAAATCCTGTTTCCCCGAGGGCTGCCAGGCTCTTTCCATATTTGAAGCCATCAACACTACCAGCTGTTCTTCCAGAAATCCCGTAGAGATTTGGGCCTGTCTTACCGCCCTTTACAATTGTGTTTCCACCATCATCTACGATCATATGACAGGATTTACACTTATTAAATCCCTTCTTTCCTTTGGTAGCATCCCCCGCCGCAACTGCACTGGAGGCCACCATTGTTAAGGCAGCACAAATGTTCAAAACTTTATTCATAGAATCCTCCACTATTCCTCAAGAGACAGTTAGTGCTCGTTGTGTAAAGTCAACATAAAGTGATATGTTATGCAACTGCCCTTGATACAGCACATTGCTTCCAGAGTGTGCTAAGTGCAAATATCAAGTTTTCTATATCGATATCAGAATGAAGCGGTGATGGCGTGAACCTTAGTCTCTCCGTTCCTTTCGGGACAGTTGGATAGTTTATAGGCTGCACATATATACCATATTCATGCATCAAAATATCGGATATCTGCCGACATTTTATCGGGTCTTTGATCATGACGGGTATAATGTGTGAAGAGTTTTCCAAATGTGGAATTCCGGCTTTGTCTAACCCTGCCCTTAATTTTGCAACCTGCTCGCGCTGACGTAATCTTTCCATTTCCGAAACCTTTAAATGAGCTACTGAGGCGCGCGCACCAGCAGCAATGGCTGGTGGGAGAGCTGTAGTAAAAATAAATCCACTGGCAAACGATCGAATGAAATCACACAAGTGATTAGATCCGGTAATATACCCACCCAAAACACCAAAAGCCTTTCCCAGTGTGCCTTCAATTAATGTAATTCTGTTTGATAGCCCAAGTTGTTCAGAAACTCCTCCACCCCTGGGCCCATACAAACCGACAGCATGCACTTCATCCAGATATGTCATTGCACCGTGCTTTTCTGAAACTTCCACAATTTCTTGCATTGGACAAATATCTCCATCCATGGAATAGACGGACTCAAATGCTACGATCTTTGGCCGGTCACGGTCTATAGCGGCCAGTTTTCGATCCAGATCTTCGGGGTCATTATGTCTCCAAATAACTTTTTCAGCTCTTGAGTGCCTTATGCCTTCAATCATACTAGCGTGGTTCGATGCATCAGATAGTATAACAGCCTTAGGCAAACGAGACCCCAAAGTACTCAACGCAGCCCAGTTAGACACATATCCGGAAGTAAAGAGAAGCGCAGCCTCTTTGTTGTGGAGATCTGCGAGTTCCCTCTCTAAAAGTAAATGATGATGATTAGTACCAGAAATATTTCTAGTGCCACCCGCACCACACCCACATGAATCGATAACATCCTTCATTGCATTTTGTACAATTGGGTTTTGTCCCATTCCAAGATAATCGTTAGAACACCACACTGTAACCTCATCTGGCGCATTATCATCATAACTTTTAGCCTTGGGAAAGGCTCCTGACTGACGCTCAAGTTCTGCGAAAATTCTGTAATTGCCTTCCTCTTTTAACTGATTGAGTTGAGTGGCAAAAATTGCATCATAGTCCATGGTAATCCTTTCGACGAAAGTGGTCTTCTTTTTGTTTCTCTTGAGGTAACATCCAACGCCAGAGCTTGGCATCTGGAATGGGTAAAACCATTACCCAATGTTCTAAAAGTGCCATAGCCGTTAGAGACGATAGCAAAGTAAAGCCTGTGACATCAGCAAGCAAGTTCACTGATAACAAACGTTCAATCCAGCAACCTAATGCGAAGGTTAGAATTGTAACTGATAGAGGAAAAAACCAGTTTAAATCTGATATTCTAAAATGGCTTGTGAGATGAGATAAAGTCGCCGGCACGAATTCTACATTTATTCTCGGCACACCAAAAAACAAATTCAACTTGGCGCATATTCTAGCAAAATATAATATTACAAAGGTCCAAACACCAAACATATTCTCAGCTGACCAACATAGATAGAAAATTAAACCAAGAGCGATAAGGAGTGCTATCTCGTGATAAGCTAGTGTACCCCATGCTCTGATAAACCGTTCAATATTTGTTACAGTCGAGGGACAATTTGATGTATTTGGCCCAGTTATTACTCCAATCAAGAAAACATATTCGAGCCAACCCCAAACAAGCAGAGCACCAAGAAAAGACAGGTAAACTGCCAATACTGAAACAAACTGTGACGAGTATTGTATCAATATAAACCCAGCTATTAGAAAGGGTAGTGAACATAGCGCATAAAGTCTTCTAGACCGATTATTGGAACCGTCTGAATAGCGGACAAGAAGCAAGATAATGCCAGTGAAAAACCACCAGCTAAATACTGCCACAAGGCATGCTATAACAATAGGATTTGACATTAGTAAGCAGGCTCCAACCGTGTGACAGACGGTACAGAGTGTTTTTTACTTGGCACGGTAAACAACATTACAAATGCCAAACCAGCTCGGATACTGGAAGTTAGTTGGGCTAACTTCCTACCCTTAGCCTTCGCATCTGCAAGATCTTGATTTGCCTTTTGTATGCTCAACAAACCTTTTTTCCAACGTGGATGATCAATATCCAAAGTAATAGGAAAAATTTGTTTGCTAAGCTTGGAAGTTTTCGTGAATACTTCGTGGGCATACCAATCCGGATCTACGCCCAATGCCGCATGGAAAGCTGGTCGCTGATGATCTCTTATATACATTGTTGCGTATACTGCGGTAAGGAAAAACTTTATCCACCAAACATTTATCCCTCTTGTAAGTTTTGGATCAGCTTTCATTAGTAATGCAAATGCTTCTCCATGTGAAAACTCGTCATTGCACCATTCCTCGAACCACTTGAAAATTGGATGAAACCTGTGCTGAGGGTTTTCCTGAAGATGTCTAAAAATTGTAATATAGCGAGCATATCCAATTTTTTCCGACAAGTAAGTCGCATAATAAATGAACTTGGGCCTAAAATAGGTATATTTCTTTTTTTGCGTTAAAAAACCTAGATTAACAGCAACACCAGCTTCTCTAAGAGCATCATTGATGAAACCGGCGTGCCGAGCCTCGTCTCTGGCCATGAGCTGAAATAATTGAGTAATTTCTTTGTTCGATCCGCGTCGCTTCATTTCTTTGTATAGAACACAACCAGAGAATTCAGCAGTGCAGGAACTAATTAAAAAATCTATAAATTCTTTTTTTAATTGGGGCTCCATATTATCCCAGTCTACCTGATCCCAATCATCATTTTTCTTAAAGTGGCCCTTATTTGGATCGCTAAGCATCCTATCTATCAACGGATCCCACTCTGATCTTATGTGGCTTACGTCTACTGCATCGAGTTCATCAAAGTCTGTTGTGTAAAATCGAGGAGTTAGTAAGGTATTTTTCATTGCTACTTCAGTAGCCATATTGCTATCCAAAGTTTCTTGAATGGCTAAAGCTTCCTCAGCGGTCGTGGCGTCTGCACTGTGCTTATTCATAATGTTGCCTCCTCAGAAAAAGAAAATTCGCATAGCTCCATCACCTCAAGGTCTCCGGTGGCTCTTGTCCAAAGTCGCTCAATAACACTCGCCCTTAAAATTATCGCACTGCGATCTTCTGTAACAACTTCACCAAAAGGCGCCATTATTTCTGGTCCCTCAACCAGCACTTCATCTCCTGGGTGCACCACTGCTCCATTATTAAATCGCACATGGGCATGGAGACTTTCAAACTTGTGACTGATTTCTACAGTACAAGGTACTTTCTCTCTTTCTCTAGTAAATATTCCCACTTTATTCCCCTTTCTTTGCTTTGGCTAAAAGCATGGCAAAAGCGCGAGAATTATCCGCGCCAAATCCCATCAAATCCGCTTGCCACGCGGTTGATGGGTCATAGACAGAAATTCGTCCATTTTCTCTCCAGATTACTTCTATTGGCGCATTCAACTCCACGCCTTGTTTCCTACGTTCATAATCAACGGCGCGGGCTACACCGGCTACAAAGCCGCCTTCCTCACCACTTAAATTTGCGAGCAGGACACCTTGCGAATTTAGAACCCTCACAGCGCCACTTCTCTCGCTAAAGAGGTATAAAGAAGCTTTGGCCACAACTTCTGACTGAGGTGGTGTACCAACAAGAGACAGGCCACTTACTCTCGCAACACTGACTGCAATTAGAACAAAAACTACTAAGGCAAACATCAATCGAAGCATTGCCTTGGGGATTTTTTCTGGCTGTCGGTTTTGCATGGCTATATTGTTCATTTCTTCACCTAATTCACGACCATACCCACCCCTGGAGCATTGGGCTGGGTTTGGTTTTCCTTTTCAATTATTCTTGACTTTGCGGCTTGACCAAGAATTGAAGAAACCTCTTCAATATCAGGTATGCATCTGAAGGTAGGCTGTGGTTTACGAAAATACCATGCTCTAGCATGAGGCCACAGTACAAAGTAAGAAAATTTTGTACGACCCGCGGTTTCTAAAGCTATATTGCCAAAACCACCGCTCTTTTTGGCCACTGCAGCGTTATCAATTTGTGTGAAGGGTAAGTTCAATGTAACCGTAAGAGCAGCACCAATTCTCATAGCTACTCTTCTATTTGTAATTGTATATAAAGTCGCCCTTGCTTGAATATATCCAACTATACAAAGTAATAGCCCGACAAAACCGCCGACCAACAGAAATGGTATACTTAAAGAGAGTGAAGTTCCCAAGGGCATATAATCAATTACCGTAAGGAACCTCCAAGCTGCCAAAAGGCCAAAATATCCGATGACCCACCATAGGTTAAGTGATTCAACAGTTAAACGCCACCAATTTGGTCGACCTTGCCATAATATTACTTCTCCTTTTGGTAGAAGTTCCGGCAATCCCTCAATTGGTTCTACTGCAAAATCATCTTCAGACATTTTGACCCTCCCATTAGTCTTCTTATAGTTGCGGTTCCAAGCGCTCAGAGGATGCATAGAGATTGCCTCCAGCGTAATAAGCCGAGATTTTCTCTTCCTCCAAAAGAGTCACTTGATTAGGTGATTTGTGTTTTGGAACGTCGCTAAAATGTGATCCAAAAATAGACTTTACCGTCACACGGTCAGAATGAATTCTAGCCAAGGTCATTGGAACAAGGCGAGTACCGTCCCCATGAGATGGCGATAATTCAATTTCTAGATATCGAACGAGTTGTTCAGGCTCATCCACCCACATATCGGAAATTTTCCCAACTATTGCGCCATCACCAGCCTCGACAGGTAGATCTCTAGGATCACGACCACTCGAAACGGAAAATTGGCCATTGGCAGACATTGGAATTATTTTAGGATGACCATGAGCATCTAACTCCGGAACGTCCCTTCTCGCAACCCAAGAAGCTGGACCCACGCCATCTTTCATCGGATCACCAGTCGGTTCAAGCGGGTAACCATTAGCCTGACTAGTTTGCTGAAGCGCAACCTTACGATTTTCTCCATTCGCATTTGGTACACTTACTTCGCCGCGCCCATGAGGCAATTTGAATGTCTTTGGATCTGGCACAGGATACATGCCCTGATTAGGGGCAGCGGTTCCATCATCATTTTCCATTGGATAACCTTCCCGCATGTTCTCCCGCTGGATGTAGATGATTAAAAGAGCGAAAAATATCCAGAACAGCCAAATAGCGGCACTCGCTAGATCAAAATTTGCAAAAAATGTAGTAGTCATTATAGTTTCCTTTCTAGGGTCACTTTGATCACATCGGGAAATCCGCAAGCCGAATACCGGCGGACCCCTGATCAGTTTTTGAGGCAATACCCTGCCCTTGCCTGATTAATGGAAACAGAACCAATAATGTGACAATGAGCAAAGCAATCTCGCTATGATAAACAAATGAATATCCCGTAGCAGGCGTGGCGAGCGCCTCTCCCCATGCACCACGCATTGCGTGGTAATTAATTAAGTCTCTTAAGAAACCTCCTAATGCAATTGATATACCGGCGGCTGTAGCCTGAGCTGCACCCCAAGCACCTATTGCTAATCCGCGACCAGCTATACCAGATATTGGAATTGTCATCGCTAAAATCAAAGTAGCAACGGAAAATAATCCAGCTCCAAAACCGATTAATAAAGCACCAATAAAAAATAATACAGATGATCCCAATGGTGCAGAAAAGATTACTGTTGGGAATGCGATTAGACCGACTAATAAGCCTCCTCGCATCAGTCTTGTTGAATCCCCATTTCGATCTAAACGATGAGCTGCATATGCCAAACCGAGCAATGCGCCTAAGGCCCAAGATGCAGTAAGCCAAGTCGTTTTACCTACGCTAAGACCTAAAACCTCGCCTCCAAATGGCTCCAGCAAAACATCTTGCATATTGAACGCGATTGTCCCCAAAAATACTACACAAATGAGTCTAGCAGTTTGGCCACTTTTGATAAGATCTGAAAAAGCTTCTCTAAAAACTGGTTGTGGCAGTGAGCGGTCCTCTTTGCTCATTGGTTTAATACTTTCCTGCTTCCAAAGTGCGATAAGATTAAGCAGAAGCCCTACTATTGCAGCACCTTGAACAACCCGTATTAATAATAAACTGGTGAAATCTCGAAGCAACCAACCAATAATCAGAGCGGATATACCCATACCAACAAGAAACATCACGTATAGTAATGCTACTACCCGCGGGCGATTTTCATCACTGGCTCGATCACTCGCTAGCGCCAAGCCTGCTGTTTGAGTCATGTGCAAACCGATCCCTGTCATAATAAATGCAAGAGCGGCTAGAACTTCACCTGCCCAGCTTGGACCCAAGGTTTGATCACCAGATAAAACCATGAGGGAAAATGGCATTATAGCTAATCCACCCATTTGCCATAGTGAGCCAAACCACAGATATGGCACACGCTTCCATCCGATTGCAGATCGATAATTATCTGATCTGAAACCTAAAAGAGCCCTAAAAGGCGCGATAAGCACAGGCAAGGCTATCATGCTAGCAACGATGAGAGCAGGTACACTAAGCTCGACAATCATTACACGGTTTAATGTACCCAAGAGCATGACGCTCGCCATACCGACAGATATTTGGAATAGAGATAACCTCAACAATTGACCAAGCGGAAAATCTGAACTCGCTGCATCTGCAAATGGCAGCATCCGCCGCGTAATATTTGGTAAAAGACGAGGTGACCGATTTTTCATTTTCGACACCCAATTGCATGTGATATATAGAAGCCACAGTTAATGATCCCGAGATCACTCAATTCCAATTTCCCGTTAAATTCTCTTTCAATCGACTTTAGGGAGTGCGGTACCATAACTGGCGAGCGGTCGCCTTTTGGAGCTAGTTTGCCAATGTACCACATAAGCATTAAGAGCATGGTTTTTGGTGCTAATGTAAAATAAATAGACTCTGATACTCTTGATGATAACTCAAGTAATAGCGCCCGAAGATCATTCCTTCTGTAGTAAATCAAACTATCCATAGCGATTACATAATCAAACTTACCGAGCTCACTACTGACCATGTCTCCTGCTACAAACTCTATGTTTTGATGAAGATGATCCGGAATTCTGGATCTGGCTACATTTAAGAGCGACGGACTTATATCAGCCGCTACTACTTTGCACCCACGCAAAGCAAGTTCTTCACTAAGCTGACCGGTACCACATCCCGCATCCAGAACTCTCGCTCCAGATAAATCCTTTGGAAGCTGTGAAATTAGCTTTGTTCGCATTTGATTACGGCCATCACGAACAGATTGACGTATACGAGAAACCGGCGCCGTGGAAGTCAAGCGCTCCCAAGTCTTTAGGGCCGTTTTATCAAAATACGTCTCTACACGTGAAAGTGTTTGATCATAATTCATTAATCAAATCCCAATAATTCAAAAATATCCCTATCTTCCATAGGTGCGGGCGCTAGGGGCTCAGTTCCATTCCATAATGTCTCTGCCAATTTTATGTACTCTGCCTGTACAGCAACAACCTCTTCATCCGCATCCATTTCGAATAAAGTTTTCTTTTTCAGACGAGAGCGCCGGATGACATCGGCATCTGGCATATGAGCAATGCGGCTAAATCCCACCGTTTCACAATACCGATCAATCTCATTTGTTTCTCGAGATCTATTAGCGACACAGCCTGCAAGCCGGACCTTGTAATTGTTAGACTTGGCCTGCACCGCAGCAATAATTCGATTCATAGCATAAATACTGTCAAAGTCGTTAGCTGTGACAATTAAAGCTCTATCTGCATGCTGTAATGGAGCAGCAAATCCACCACATACTACGTCTCCCAGAACGTCAAAGATCACTACATCAGTATCATCCAACAAATGATGTTGCTTAAGAAGTTTAACAGTTTGGCCAACCACATAGCCACCACAGCCAGTTCCAGCCGGCGGTCCGCCAGCCTCCACACATTTTACTCCATTAAATCCCTCAAAAACAAAATCTTCTGGCCGCAACTCCTCTGGATGAAAATCAACTTCCTTCAGGATATCAATAACGGTGGGTACTAACGAGCCTGTTAGAGTAAACGTACTATCATGTTTAGGATCACACCCAATTTGCAAAACTCTTCTACCCAGTTTTGAGAAAGCCGCTGACAAGTTCGAACTAGTCGTGGATTTTCCAATGCCACCCTTTCCATAAACCGAAAAAACCTTTACTCCGTCAATACTTACACCAGCATCTTGATGTACTTGCACGGAACCTTCACCATCCATTCCACGCAATTGAGGAGCTTCTTTATCTAATGGGCTCATTATCGATGCCTTTCATTTTATACTTCGTTTCAGTCATTGTGCAGCAATGCCTTCCATTCTATCTTCGAGCGACTCCGCCGCATTTTGTAATGCTTCGATTGTTTCGGCATCTGGGCTCCAGTAGGAACGCTCGTTTGCCTCCAAAAGCCTATTTGCCATTCTAGAACTTGCAGTAGGATTTAAGTCTGCGAGACGATTACGCATCTCTTCATCAAGAACAAAAGTTTCACTTATTCTTTGATAAACCCAAGGCTCCACTTTACCCGTGGTGGCCGACCACCCCATTGTATTTGTTACGTGCGCCTCAAGTTGACGCACACCTTCCGCGCCATGCTCAAGTAAAGCTTCATAAAATTTTGGATTTAGGGAACGCGAACGAGTTTCAAGCGCGACTTGATCAGATAATGTGCGGATTTTACCTGATCCCTTGGTATGATCTGAAATATAGACTTCAATCTGTTCGCCACCGCGCGCCCTCTTTACAGCTCTAGAAATACCCCCAAGAGTATCAAAATAATGATCTACGCTAGTGATACCTAATTCGACGCTTTCTAAGTTCTGATAAGCAATTTCGACGTTAGATAGCGCTGATTGAAGCAATTTTTGATTTTTTTGTGGCTTGCCCGATATCCCATAAGCAAAACCTTTTCTCGCTTCATATGCATCAGCCAATTCATCTTCGTCATCAAACGATGAACTATCTACTAACTGGTTTACGTTCGATCCGTAAGCGCCCTCCGCATTCGAAAAAACTCGCAACGCAGCTGTTTCCAAATCTACACCCGTATTTTTCACATACTCCAGTGCATTTGCCCTGATATAGTTAACACTTGGATCTTCATTAGCAGATGCCGCTTTAAAGGCGGCTTCAGCCAACATCCGAGTTTGCAACGGGAGTAAATCACGAAAAATCCCAGATAAGGTCATAACAACATCAATTCGCGGCCGACCTAACTCGGACAATTCAATTAAATCAGCGCCGCACAACCTTCCAAAACTATCAAAACGTGGTTTTGCTCCTATAAGAGCAAGAGCCTGAGCAATTTGGGTTCCATCCGATTTAATATTGTCTGATCCCCATAAAACCAGGGCTAAACTTTTAGGGATGCCGTCATATTTATCGAGAAGCATTTGGGCCTGCTCAAATCCTTGCTTACAGGCAAATGTTGTTGGCATCCGAAACGGATCAAAAGCATGGATGTTTCTGCCCGTTGGAACAATTTCGGCAGATCTTACAAGGTCACCACCTGGCACGGGCGCTATATAATTAGCACCCAAAGCATTTAGAATGGCAGGAATTTCACTATTTAAACGTAAATCTTCAACCAAGCGTTCTTTACTGTCGGATGATGTACATCCGGAAGCATTTAGATAGTTTTCAACTTGATCATCACTCAACGGCTTACCTACTACGTGCAAACCTTCAGGTATTAATGCATCCTCAGTTTCTAAAAGTTTAACCCACAATTCCTCAATATTTTGATCTTTAAGATCTACAGCCTCGGCTTGCTCAGCAATTAAAAGCTCAAGCTCTTTGCGAAGCGGGTTTTCACCATCCATCTCACGCCAACGAACCAAACTATCTTTTAATTCTAGAAGACCCTTGTATAACCCACCACAGGTCAACGGCGGTGTTAAATGACTAATTATTGTTGCATTACTCCGCCGTTTGGCCAGACTTGCCTCAGACGGATTGTTACACGCATACAAATAGATATTGGGTAAATTACCAATTAATCTATCCGGCCAGTCTTTCCCGCTTAAGCCAGTTTGTTTTCCAGGCATGAACTCTAGGGCGCCATGCATACCAAAATGCAAGACAGCATTAGCGTCAAAATTTAGTTTTAACCACTGATAAAAAGCTGAAAAAGCATGCGTCGGAGCAAAGCCTTTTTCAAACAATAGCCTCATGGGATCTCCTTCATAACCGAAGGTAGGCTGAACACCGACAAATACGTTCCCAAATGTCTTGCCGAGTATAAAGACAGACTTTCCATCAGATTGTATTCTTCCAGGAGCTGGACCCCATTGCTCCTCTAATTCAGAAAGCCAAGGCGTATTTTTTACTATCCAATCTGCACTAACCTGGCCTTCTACATTTGCTTCTTGACCATATACTTTGGCATTCCCTCCTAATACCTCAGCCCTTAGCTCAGCACATGATTTTGGCAGTTCTATTTCATAACCGGCATCCTTCATTGCCGTCAAAGTATTAAAAAGAGATTGGAAAACTTCTAGATAGGCAGCTGTACCAACGGCTCCGGCATTAGGTGGGAAGCCGAATAGAATAATAGCAATTTTCCTTCTCGAAACCTCCAAGCGCCTTAATTCTGCAATTTTTACTGCGCGGGAAATTAATGCATTGACCCTTTCATTATATGGCAACATTGCTTTCGTCGTATCAGCATCTCCCCGCCTACCAGCGTACACAGTCGGCACGGTTGCTCCATCAAGTTCTGGAAGAGCAACAAGCATAGTTGTTTCTATTGGCCCCAACCCAGTTGATGAAACTTCCCATTGAGGCAAGGTTTGGAACTCAAGGGGATGCGCCGAGATATACGGGACATTCAGGTTTGAGAGAGTTTCTACTGCGGCGTTTGTATCATTATATGCTGGCCCTCCAACCAGCGAGAAACCAGTAAGAGAAACCAGAACATCAATTAACGGCCCATCTACGCCAATAAAATATTTCTCTATGGCTGGCCTACCATCCAAGCCACCAGCAAAAGCTGGTATAATTTTGACGTTTAAAGCCTCAAAACCTTCTATAACCTTATCATAATGTGCAGTATCACCACTTAAAACATAGGAACGCATCAATAATAAACCAATTGTTGCAATTGGCTTTTTGACTTCTGGAATATCAGTCAGATCTTCTGAAATACGACCCTTCAAATTTGGATGGTATACACCAACATTGGGGTATTCTCGCGGCGGCTCCGCTTTCACACCTCGCCAACTATCAATATGTGAATATCGCGAAATTAAGAATCTGAGCATTTCCTCGATGTTTTCGTCCGTGCCTCCTAGCCAATACTGCATTACCAAAAACCAAGCTCGTAAATCTTGGGCTTTACCGGGTATATACTTTAGAATTTTGGGCAACCGGCGTAACATACGCATTTTTTTCTCACCGGTTTCGGACGATGGTTTCGAAGAACCTCTTAATTTTTTTAGTAGTGCTACCGCCCCGCTTTCTGGGGCCTGCATATCCAGTGAGCCCATTCGAGTAAGTTTTACCAAATCAGCGTCACAAACCACACCGATTATCGCATCACACTTTTCTCTTCTAGCCTTTAACAAGGGTAAAATTGGCTTGATATGGTCTTCTAGAAAAAGAAGATTTACAATTATTATATCTGATTTATCAATCGCGGATTTGGTTTCGGCTAAGGCACTGGGGTTTTCGCCCCATTCAGCGGCCGCAAAAATTGAAACCTCTAAGCCATTAAAGTCTTTCACCAGATTAGACCAGGCGCGCTTACAGGGCATTGCATTATGCGAATCCAATGTGATTATTGAAATTCGATATGATATTTTATCGGATCGTTTATCGAGGCGATTATCTAGCATAATGAGCCTTGGCCTCGTATAGTGTATCGATTGAAATTTCTAAAACACCCTTGTCAACGGCGTATCTTTCAGTATTTCGCTTAGCTTTTCCACGAACAAAGAAGGGGATTTTCCGCAACTCTTTTTCAGCATCGCTCATCCAAATCACATGGGAGGATCCATTTTCAGGCGTGGCTTCGTCAACTATAATTTCTTTTTCAACGGTTTTTGGCTGATGAGCAGCGTGATGGCTTGGACCGTTTGCATCCGAAAACTCAAAGTCTTCCCTAAACATCGTAAGTAAATGCTCTTCGAGTCCCATTACTAATGGATGCACCCACGTATCAAAAATTACATTTGCACCCTCCGGCCCCATCTGAGGAGAATAGCGGGCAGGAAAATCTTGGACATGAACTGGCGCTGAAATGACTGCACACGGAATACCCAGTCGTTTGCCAATATGCCTTTCCATCTGTGTTCCAAGAATAAGCTCAGGTGCCAGATCGGAAATTTTTGCCTCCACCTCAAGGTAATCGTCGGTAATAAGTGCTTCGAGGCCCAAAGATTTCGCAGCGGCCCTCACGGGGCGAGCCATCTCTCGATTAAAGCAGCCTAAGCCAACAACTTCAAATCCGATTTCATCCGCTGCTATCTTCGCAGATGCAATAGCATGCGAACCATCACCAAAAATGAATACTCTTTTACCAGTTAAATATGTACTATCGACTGAGGCAGAGTACCAAGGCAATCTTGATTCAACTTTATTTTGCAAATCCGTGAGGCCAGTTAGCTCTTCTATTTCACTAACAAATTGAGAAAGAGCGCCAACACCTATAGGTACCGTTTTCGTATATGGTTGATCTAAGTTCTTTTCCAAAAACCTACATGCACTTTCTCCCGTTTCCGGATACATCAAAACATTAAAATGAGCAGCCCCTAAATTTCTGATATCCGCAGGATTTGAGCCCATTGGGGCTACTATATTCACCTCAATTCCCAAATTTTGAAGAACTTTTTCAAGTTCTTCGACATCATCTCTATGCCGAAACCCAAGGGCAGTAGGTCCTATTAAGTTACAACTTATATTTTCAGTCCTGGGCTGAGGAGTCGCTAATTTTTTAACAATTTGGAAAAATGTCTCGTCAGCACCAAAGTTTTCTTTTCTCTGATAGCTCGGCAATTCTAACGCAACGACTGGAATTGGTAGACCTAGCGCTTCAGCTAATCCTCCAGGATCATCTTGAATTAACTCTGCCGTACAAGAAGCCCCTACTAGCATTAGGTCTGGCTTAAATCGGTTGTAAGCATCTTCACAGGCAGATTTGAATAAACTTGCAGTATCAGACCCCAAATCACGCGCTTGGAAAGTAGTATAAGTTACTGGCGGTCTGTGATTTCTTCTTTCAATCATAGTAAATAATAAATCAGCATAGGTATCGCCTTGGGGTGCATGCAAAACAAGATGCACCTTTTCCATACCTGTAGCGACTCTTATGGCTCCTACATGCGGAGGGCCTTCATATGTCCAAACAGATAGCTTCATTTAAGGGCCCACCTTGAGCAATTCTGCTCGTTTTAAGGGGCGTGCAAACAAACTAGCCAGATCGGCAGCCTGCTCATAAAAATGAATTGGACTGAATACTAGTTCTATAGCCCATTTCGTTGACAATCCTTTTGACTCCAACGGGTTTGCTAACCCTAAACCGCAAACCGTAAGGTCAGGATTATAATCGAAGACCCTGTCTAACTGCTTATCAACATCCTGCCCCTCTGAAATTTGAGTTGGTGCTGGTAAGTCCTCTAAGTCTGCATGAACTAGAGATTTGTGTATAAAAGGACTGCCAACTTCTGTTAACTCCATTCCACATTCAGCAGCTAAAAAACGCGCCAATGGAATTTCAAGCTGACTGTCAGGGAAAAAGAAAACTGATTTCCCCCGAAGATCATCAGCGACCGCTGCTACTGCTTGTTCTGCTCGCAATTTTGGCGCGGCCACCACCGTATCGAACTTAGTTTTTGAAATACCAAACCTCTCTGCGATTGCCCATAGCCACTTTGTGGTGCCTTCAGCACCAAATGGAAAATTTGCATTTATTGGTTTTGCACCTCTTCGAACCATTTCTTCATAGCTGGCACCCAAGAACGGCTGTACACAAATAAAGTGAGTATTTGCCCCGATAGAAACGTCATCATCAAATTTTACCTGAGGCAGCACAAAAACATTTTTCAATCCAAGCTGCTCCAAAAGACGCATCATTTGATCCTGAACAATGTCAGGAAGTGCTCCCAGAACTGCCAGTTGTGTCTTTTCGCTTGAAGGCAGTGAGCGAATCACCGCCTCCAAACAAGCGTCTTCACCCTGGGTAAAAGTAGTCTCAATACCTGAACCCGAAAAATTAATAACATTAACATTTGGAAAATATTTTTCTGACAATTTTTCAGCCACTGTCGACAAATCCAGCTTTATCACTTCAGATGGACATGAGCCCACTAGAAAAAGTCTTTTTATGTCAGGTCGCCTTGACAGTAATTGACTTACATTACGATCGAGCTCTTCGTGAACATCGGCCATGCCTGCTAGATCTGTCTCTTCGAGGATTGCTGTTGCAAACCTTGGTTCTGCAAAAATCATTACTCCAGCTGCACTTTGAAGCAAATGTGCACAAGTACGTGACCCGACTACCAAAAAGAAAGCATCCTGCATTTTTCTATGAAGCCAGACAATTGACGTTAAGCCACAAAACACCTCATGCTGGCCCCGCTCTTTGAGAATAGGAGCTTGAGCACACCCAAGTTGTGGTGCATCTTTAGGCATAGCTATCCCCCAGATTTGATTGAGTTTTTGCGGCTTTAAACTTCAAAAGAAATTGACCAGCATTCACAACGTAGGCAAAGTAAGCCACCAATGCTAATATCATAAGCGATTGTTCTGTAAGGTAGTTTGCCCATAGGAAAGCAACGTATGCCAAGTGCAAGAATATAACGAAAAAGCTTACAATATCTTCCCAGAAAAATGCTGGTGCAAGTAGATACTGACCAAAAACAACCTTTTCCCATATCGCTCCGGTGACCATTATTGTGAGTAAAAGCGCGGTCTTAATGAGCACTGAAATTGTAGCTAATCCATATCCATTACCGGTCCAAAGATACCAAATTACAAGAACCGTTGATATTGCAAAAGCAATAAATTGAGTCGGCGCAAGTACACCCTGAATAAGGGTCCAGATGCTTTCATCACGTCGCTTTTTTTGCTCAGACGTGTAGAGTTGAGGCGGTTGCCTCGTCTCCCAATTTTGTTTCTGCATGGGTGTCCCCCAAGGCGGTTTTAAAGCAAGGATATTGCCCGATAATACTGAATGTCAATTAAAAGTTACACTTTTTAGTTAAAGAGTGTATACTGGTATTTACAGCTAATGTACGAACAACACTTACCTCGCGTTCGGAGTAAGCAAATATGACAAGACACTTTTTCAATCTGACTAGGATGCTTAGCCGGATAAATTTGACAGATCGCGCGCATTCTGTAACACTCACCATGGGACAATTAAGTGCGGATAACGAGAAATTAGCCCCTCTGGAAACGTACACCGAAAGCGCTTCAATGTCGGACAGAGCAATATCGTCGACTTCAAAGAGCGATTTGAAAGTGCAAATCGATGATTTGGCCAAGAGGGCTTTGTCCGGCGTTCGACAGAAACTACAACCCAGTGAACAAAAGAAGATTACTGAAACAGTTAAATGGCTAACAAGCTATTGCGTATCGGGGAATTTTGATCTTGATTTGGCCCTTGACGCACTAGATCAAAGGTTAATTCCAGCAGAAGTAGTTATTGATTATTGTATTCCTATGGCCGCAGAAGAATTGGGTAAAGACTGGGTAGATGATTTGAAAGGTTTTGGCCAAGTGACCTTGGCGACTTCACGGCTGCAAATGATTTTAAATAATCTGGTTAATTATCAGAACAGCGAAGCCGAAAGTGCATCTGAACACGGACTTATGCTTATAGTTTGTAAAGACGAGCAACATACACTTGGACCGTCGATACTTGCTGATCAACTACGAAGACGAGGCCACTCTGTAAAATTTCTTCACTCCGCAAATGCAAAAGAACTTATAACGCTTTGTGTAGACCATGAGTTTTCAGCTGTTCTATTTTCTTGCTCCGGTCACCACTCGATCGACTACATTACCAAAAGTATCAATTTGATTAAACAAGAGGTAGCGCAAAAACCCCTCATCTTTCTAGGAGGAAAAATTCTAGATCTCGAACCTGAAATTGAGGGTTTAGTAGACGCAGATGAATTTTCTAACGATCTCGACGTTGTTATCTCAAAAATAGAGAACTATAAAGCAATTAAACCTTCTATTTATCAAAAGAATGAGGCTAGGAAATGAAGACTAGCGCAAGTACCTTCTGGGATTTTGGTTCAATACCAATGATTGAGCCGGAGTTTTTAGGAAACATCCTAGCGACATCATCAGATATTGCCGTGATGATAGATTTGCAAGGCTCAATTAAATCAGTTCTGGTTAATCAAAGCGAACAGTATTACGGTGATCTATCCCACTGGGAAGGTAAAAATATTACCAAATTCCTAACGATTGAAAGTGTACCAAAATTTGAAAGGGCTTTAGAACAGCTCAATACAGGAAAAACCATACTACACTCGATCGAACTCAACCACCAAGATAATGCAAAATGGCAGTTTCCCGTACGCTATAATGCCCATTTGGTAGGTCAAAATGATAATATTTTGCTGTTGGGCAGAGATCTAAGAACCATATCTGAAACCCAGCAACAGCTCGTAAAAGCACAAATTGCAGTCGAGAAAAGTCATGAAGAGCGTAAAGAGTATGACGCTCATTACAGGTCCATATTTTCCACTGCCAGTGAACCTATTTTTGTTCTAGACGCAAACACAGGGAATATAAGACAAGCGAACCCAGCGGCCTGTACGCTGCTTGGCGAGGATCTAGATATATTATTGACCCAACCGTTTGCAAAATTCGTAGCTTTTAAAGATAAAAAAGAAATCACCGACAAAATGGCAATGGCAGCCATGAATAAGACGACATTAACAATTACCCTCAGTCATAATGGCCAAAATACTGAAGCAGGTTTATACCCTGTTATTTACAGAGCATCAGGACAACAAGTTCTTCTTGTAAGGCTGAACCTTCAAGCTAGCGATTTAAGCCATAATGATCCTCTTTCCCAAAATCTTATAGCTTTATACAAAAACGGAACAGACGGCATAGTATTTACAAACCCCAATGGAGTTATCACCTATGTGAATGAAAGTTTTTTAGAACTTATAAACGCAGCGCAAGGATCAGAGATTGTTGGACGAAGTTTAGGAGATTTCCTTTCAAAAGGACAAATTGATCTAGCGGTTATGCTTGAAAATGTCCAAAGAGCTGGTCCGATGCGTATATACTCCACTGATCTAAAAAATGATTTTGGAATAAAAACGGCCGTTGAAGTTTCAATGACTAAAATAGCTGGCAGCACAGTGAAACAAATTTCTTTTGTGATAAGAGAAATATCTCGCGCCGAGCAACCAGTGCCAACCAGACCTGCGTTACCCTCAAATGATAATAATCCTTCTGTAGCAGAGTTAGTCGGCAGTGCATCACTAAAGGAAATAGTAGCCGAGACAACCGATGTTATAGAAAAAATCTGTATTCAGACTGCCATTGAAACCACAAATAACAACAAAGCAGCTGCAGCTGAAATGCTTGGCCTTTCAAGGCAAAGCCTATATGTGAAATTACACAAGTACGGTTTGGTAGACACCGACGAAAGCTAAGTCTTCAATTTTGGCCCATAACAAATTTATTTAGTCACAATATTGAAGCAGGTTTTTCTTGAAACAAATTGAATTGTCAATAATATGTGACACATGAGTGTCAATTATATTAAACAAAATCAGTCTATTTCCAATCCGTTAGCAGTGCTTGAGCTTATAAAGCCAATTACTTGGTTCCCACCTATGTGGGCATATGCCTGTGGAGTAATATCTTCAGGCATGGATATTATGCCTAATTTACCAATTATTATTTTAGGCATTGCTTTGGCGGGACCAGTTGTATGTGGGATGAGCCAGGCAGCAAACGATTGGTGCGATAGGCATGTAGATGCAATAAATCAACCGGACAGACCAATCCCATCAGGCCGTATCCCAGGTTTATGGGGTCTTTGGATAGCAATAACTATGAGCGCGCTAGCGATGGTTATTGGATGGCAACTTGGAATCTGGGGATTTTACGCCACCCTAGTGGGCGTAGGTGCAGCCTGGGCTTATTCTTGCGAACCGATAAGATTAAAACGATCTGGCTGGTGGGGTCCAGGGATTGTAGCACTTTGCTATGAAGGATTACCTTGGTTTACCGGTGCTGCTGTCATGAGCCAGACTTTTCCAAATATTAATATAGTATTGATTGCGTCACTTTATGCAGTTGGAGCTCACGGTATTATGACCCTAAATGATTTCAAGGCTCTTAAAGGTGATAAACAAACGGGAATTAATTCTTTACCCGTTAAATTTGGACCAGACAAAGCAGCGAAAATTGCCTGTTGGGTAATGACCACTCCCCAATTAATCGTTGTCATGTTGATGGCTAGTTGGGGGGCGATTGAACATGCGATTGTTGTAAGCTGCTTAGTCGCCGGTCAATTCATAGCAATGCGCAGATTATTGAAAGACCCTCTCAAACTTGCACCGTGGTATAATGCAACCGGAGTATTGATGTTTGTGCTCGGCATGATGGTTTGTGCTTTTGGCCTGAGAAATTTTGGAGCTTTGTAAGATGACACTTTCATGGCTTTCAATTATTCGATTGGGTTTGGTGCAAATGTGCTTAGGCGCAGTAGTCGTTCTAATGACATCAACTCTCAATAGATTGATGGTAGTCGAACTTTCATTAGCAGCTACAATTCCTGGCGCTTTGGTAGCAATTCATTACTTAGTTCAAATTTCTAGACCCAAATGGGGATTTATCTCAGATGTTCAGGGAAATCGAACTAAATGGATCATCTTAGGAATGATAATACTAGCTCTTGGCGCAAACTTGGCAGCACTTTGCATTCCTCTATATCCAATTAACACAACCGCTGCTACTTTACTCTCCATCCTAGCATATATTTTAATTGGTCTGGGAGTTGGTGCCTCAGGCACCTCATTACTTGCTCTCTTAGCAACCCATACTGCACAGCGCAGACGCGCTGCCGCTGCAACAATTACTTGGCTAATGATGATTTTTGGAATTGCTCTAACCGCCACTATTGTTGGAAAGTTGCTTGACCCTTATTCAGTGCAAAGAATGATAAAAATTGTCTTTGGTCTCACAATGCTGACAATTTTAGTTACAGGGGTGGTAACTTTAAATATTGAAAGAGGGCTTGAACGCGTAAAGAAGAATACCAATCAATCTCAATCATTTATTTTGGGCTTGAAAATAATTTGGTCTAACAGCCAAACAAAACGTTTCACCATCTTTGTATTTTTATCGATGACCGCATATTTCATGCAGGAGCTTATACTTGAACCCTATTCAGGACTTGTGTTTTCTTTTACGCCTGGTCAATCAACGTCACTTTCTGGAATGCAAAACGGTGGTGTATTTCTGGGAATGCTAGCAGTCGGAATAGCCTGTACTGGCTTTAAGTTTGGCGCTTTAAAAAATTGGGTTTGGGCAGGATGTATGGGATCCTGCATCAGCTTAATTCTTATAGCGTTAGCGGGTCAATCCCCTGAAATTGCTCCACTTGTTCAATTGGTATTTGGACTTGGATTTTTCAACGGAATGTTTGCGGTAGCTGCGATCGGCTCAATGATGTCTTTAGCTAGCCAAAACAATGATAAAAGAGAAGGTACGCGCATGGGATTATGGGGAGCAGCCCAAGCTATTGCCGCTGGTTTCGGTGGCCTGCTAGGCACTGTTCTTGTTGATCTGCTGCGTCTCATAAATTTCAGTCAAGCGGATGCATATGGAGCGGTATTCATTTTTGAGGCAGCTTTATTCGCATTGGCAGCAACCATAGCAACCAGAAGTATAACCAACGCATTTAGTGGGACAACTCAAATGGTGGGAGAGTAATATGTTTGATGTAGTAGTTATTGGTGGAGGGCCATGTGGGTCAACGGCAGCAAACTATTTGGCCAGCCTAGGACACAAAACAGCATTATTGGACCGAGCGGGCAGAATAAAGCCCTGCGGTGGCGCTATACCTCCGCGGGCAATAATAGACTTTGAAATTCCCGATGAGCTATTAAAGGCAAAGGTTACCACAGCTAGAATGGTTTCTCCAACCAAACGTTCTGTAGATATACCAATTGAAAACGGGTACGTTGGAATGGTCGACCGAGAAGAGTTTGACGAGTTTTTGAGAGATCGCGCAGCAAAAAAAGGTGCTACAAGATTTACCGGAACGTTTGAAAAAATAACTCGAGACAACTCAGGAACTACAATTCACTTTCGAAATCACGAAAATAGGACCGTTGAACAGCTTAAAACAAGATATATTATAGGAGCCGACGGAGCTCGTTCAAACGTAGCAAAAGCAGAAATTCCTGATAGTGATAAAATACCATATGTCATTGCATATCATGAAATTATAGAGGCTCCAGAGGCAACCGGGAAGTATGACCCTGAACGTTGTGATGTGATATATGACGGAATAATATCACCAGATTTTTATGGCTGGGTATTCCCCCATGGCAAAAGTGCATCTGTTGGGATGGGTACTGGGCACCATGGCTTTGACCTAAAAACGGCAACATCAGAACTACGAAGCCGAGCAGGCTTAGATAAATGTAAAACAATTAGAAAAGAGGGAGCCCCAATACCACTAAAACCATTGAAACGATGGGATAATGGAAAGGATGTGCTTGTAGCTGGGGATGCGGCAGGTGTTGTAGCTCCAAGTTCTGGAGAAGGTATTTATTATGCGATGGCTGCCGGACAGATTGCAGCAGAAACAATTGTAGAAACTTTAGTATCGCAATCTCCATCGACTTTGAAATTAGCAAGGCAACGCTTTCTTAAAGAGCATGGGACTGTTTTTAATGTCTTAGGTGCGATGCAAAATGCTTACTATAAATCGGACAATAGGCGAGAGCGGTTTGTCTCACTATGCCACGATGTAGATGTACAGACCCTCACATTCGAGGCGTACATGAATAAAAAACTGGTGAGCGCACGACCATTAGCGCATTTAAAAATTATGTTCAAAAACCTCGCTCATCTTACTGGAATAGTATCGAAGGAGTTCACATGAATATTATGATACCAGCTTGGGTAGATGGAACACTTCAACCGGTAGAGAAACTTGAAGCCCATCAACTTGGCTTAAAGCACAAAGCCATATCTGTTTTTTTATTTCACAATAACAAAATATTACTTCAGCGACGAGCCTTGGGCAAATATCATACCCCAGGTTTATGGGCAAACACATGTTGCACTCATCCCTATTGGAATGAAACAGATATTGACTGTGCAAACCGGCGGGTATTCGAGGAATTGCACTTAACTGGGTTGGAACTAAAAAATAGAGGGAAAATTGAATATCGCGCTGATGTTGGTCAAGGACTTATAGAGCACGAAATTGTTGAAATATTCACAGCAACCTGTTCAACCCCTCCAAAAGTTACCCCAAATCCAGAAGAAGTTATGGACATTAAATGGTTAGACCAAATTGAACTGGCCAACAAGGTTGAAACAAATCCAGATGAATTCACTCCATGGCTTCGCATATATATGTCAAAGCATTTTGAGCAAATATCTGGCACAATAACTGCGTAGTTAACAGATAGAATGAACTACAACTCTACCAATTTTTCATATCCTAATGGTGGCAATATTTGTGAATAAAATTCTCATTTTGGGCTCTGGCCCAAATGTAATTGATATATTAGAACAAGACCTCTCAGGCTATGATAAAATAGTTGTTATTAATAACGCTTGGAAAGTTATTGAAGGGTGGACAGATCACATATTCCCTCATGATTTTCCAAATCAAAACAAACCTCAGGTCTTAAAATCATCACAAAAAAAAGTTGATGAAAAACAGTTTGTAGATATTCAAAATCAGTATGGTGGATTCGTTTACGCGGGTGGAACGATGGCATTCACCGCACTTTACTGGGCACTTGGCTACTATTCACCTCGTTCGATAGATATTTTAGGTTGCGATATGGTTTATCCTAAAACCGGTTCAACCCATTTTTATGGCACTGGTACGGCCGACCCTTTAAGGGAAGATAT
>Ga0163111_10000327_pt1 | contig 28728 bp, 24 predicted proteins | sample CRUFie1St18metaG_FD_109645 | JGI IMG/M metagenome (GOLD analysis project Ga0163111, IMG submission 109645) | Marine microbial communities from the Costa Rica Dome - CRUD Field 142mm St18 metaG | ecosystem: Environmental > Aquatic > Marine > Oceanic > Photic zone | place: Costa Rica: the Eastern... | reverse complement strand
GAAATACCGGACAAAAAATCTTCTACTATACAAAATTACACACAAAAATTTAAAAAAGGTGCTGAGATAGGAAACATGCTTGTTAATTCTAAAAAGAACGAAGGCAAGTTAAGTAAAATTGCAAGTCGCAAAGGCAAAAAATTACAAATAAAAGATCTTAAAGCAAAAATAAAAAAATTATCCAGAAAAAGACTTAAAGAAGCAAATCCAAAATTATTTGAGATTAATTTTAATAGGCAATCTGTAGCCAGAGAGGCCTTAGACGCTCCTGTCAAATGCGGATTTGAGGCAGAAACATTTTGGTATAATGTTGAAGGTAGTAGTAATTCAGAATATGTAGATGATATGAGTGTTTCAGATGTGGAATACGAATTTGGAGATTTACCTGATAGTGCATATGATTATTATAATGATTGGATTCGTGAAAAAGCCATGGACGAATATTTACCAGACATTATAGACGCCTGGATAGAAGACAACAGAGATGACGATGAATTTATTCGAGATTTTATAGATTCTGATGTCGGGCCTACAGAAGATGCTGTTGAAGAATACAAAGAAGAATTTGCAGAAGAAGATCCTGTCGAATATGAAAATCGTGAGGAAGATGGCTGGGACATGGATAACTGGGCCAGAGACTTAATTAATGAAGAATATGAAGCAGATTATGAAGACTTTCTTAGAGAAATAGCAAACGAAGAAGATCAATTATTAGATGATGCTATAGTAGAATGTGAAGGCGATTATGATATGGACGGTTATATAAGTGACCAATATTACAGCATGAGCGAATTCCTAGATGACTTTGGTTTTGATTATGGCAGACAAACTGGCGATGTAGAAGGTGTTGCAGATGAATTTCATATATGGCAAAAAGAAAACAGCAAATTTAAAACGTATCCAGAATCAGGAGATTACGGCGATACTAGTGGTGATGAAAATGAATGGGCTGTGGAAAGAGATAGTTCAATAGATCCTGATGAAGGTGCACCTGCAGAAATTATATCTCCAGTATTCAGTAGTCCTAGAGAAATGTTACAAGAAGTAAAAAGTTTTCTAGATTGGGGAGAAGACAATGCCGCCTTTGGATCTAACCGTAGTACAGGATTTCATGTTACTATGAGTTGGCAAGGAAGTTCTCAAGAAGAACCAAATAGATTAAAAATGGCATTATTATTAGGCGATGAGTATTTGCTGAAAACATTTGATAGGCTAAAAAATTCATATGCTAGAAGCCAATACCTAAATATTTTAAAACATGCTGAAGGTATGAGGCGAGGGGACCATAAAAGTTTCTTAGAATTAGAAAAAGAGCTAACAAAAGGTATAAGCAAAGAAAAATTCAGCAGTATCCATTTTAAAACTGGTTATGGAAAAGATAAATCTTCTGGAAACGAACTTATTGAATTTAGGATCGCAGGTAATGATTATGTACAGGCATATGAAAAATTAGTTAAAGCAGTTGTAAGATATGCAACTGTAATGAAAGCAGGATATGACGAAAAAGCATTTAGAAAAGATTATATTGCGGCCTTAAGCAGAGTAATGCGTAAAAGTCAGGAAGTAGATACTGAACGTGCAAAAAGATATGACGAAATAGACCATCCTGTAATTGATGCGGCAAAAGAAATTGTTAGTAAAAAAGATTATTTTGATATACTAGATGTACTTGAAGCAAGTTTAAATTATTATAAAGAATATTTAGAGCTCAGTAAACCAGATGCAGATAAAAAATGGGAAAAAAGCATTGACGATTACAGAGATGGCACAGGCAGAGATCCTAGTTGGATGGGCGAAAGCATAAACGAAGATGAAGGCATTACAGGTTACATAGAGCCTGATAGTTTAGCACCAAGCAAACGAGCACCAGCAGTATTACAAAAAGCACAAGATAGATTTGCTAGAGCAGTTAATTTGTTAGCACAAAATATTATAGACAACAATGCAAGGCAAACACCTAAAACCAGACATATTGGTGCATTTAGAAAGTATGCAAATGAATTAAAATTAGATGGTGAGCAATTAAGTAACGTATTAATAAAAAGTATTAGCAATGATACTGCAAGAAATGATAAAGAAAACATTATTAGGTTACAAAAAGGTGCATTACAATTATTTAAAAAAGAAGTTGTAGATAGTCCTGAGTTTTTCGATATGCAAGATCTTGATCCCGTTGTGGACGGCATGTGGCAATTCTTCCAGCACGAAGATGCCATGGATAACGGAAAACTGGACAAACTACAAAAAATAATTATTACTGTAAATCCTAAACTTGAGAACAATGAAATAGAAAGGGTATTAAAGGATTTAAGAAGATCCAGACAGAAAAATGATTTTTACAGATTGATACAAAGAGGTGGATATAATGATCCTGCACTAATAACACCAAATATGGTATCCAATAAAGGTGCAATTAAAAAGTTATTAAAATTTTTAGAGCCATATAATGATTATGAACATCCTACTAGTAAGGATCATCATCCAAATATAAAAAGCGATGATCCATATGAAACTGTGGTACAAATGAATCTCATACAAAAAATGAGAACCAGATTAACTCATCTAAAGGAAATTAAAAATACAGATGAGGAAAAATACAAAAACCTTCAAAAACAATTAATGAAAATAGGCAATAAATTTATTAAAGAATTAAAGCCAGATGATGAATTGTTTCAAAATCTAAGTGATACTACTGTTGACGAAGATGGACCAATGTTTTTATCAGTTGGTAATCTGGAAAGATGGAATAATATTTCAGACAGAGTTGTTAAAATAGATAATGAAGAAGACTATAATTTTGCAAGTGCATACGATGATTATGTACTAGGTGCTATAAATTTAGACAGATATTATAGAGCTAGAAATGATCAAGGTTATGATAATCTTTACAAACTAAATGAGGTAAGGGCACTATTAAAGAAAAGATTCCAAGCATATAAAAAGTTTTTAACAGATTTTGATAAAATATTTCAATCAGAAGGTTTCACAGATCTCAAGCAAGAAATTTCAGGCAAAAATGTAGCAGACAAGAAAAGCAAAGATTTTGAGAAAAATATTAGAGATAAAGCCAGAGCAACATTTAATATTCCTAGTCACAGTTATGTATATATCAACAAAGATTTTTATGACACAATTACAGATGAAGATTATGAAGACAGGGCCGCTTATTTAGATAATCATTTAGATCATTTTAATGATAAAGTAAACATAGGCGGAAAAATATTTGTGATACCTGCCGCACACTATACACAGGCCGATGATGCCTATACTGGATTAGATTTAATACAGAAATTCGAGTCAGCAAATAATTATTATCACACCTGGAGGAAAAAAGGTTACAAGGAAATACTTAAAAGATTTAGGCAACTATATGATATACCTTTCCAAGATCTTGGTTACTTGGGTAACAATAAGTTTGAAAGAGCAAGTGGAGAAAATTATACAGAACTAAAAAAATTAGGTATAGAAATTACTAAAAAAGGTGATAGCAGATCAGGAGCGCCTGGACAGAAGGACCTTGTTGATAAAGATGAGCTTAAAAATCCAAAGAGTGGTGAGCCTATTGATAGAGGTAGTGCCATGATGTGGGATCCTTTAGATGGCGATGAAACAGAAGATAAAATATTTAATGCATTTGATTGGGATCTATATCCACCTAAAATGAAACCACTTGTTGCTAAAGAACTAAAAGGCATGAAAGACCGTGAAGGCTATTACAGTTTTAAAGTGGCATTAGAAAATATACTAAAAAGAATAGTAGATGGTGACATTGATTTACCACTTAATTATCAGGATAATGTAGATGGTATGATAAAAGCGGCTGGTGTTGAAGACATGGATTCCTATAATTCCTCATCCAACCAAGTAGCAAATAAAACAAATTGGACTAACTTATCAGATTACTTAAAAATTGAAAGAGGTGTAAACGACCAAGGTCCTAATTTACTAAAAAAAGTTTATGATCAATATGATAGTGATCACAACTGGCGCCCAGAAAATCCAGAAGCAATAGGTATAGAAAGATGGGCCGCCGCAGTTAAGGCCGCATACGAATATATACAAAAGAATTATACTGTAAGTGCCGGAAACTATTTTAGAGACGGTGATAATGTAAGTCAAATGTATGGTGGGTCTGAACCTACAGCAGATGATCAATCAGGATTCGATGTAACAACACAAGATTATCAAGACATGCGTAGCAAATATTTTGATTTTAATACTATGATGATGAATGGTATGCAAAATTATATTGTGCAACCAGACGTAAACAGACTGGTAGGATTTCTCAAAAATGAACAAAATGATGAAACATTTAAACGTGCTGTTTTAGTCAGTATGATGAGAGAAAGAGAAGCAGGAGAAGAACCAAATGACTTCCAGGGCCACTTAGCAAGAGGCAGAATGTATCTTCAAAATAGAATGAGAGAACTTAATTCAGATCCTAGAGAAAGTGTTTACAATAAGTTTGAAAAATTACCCTTAGAAGAACAACTAGTAATTTTAGAAAGTTCAGCAGTATTAGAAAAATGGAGTAAGAAATATAAGTCAAGTATAGACTGTAATAATCCAAAAGGGTTTAGCCAGAAGGCTCATTGTGCAGGAAAGAAAAAGAAAACAGAAGCAAAGAGGATACCACGCAAAAAAGGACAACCAGCAGGTAGTAAAAAGCATAGCGACTTGTACACAGACGAAAATCCCAAAGGCACAATTAAAGGACTAAAATTTGCCACTGTAAAAGATGCGAAAGCAAGTGTTAGTAAAATCAGAGGTTCAGGTAAAAAACATGCACATAAAATACAGGCCGCGATTGCTATGGAACAACGGGCTAAGGCGGCAGGAAAAAAATCAGCGGCGGCTGTGTACAGAAAGTACATTAACCAAATGAAAAAGAAAACTAAAAAAATGAACGAAAGTTTAAGTAAAGTTAGTCAAGGGCCAGCCAGTAATGCACTACCAGATAATAGCATACCCTACTTATTAAACAAATTACTTGCTGAGCCTATGCCGGCAGGCGATCTTAAGAAACAAATGGAGGCATATTGGGCATTACCTGTTCCACAAATGCTGTCAGACTTTAGATTAGTAAGAGGAGAGGGTGGAGATCAAGCAGATTTAAGAAATGTTTTAAAGACTTATATAGATAGTCAATTACATCCTGAAGTTAAAAAACATGTAAAATTAAAAGAAAGCAAAGATGAAGTAATTAAAAAAATTGAAGATTTACCTGATGACGACTCGCAAACAGATAGAATTGTTCAGTACATAGATTCTTTATTAGATGATATGGGTGTAGGCGGCAGATTAAAAAGCATAACTACCCAGTTAGACGATATAGATGATAGTGAAGTAAAAAGGAATCAATTGAAGATTGCAAAAATGATTGCTAGTTTAGAAATGACAAATTTAGAACGTGCTCAACTACTTGCAAAATGGAAAAAAGATCAACTTGTAGACACTAAAAAATTATTATCTGGTGGTAAGTATGATTTCTCAGAAGTGTTTAGAGGATATGGCAAAGAGGATTATATTACAGAATTTATAGAAGATTTATCTAATGTTATAGGTCAGGGTATTGGTGCTGGTGAGTTTTTACTTTCAATATTGAGTGCTAAAATAGAAGGCATTGGATCAGGTAAAGGTAAAGGAGATTTACTTATTGATGGTAACCATGTAGAATTAAAAACTAAAACTGCAAAAGATGCCAGATTTAAAGACTATCATGTACAACCAGATTCTACTTGGTCAGGTAAAGTAGAAGGATTTAAATTAGACTTTGCTGATTTGGAAGAAGTTGCTAATATGCCTGCAACAGGATTAAATAGTGCTATGCATATTAGCCTATTGCAAAATCCTAAACTAACAAGTGATCCAGAAAGAAAGAAAAAAGCATTACGCAGTACAGCAGGTATATTACAAGCAACTAATACAGGATTAGATAAAACCCAAATTGAAACCCTACTTAAATTATTAAATGCAGGAGATGATGCAGAATTTAGACAAGTATATGGTAAGTATAATATTTTAAACTATCTAAATATCAAGAGAAGTGAAGGGGATCTTGAAGGTATAATATTCATGGATAAACAAACAAAAACTATTAACTATGTAAGAACAGAACAAGAAATACAAGATTTAAACTTAAATGTAAACACAATTTATCTTGTTAGCACAAATAATATATATCCTTACCCACAAATAGGAGTAAGATCATGAATATAAATGAAGTACTAGGAAAAATGGATAGAAATACAGAAATGATGAGAGATCTTGTGCAATCTGAAATAGATAAGAAAAAATTAAAAACACCACAAGAAATTAAAAAATATATCGCAGGACTTAGACTAGCAGGATTAGTCCAGTATAAAGAAGACGCAATCGCATTATTACAACATTTTGGCGTACCAGTAAACCTTAGAGCATCCGCAGGAGGCGGAGGCGGAGGCGGTGGCGGTGGTGCCGGAGGTGGAGGCGGCGGTGCCGGAGGCGGTGCTGGTGCTGGAGGCGGTGCTGGTGCTGGAGGCTCTGGAGGAGCCGGATCTGGCGGTACAGGTGGTACAGGCGGTGCAACAAGTTCAGGTGGAGACGGAGGGTCTGCAGACGGTGGTAGTTCAGGAGATAGTTCTGCCCCATCCTCCGATTCCACACCTAGTAGTGATGCTCCTGTAAGCAGAGGATTTTATGGCATAGGCACAATGGCACCCTATAAAAAATCCAAAAAGAAAAAAAAGAAAAAGAAAAAAAATAAACAGCAATATAAATTTGGAAAGGGAATATATGAAGCAATACAAGAAATTACTCCATGTCCTAAAACAAAGTCCAAAGGTTGCCAATGTGAACGTGTAAATCGTTTATCAGAAGCAGAGGAAACAGTTGAAGCAATAGCAACACTAGAACATGCTGAAGATAATGTAAAAGCCATGTTTAAATTTATTCAGAAGCCTGGTAGTGCAACAATTATACAAGGGATAGTTAAAGGCTTAACACCTGGCAAACATGGTTTACATATACATGAATATGGAGATTTAAGTGACGGATGTGATAGTGCAGGTGGTCATTATAATCCAGATGATGTTGATCATGGTGGACTACAGGAAGGCCATGTTGGAGATTTAGGAAATATTACTGCAGATGATTCAGGTGTTTCTAAATTTCAAATAAAGGCAGAAAGAGTAAATTTATTAGACGTAGTAGGTAGAGCAATAGTTGTACATGCAGATGAAGATGACTTAGGCAAAGGTGGAGATGAGGAAAGTCTCAAAACAGGTAATGCTGGTGACAGAGTTGGTTGTGGCGTAATACGTTTAAGAGAAGTTGGCTAATGCGATTATTCGAGCTTAAAGACAGGCCTCAACTAGACAAAGAGTTTGATAGAAATATCATGCCTCAAATCAGAAAAAACAATCTGGAAGATGGTGGATTTGAGTTCCAAAAGAAAAAAATTAAACTTAGCAAATTAAAACCAGTACAAAGTCAAAGAGTACATGGTATGCACGATAAGGCTATGCGAGGTTTTCAAGACGGTAGCATACGTCCTATAATAGTAGACAAAAACAATTATATTGTGAACGGACATCACAGATATGATGTTGCAAGAAGTCTTGACATGGACAAAGTAAAAGTCCTTAAAGTAAATGCCACTGTGGAAGAACTTATAGATTATTATAGTGATACTGCCAGTGATGAGCCCACAATAGAAGAACAATTAAAAGCAAAACTACAGCAAAAATTAAAGGAAATAGGCAAGGATAAACCATACGACAACAATGAAGATGATAATAGTTATATAACATCTATATATAATGATGCATCAGGCAGTCAAAAATTTGGGGAAAATGCATATATAAAGAAAGCACCTATACCAGGATTAAGTAAAAATGAAGTTTATGATAATGGTACTTCTAGACATATTTTTCTTATAAATCAGGAGCAACCTATCTTTTTGCTTACACTTAAAAATGGTTTAGATGGCTGGATAACAACAAATGTAGTAACACATTCTCAGTTTAGAGGTAAAGGCCTTGCTGTACCTGTTTACATAGCAGTAAGCAACACATACAAACAACCACTATATAGTTTTACTAGTCAAACACCTGCAGGGCACAAAATTTGGCAAAATCTTGCTAAAAAAATACCAAACAGAGTAATAGGTTATGATACAGTTGCCAAAAAAGAGATACCATTCGATAGTATATATGATGGTAACCTGCACACTAGAGCAAAATTATTACCAGGGTCTGTACAAGAAGGAGATCTTATACAAGGAAACTTCCCTAATAATAAAACACCTAAAGATAATATTGTAGTACATGTGTTTATATCTCCTGCACCAGGAGTTAAACCTGACTGGATACCCAGTAAAGCAGGATTTATTAAGGATCAATATCAACTTAGTAGGGAAATAGAAAAAACTTTATCAAATGGTATTAAACCAGAACACATTAAAGTACAAATAAATGGTATTTATATCAATATGCCTGAGTTTGGAATTACAGAAGACATTATAGAAGATGTAGTGGGAATGAATCCACATGCTGTGAAACCTTTCTTCTCACCAGATGAGGCAGACAGAGCCAACGATGAATGGGTGAACCAGGCACAGGTAGATCAAGAAGATGGTGTTATAGTAAAAGGCACAGACGGTAAACAGTATCGCATAATGACCAGTTATGGTAATCAACATTTTGAAGATGGAGAAGTTTATTTAGACGGATTAACAGACCCCAAATATATAGACCCAGAAGGTTATCCTGATGCCGCAGAACTGTTATACTATCATAGTGCTACAGGACATTATCCTAAAGATCCAGATGAAATAGACGAAAACGTTAATGATTGGTTTGATCAAGATAAATTTAATAAAATTTTTGCTAGGAGGAAGAAAAAGAACTTTAGCCCAGCAGTAAGAAAATATATTGATAGCAAAAATTGGAAATTGTCTACAGTAAATGTAGCAGATTTGGACGATCAAGCAATAGATGACCAATTTGGTAGAGTAATAGATACTGATCCTAGTGTAGGTGTAGATTTAGATGAACCAATATATGTACATGCTGATGGCAGAACAATACTTGATGGCTTTCACAGAGTTTATCAAGCAAAACGTGTTGGCAAAAAAGTATTACCAGCATTTGTACCAGAGAGTATAGATGAAAATTTTAATGATCCAGCATTTACTCCAACTTTAACATTAGATCAAATGTTATCAAAGTTAAAAAAGGATATGGATAAAACTGGTACAGGAAACAATTTTCACAGTGATTGGCTTGATTGGGTAGGTAAAAATAAAGTTTTTAAATTAAAAACCATTCCTATAGACTCTGTATCACCAGCAGATGGTTGGCAAGGAGATCAAAATAATATAGATAAATTGTTTAAGAGTAATTTAAGTGATTCTCCTATTATTGTAGTTCATAAAAATGGCGCCATTATTGATGGCAACCATAGACATCAAGCATTAAAGAAACAAGGTGCTAAAACAATACAAGCCTTTGTAGGCGAAAATTTTAAAGACGGCAAAAAGAAAGGTAAGAGTCGTCCAGGCAGAGTAAAACGAGCAGGTGCAAGTTGCAAAGGTTCAGTAACCAGTTTACGCAAAAAAGCAAAAAACAGCAGTGGAGAAAAGGCAAAAATGTATCACTGGTGTGCCAACATGAAGAGCGGTCGCAAAAAATCCTAAATAAATAGTAGTATGTCCAAATACTCTAAAAAAACAGATATAGATTTTAGTTTACCACAATTATATAAAAACATTTTTAAAAATGCAGATGAAAATGATTTAGTAATACGTGGACTAGAACCAGGTTCAAAAATTAAATACAACCTAGGACTTAAAAAAATTAGGTCTGCAATATCAAACCAAATACTAGAGCCAGCATCTATAGAACAAGTTGAACCTGTTGTATATTCTGATGACGATGAATATAAAATTATCTCTAGATGGTATCCAAGTGATTCTCAAGAACTATTTAATAATAATATACAAGATGAAACAACAAAGTCGCTATTACATAAATTAGGATGGTGTGATAAAAAAGGCAAACCTGCAAACATAGAATATAAATTAAACAAACAAGGTTTTAGAGCAAAAAATTTAGAACTAATAGATAAAAGTTCTATACTATTTTTAGGTTGTAGCCAAACATTTGGCGTAGGCATGAATATAGAAACAACATTTTCCCAAATTGTATCTGATTATTTTGATATGGAAAATTTAAATTATGGAATGCCAGGACAAAATTTAGAACCTAGTGCATTGTACTTATCACTTTTTTTAGACAAAGAAATAGATCCAAGTTTAGTAAAAGCAGTTGTAGTGTATTTGCCTCCTGCTGGAAGGTCAATGAGTTTTCATTATGACAGAACTGAATTAAATATTAGAAATATGGCAGATGATGGGGAAGTTATGTCAGAAAAATTTGTAAGAGAGCCTTTACAAGAACTTGATTTTGAAAAAATATCTAGAGCAAATGAATATTTCGATATAAAATATGGAATGTCAGCATTTCAGATTGACGACAGATTAAAGGCAGGATATAGAAATGTTGTAGATGACCATAGATCAACAAGTATGCTACATCATTGTTTACTGAAAGAAAATATATTTATGAGAGATATTTTTGCAATTAATAGTATAGATTTATTCTGTAAAACATATAATTTACCATTAATTATTCAAAAACAAGGTGAAATAAATGCATCTGAAAATGATTTAGCAAGGGACTTATCGCATCACGGAAAGCAAACACATCAATCTATTGCACATGAAATTATTAGCAAATTAGAAATATATTTAGATAAATAGTATTATGCTGATCAGAGATATCATTAATGAAACAACATCGTCAGGTGGGATAGCCACAGTTGCTCAGCCTATGAACAGCAACATAATTAAACGTCCTGGACCTGTAGTTAAAAAGAAAAAGAAGAAAGCGAAAGAAGGCACACGATGTTGGAAAGGATACGAAAAGAAAGGTACAAAGAAAATGTTTGGTAAAACAGTACCAAATTGTGTCAAAAAAGAAGGCAAATCCCCTCATAAAAAAGGTACAAAAAAATACAAAAAACACATGGCGGCCATGCACGCCGGATAGTATGAAAGCAGTCAAAGACAAAAATCAATATCTTAATTTAATTACTAGTACTGAAGCAAGAGTTTTCAATAAAATTGATTTATCAGGCTTCGTTAATGTAAATAGTTTAGACGAAAGAGAACAATATATAGCAGAGGAGTTATATAAAAAGGATATTTTAGAAAAAGTATCTAAAGGTGAAAAAGTTGGCTACAAAACGTACAAACAAAAGCATAAAATCTAATAAGAAACATCTTGCTAAAAAATTAAATAATCTTGCAAAAAAAGTTGCTAAGAAAAATGTTTTTGTGGTTGAAAGAGCAGATCCAGGCTATAATCTTATTAACTATGTAACTAAAGAAGTATTGCTAGAAAATATTCCCTTTCTTAAGTCTGCAAACAGCATGTGTAAAATTTTAAATAAAACACAAGAATATGCAACAATCAGAGGTGCTCAAAGGCATATTGACACATACTATAAACATTATAATGATCTACAATTTTATAAACATACAGTAAGAACAAGTAATGATAAAGTAAAAGTGTTTAGTGCTGGAGTAAGAATGCAAGAAAGCCTACATTTTATTAAAGAAGCCAAACTACACTTGTCATATTTTTAATCCATAAATTGTTTCGAAATGATAAATAAGGAGTATATAGAATATACTTTAGGAAGAAACTATGTTTATTAGAGATTTAAATCAACAGGGTCAAACAAAAATTGACAGAATTAATAAGTTACTAAGTGAAGAATTTGGTATGACTTTAAAAAATAATAATCCTAAGAAAGGTGATTTACAAAATTTAGTTAGGTTATCTGAGCAGGCAATTATTAAAATTAAAGACACTAGCAAACAATTTCAGTTAGCACCAGAGTACGCAAAGTATCTTGGCATAAAAGATATTGCTAAAACTATGATTGCAGAAGGCATGTATGCTGAATCACCAGCAAATATCAAAATGAAAGAGAAACTGTATGCAGAAGTAGAACGCCTTATGAATAGTGGCTGTACTTCTAATGAAGCAGTAACACAATGCATGATAGACTTTAAAAAAGGTCCAACAGCTCACAGTGAAGAGTGGGCACTTCCTATAGTAATGATGGCGGCTAAACAGTATGAAGCAAGTTGTAGTTCACATAGTGAATCACTAGAAGAGATTGCAACAGAAGGAGCAAATACAGAACTAAACGAATACCTACTAAGCGAACTTGCTAAAGAAATCGGAATAGAACTTACAGATGCAAATAGCATGGATGCTATTGAAGAAAAACTAAATGCATTTGCAACAGCAAGTGGTAAAACAAAAGAATCAGTAGTTGGCTTCCTAAATGGTCTTGAAGAAGAAGCAGTTGCAGATGGTATTAAATTCTTTGGTGCCAAAATTGCAAAAGAAAACTTTGCAGTTGCGGCCGCAGATGCTGAAGAACGAGGCGATAAAGAATTTGAATATCCTGAAGGTTCAGGCAAAATGCACCCTGTAACAATTAAAAAGAAAAATGCTGACAAAATTAATAAAGAAAGCATGTTTGATGACATTATAGACGAAATGTTATCAGAGGAAATAGAAGGTACATCAGTTGAAGAAGCAGAGGTTGTAATGGCTGTTAGAGCATTAGCAGACGACATTCAAGACCATGTTGAAAGATTAGGCCGAATGGTAAACGAAGATATTCCTGCTATTGCAGACCAAATGATACATGAGTTTGGTGCTGACAAGGCCTCTCAGTTTAAGGAATCAGCAGAGCAAACTTTAAGTTCAGCATTAGAAAGTGCAAAACAGGCCAAAGACGGTGTAAACGAACTAGTGGGTAGTATTACAGGTGAAGACATGGGAATTATGTCCGGTTCAGACGATATGGGTAATATAGAAGATCCACTTGGTGCAGATAGCCCAATAGATGATATGGATGCACCAGTAGACGTAGAAGAGCCAGCAGTAGATGTAAATGAACCAGCGGCGGCAGGACCAGAAGAAGAGCCACTAGGTAGAGCACCTGTAGAGGTGTAAAATGCTCATAAACGAAGTCATAGCATTACCAGAAAAAGACGAAGATTTTGAAGCAGGTTTGTTAGCAAAAATCCAAGATGTCTTGACTGTTGCTATGTCCAGAGATATTAAAAAAGTTTCAACAGAAAAATTTCTTAAAATACTAAGTGCAAATGGATACAGTAATTTAAGTTTAGACCAATTAAAATTAGCAGTAAACAAAAGTGGATTTGCTAATAGTATTGATGACAATGTAATTGTACCTAAAGATGAGTTAGGTGCAGACATAGATACTGAAGTTGAGCCAACTGTTGATGTAGGCGATATGGCTGGCAATCAGGCTATGCAAGATATTAAATCGGAGTTATAATGCCAAGTAGTTACAATACAGGAAGTAAAAACATATTTGTAAATGCCACACAGGCAAGAACAGATAGCAGAAACAATGTTGTAGTTCATGGTGAAATAAGGTCTATTGAATCTGAAGTCTTTTCTAATATAGACTCAGGTGTACTATTTGCAAATGTTGTATCAAGTACTACTATGACAAACAGTAATGTTTACTATTTTGTTTGGAACGGATCAGTTACTGACCCCACAAAACTAGATCAAATTAATTATGTCAAAAAATACTTCACTGACTTAGGTTATGGTGTCAACATAACCACAAATACTAGTTCAAATAATACTATATCCTGGAACATTTCCTGGTAAATAGTATTAACAAAAAAACTTAAAATTATATGCTAGTATCTAAATACGATTACCCCGCTCTACGACGAGTACAAACTAAAAAAGGAAGACAATATGTAGGTAAAGACGAGAAGCCTGTGCCTAGTGTTACAACTGTACTTTCTGACACAGGAGATAAGACTGCTCTTATAGCCTGGCGTAAACGAGTAGGAGAAGCAGAAGCAACTCGTATAAGCACAGAGTCTGCAGGGCTTGGTACCAAAGTACACAATGCATTAGAAAAGTTTATACTTCAAGAAGACTACGAAATAAAAGGCAATAATCATATTAGTGTAATGGCTAAAAATATGGTTACTGAAATGATAGATAAAGGATTAGTAAAAGTAAATGAACTATATGGTGTTGAAGTAGGTCTTATTGCAGAAGGACTATATGCCGGTACAGCAGATGGTATAGGTATGTACGAGGGAGATGAAGCCATAATTGACTTTAAAACTGCAAAAAAGATGAAAAAACGTGAATGGATAGACGATTATTTTATGCAAGGTTGTGCATACGCATTAGCACATAATGAAATGTTTGGTACAGATATTAAAAAAGTTGCAATATTAATGGTAGATAGAGATTCAAATTTTAAAGATTTTGTTATAGAGGGACAAGAATTCGAAAAATATTGTGATAAATGGTCAGATAGACTAGCAGATTATTATTCCAAAAATTCCTAAAGGCCAGAAAATGATAAATACTAGGTAATAGGAGACTTATTTAATGGCAACAAGTAATAATACAGTAGTAGTATCAAGAATACAAAATCGTAGAGGACTAAAACAAGATCTTCCTCAACCGCTTCGTGCTGGTGAATTAGGACTGGCTACAGATAGCAGACAGGTATTTATAGGTGGAGACCAATTAGATTCTACACTTAACAAAGTATTAATATTTGAAAATACTGACAATGCTAGGCAGATAGTAGATAGTATTGCTGATAATCAAATAATAAGTTTTACAGTTCCCCATAGAAGATTTAATACTAGTCTTAATGGATTAGACGGCATAGCAAAAAGTTTTACATATACTGGATCTAGTGATGTAAGTATTACTAATAGTTCAAGAGACGTATTTAGAAATACTGTAGGTGCTGGTAATGTTGTAAGTATTGAATCTGGTGCGGCCTTTGATGCTGATGATTTGACAGTTGTAAAAAATGGCACTACACTAAAAGGTAATAATACTGCTTCTATAGGAAACCTAACAACAGAAGACTACATTTTTACCTCAGGTACAAGTTTAGGAAACGATCACACAATTACATTTAAAACAACACCATTATCCAGCGATGATATAGGTATTACATATTATAGTAATTCTGCAGTAGTAAGAGCATTAGATGGTGCAAGTAGTAGTGATGCAAACATCAAGCCAAGTTACTCAGGTTTAACAAACTTTTATGACAGAGATAGTATTCCTACATTTTTACAAATACCACAAGATCTAATTGTTGTAAATGCCACAACAGGAACAGGATATTTAGGATTACAACATAAGCACACAGCCGTAATAGCAACAAGTAGTGCAGATATTACAACATTAGGTTTTAGTAATTTACTTGTTAGTAGAACTAGTGAAAAGGTTACAAATGCATCATATACTGCATCAGGCGGTGATATAACAGTTGCTTATACAAATGCAGACCAAAACTATACTACAAACGCAAATAATTTTAATCATGTATATGTAACAGGCGGTTCAGATTCAGATGTTGATGGCGTAGCCAAGATCACTGGTGCTAATAGTACACACTTTACATTTACTGTAAGTGGTACACCAGCAACTAGTGGTACATTGGAACATACAAGAATAATGAACTTTGATATTTCAGGTGCACCTAGTAGTGGTAATGTAACAACATCATTAAATACTGTTTCAGGAATAGTAAACAATACCGGTAATATTTCAATTACATCAGGTTCAAATGTAGAAATTATAACACCTGCTTGGCATAGTTTACAACTATTACCTCAGTTTGATCCAGCAACAGGAACACAGGTGTCATCATCTAAAGTTTTCTTTACACATAGATCTGCACAAAGCAGTACTCCACTAGATTTTACATTACATGAAGATGGTACAACATTATCTAGGTTAAACCTTACAGCAAAATCTTATACCAAAGATGATTCTGTAAAAGCAAAATTAGAAGTCTTTTTATATGATGCAATGATTGATCCAGCATTAAACTTATTCGAATCTGTTGATACTAATCAGGAATATACAAGCAATAGTACAGTTAAAGCAACAATAGGTTCTTACAGTTTAAACACTAATACAGAAGGAACAGAAATTACATTTAACAGTAATGAAGAAGCCAGAAACTTTAGCACACTAGTTAATAAATTATATTTTGAATACAGTATTTACAACACACCAGGTTCAGGAGGATTAGGTAGTTTAAGTGTAAACTCACGTGGCTTAACTAATATTAAAAATAATATTCAGTTGCAAACTGCAGAAGGTGCCGCAAGTGGGCTTCCTGATGTTGCATATGATACAACTGAAACAGCAAGTGTTCCAGCAACATCAAATACAAATATTAAAACATTTGACATAACAGCATATGATACTTTTGTAATTGACTACAGTATAGACTTTAGGAATGGAGCAAACTTATATAGAAAAGTTGGACTACTACAATTATCAAGTTATGATTATGGGTCAGGAAATCCAGCAGATGTAGTAATACAGGACTATGGTACTGATAAAGCAGTAGGGACAGTTACAGGAAATGTTCAATTTACTGCAAACGTATCTAGTAGTGTATTAACATTAACAGCAATCAGTAGTGTAAACCAATCTTGCAGTATGAAATATCTTGTAAGAAAATGGAATGCACCTTCAACATAATGATTGATGTTTTTAAAAACTCATAGCTCAACAGATCGCTTAAAAATTTGGAGAGAGTCGAGACAACAAGAATACTCTACTCCAGAGCAATTAGTAAACCAGTACAGCGATATAAAAATATTATCCAGGTATTTAGATTATTACACGCCTAACAGTTGGCCTAACCCTTTTGAAATAGTAAGTGAAGGTTATTTTTGCCAAAGTGGGATAACAATTCTTATTACAGCATCGCTAATTAATAAAGGTTTCATAACTAGTGAGCAGTTGACACTTCCTGTGATAAGTAATAACATATCAGGAGATTCAGGATTAGTTCTTCTTGATAATGATAAAGTATTTAATTTTACTCCAGGTAAAATAGTTACATGGGACTATGTAAAGGAAAATGCAACAATATTCCAAACACATATTTTAAATATAGATAAACTATCTTATTGACTTTTATACAGTTATATAGTAAAATAATTCTGCGATAAATATTATATTACAAACATATTGGGAACACACATGCAAGTACAGAAAAGAGACGGCACACTAGAAGACTTAAACATAGAAAAACTACACAAAGTTGTTATGTATGCATGTGAAGATATATCTGGTGTTAGTGCATCAGAAGTAGAAATAAATTCTAAAATTCAGTTCTTTGAAAAAATAGCAACAGAAGATATCCAGGAAACTTTAATTAAGAGTGCCGCAGATCTTATCTCGGAAGAAACTCCAAACTATCAGTATGTAGCAGGTAGGTTAATTAACTATCACTTGCGTAAGATGGTGTATGGGCAGTTTGAGCCTCCTTGTTTATGTGATATAATACAAGATAATATAGATGCTGGATTTTACGATCCTGAATTTGTAAAACTATTTACTAAAGACGAAATTAATCAGTTACAAAATTATATAGATCATAATAGAGACGAAGTACTCACTTATGCGGCTATGGAACAATTCCGTGGAAAATATCTAGTACAAAATAGAGCGACAGGAAAAATATTTGAAACACCGCAGGTAGCATACATGATGATTGCGGCAACTTTATTTGCAAACTATCCAGCAGATAAAAGAATGTCTTACATTAAAGATTACTATGATGCTATAAGTCAATTTAAAATTAGTTTGCCTACTCCTGTAATGGCAGGTGTAAGAACACCGCAAAGGCAGTTTAGTAGTTGCGTACTTATAGAAACAGACGATAGTTTGGATAGCATAAATGCAACAAGTAGCAGTATTGTTAAGTATGTAAGTCAAAAAGCAGGTATTGGCATTGGTGCAGGAAGTATTAGGGCAGTAGGCTCCAAGATAAGAAGTGGAGATGCAACCCATACAGGAGTTATTCCTTTTTACAAAATGTTTCAGTCTGCTGTTAAAAGTTGTTCACAGGGTGGTGTAAGAGGCGGAGCGGCTACACTTTATTATCCTATTTGGCATTTAGAAGTTGAGGACTTACTTGTATTAAAGAACAACAAAGGCACAGAGGACAACAGAGTACGTCATATGGACTATGGAGTACAGTTTAATAAACTAATGTACGAAAGACTTATAAGTGGTGGAAATATCACTTTGTTTAGTCCACAAGACGTGCCAGGATTATACGATTCCTTTTTTAATGATCAAGATAAGTTTAAAGAATTATATGAAAAGGCAGAAAGAGCTCACAGCATTAGAAAAAAATCTATACCTGCATTAGAATTGTTTAGTAATTTTGTCACAGAAAGAAAAGATACAGGTAGAATATATTTAATGAACGTGGATCATGCTAATACACATGGTGCTTTTTTAGAGGATATTGCTCCTATAAAACAAAGTAATTTATGTTGCGAAATAGATTTGCCTACAAAACCTTTAACAGATATAAACGATCCAGAGGGAGAGATAAGTCTGTGTACATTAAGTGCAATAAATTGGGGTGTAATGAAAGACACAAATGAACTACAAAAAATTTGTAATTTAGCAGTAAGAGGATTAGATGAGTTGCTAGACTATCAAGAATATCCAGTAAAGGCGGCAGAAATTAGCACAAAAAATAGACGTCCACTAGGCGTAGGCATAATTAATTTTGCGTATTGGTTGGCAAAAAATGATACAAACTATCAAGATCCTAATTTAGAATTAGTAGATGAATGGGCTGAAGCATGGAGTTTTGGCTTAATAAAAGCCAGTGCCGAATTGGCAGTAGAGAAAGGTGCATGTCCTAAAAATAATGAAACTAAATATGGACAGGGTGTAACACCTAATAAAACTTACAAAGAAGATATTGATGAACTAGTCAAGCATAAAGAGAGACTGGATTGGAAAGAATTAAGAAAACAATTAGCAGACACAGGCATTAGAAATAGTACATTAATGGCATTGATGCCGGCAGAAACATCAGCACAGATTAGTAACAGCACAAATGGTATTGAGCCGCCAAGAAGTTATGTTAGTATTAAGCAAAGCAAACATGGTGTATTAAAACAAGTTGTTCCAGGATATCCATACTACAAAAACAAATATGACTTATTATGGGATCAGAAATCTCCACAAGGTTACTTAAAAATAATGGCAGTTTTACAAAAGTATATAGATCAGGGTATTAGTGTAAACACTAGTTATAATCCTGAGCATTATGAGGATGAAAAGGTTCCAATGAGTGTTTTAATACAAGATATACTGACTTTTTATAAATACGGTGGCAAACAATTATACTATAATAACACCTACGATGGTCAGGGCGAAATCGATATAAACAAAGATGACGCTCAGGATGACCTCGCCATCACTGAAATAGATGATGAAGATTGTGAGAGTTGTAAAATATGACAGTACTAAATACAAAAAATAAAAAACATCATACTAAAGCCACTATGTTTTTAGATCCTACTGGCGGACCAGTTGTGCAAAGATATGATACTTTAAAATACAAGCAGTTTGATAAGTTTACAGATAAACAGTTAGGATTCTTTTGGAGACCTGAGGAAGTAGATATTCTTAAAGATGCTACTGATTTTAAAAACTTATCAGACCATGAGCAACACATTTTTACAAGTAATCTTAAAAGACAAATATTACTTGATAGTGTACAAGGTCGCTCACCTAACTTGGCTTTTCTGCCTATAGTGAGTCTGCCTGAACTAGAAACCTGGATAGAGACTTGGGCATTTAGTGAAACTATACATAGCAGAAGTTATACACATATAATTAGAAACGTGTATCCAGATCCAAGTAAAGTATTTGATGAACTATTAGATATACAAGAAATATGTGATTGTGCAGATAGTATTACAGAAAATTATGATAAGTTGATAGAGTATAATCTTTTGAGGGAAAAAGGATACAAGTCATATGACGAATATGAACACAAGAAAAGAATATGGATGTGTTTAATGAGTGTAAACATATTAGAAGGTGTACGTTTTTATGTTAGTTTTGCTTGTAGTTGGGCATTTGCAGAACTTAAAAGAATGGAAGGAAATGCTAAAATTATAAAACTAATTGCTAGAGATGAAAACGTTCACTTGGCAAGTACACAACAAATGCTAAAATTTTTACCTAAAGACGATCCAGACTTTGCTAAGATTAAAAAAGAAACATATGAAGAATGTACTCAAATGTTTGTAGATGCAGTAGAGCAAGAAAAAGCATGGGCAGAATATTTGTTTAAAGATGGCAGTATTATAGGATTAAATGCAGAATTACTTAAACAATATGTAGAGTTTATTGCGGCCAAACGAATGCATGCCGTGGGACAGGAAAAGATATATAATAGTGGTACCAATCCATTACCTTGGACTCAAGCATGGATTACAGGAGGCTCAGTACAAGTGGCTCCGCAAGAAACAGAAATATCATCTTATGTTATAGGCGGTACTAAACAAGACGTAGATGATAAAACATTTAAAGGTTTTAGTTTATAATGTATGAATTTAAAGAATTAGTTGGAAAAACAGTAACAGTAAAAACAATTTCAGGAATAGAAATCATTGCAAAATTAGTTGCATATGATGAAGAAAGTTTTAACATAAGTCTAGCAAATCCTAGGCTTGTAGTATTAGCAGAGGAAGAAGTTGCTGTTGTACCATACACATTTACAAGCAAATCAGAGCAATTACATTTATTAAGAGAGCAATTCTTTTCAATAGATTTATCTTTAGAAAATAGTTCAAGTGACTATGACAGATTGGTTAGTGAGCAAACTGCTAATCAATAAAGATAAATAAATGTATGTTACCAGTAGGATCAATTTTTAAGAGTGGTGTAGCCTGTGCTGTAGTTGTAGGGCCAGGTATTCCTAATATTTTAGTAGAAGGCTCTCCTATAAGTGTAGTAGGCGATAAAGTAGCACCACACGGAGCACCACCTCATACAAGTTCAGTTGTAATATCTGGTGTACCTAATATTTTAGCGGCAGGAAAACCAATCACAGTAGTATCAAGTACAACGTCATGTGGACATCCTATAACATTTGGATCACCTACTGTAGTCGCAGGATTGTAAAATGCCTCAACTGGTTTCTGTTCGTGGTCCCCACGCCAGAAACAATTCAAACAAAATAAGAATACAATGGAATATGGGAAATTCTTGCAACTATGATTGTGAGTATTGCCCACCAGTATTACATAACGGATCAAAGCCTTGGTTAAGCAAAGAACAGTACATAAATGCTATATCAAGACTATCTAACCACTACCACGCATTAGGCAAACAGACAGAGTATGAATTAATAGGAGGAGAAGTTACTGTAATACCTGGCTTTGAAGATATAATTAAGTGTATCAATGAGCATAATTCAACAAGTATTGTGTACACTAATGCTAGTAGAACAGTAAATTGGTGGAGTAAAGCAAAACATTATATGAATAGTGTTATACTAACACATCACCCTCAAACACAGGAAAAACAGCATTTTATAGATGTAATAAATGAAATAAAGGATTATGTACACATTGACATTAATATTGCAGGAATAGGCGGAGACGTGCTCAGATTGGGCGAATTCGCAGAGGAAATACGTGATTTATTTAAAGACTGTAATCATAATAATTATAATAATGTAAGTATATGTGTTAAAACCATGTATAAGAAGCTCTTAGGACGCCAGAACAAGCAGGAAACATATTGGCAATACACTACAGAAGAGGAAGAAGTATTACAAAGACCTGGCATAAAGCAACAGGAATTAGCACAACCAAATACCTCAACACCAGATCCTACAGCCTGGATGACAGAATTTTTATATGATGACGGCTCTACTGAATATGTCCAAAGTCATCAAATTGCAGACAAAAGATTGAATACTTTTCAGGGTATGCTATGTCATTTGGGTTTCGAAAGCCTAAATATAGACGCAAGTGGTGATATGTATAGTAGTTGGTGTGGTGCTGTTAATTTTGGTAATGTGTCTGACAAAATATGGAGTCTTCCAGAATCAAAAACTTTATGCCCTTATACTTTTTGTAATAATATAAGCGATATATCTATTACTAAAACTTTAAATTGATACAGTATTATGATAAAATTTAGACATCAGATGTAATGCTGGGCTATGATCTGTATCTATAAATAATTCTTTGTAATTCCAATCTTTTATATATCCATTTGTAACATAATTTCTTTGTACAACAGTTTCAAAAAAATGACCTTTGTATGACACTGAAAACTCTTTTCGTTTATCTGACATAAATTTTTTAAATGCTACTTCGTCTGTCTCTGGAAAAACTGTAGTAAATACATCATTTGTATCTTTTCTCATCAAATAATGTTTTAATAAATGATACCCTTCCATTGTTTTATTTACATCATTTTTAGGTTGCATGGTAATTAAATTTTCATATGAGTAATCGTTAGTTTTACAGGTATGTACATCATGTAGCCATTTACCATCATCTGTAAAAATATGATTTATATTGTATCCAACATTAGGCCCCTCTACAAACTCTACATCAATACCAAATTCATTATTGTAAACATCCTTTACATCTGCAAGATTTTCTTGATAAACATGATATTGAATTTTGTCACAATATTTTAAATTATTATATATTTTTTGAAAATCTAAATCAGGCGTAACAATATTATATGTATTTGTAAAGCCATATAATTTAAACAATAAATATGCATTATAATCGTTTAAAATCTTTATATTATCAGATACACCATTAGTTACACAAACTATTTCAATATTATTTTCTTTTAAAAAATCTAACAGTTCGCATAAATTTTTATACTCTGCAGGATCCCCAAACACAGAATCCAGTATTACTTGCTTAGTATTGTGTTTTGTTAAAAATTTTTTTAATTTTTTAATGCTTAGATGTTCAACAGGAATCTGTCTTTTGCCAAATCTATGATGAATAAAGGAACCTTGACTATCTACACATACAAAGAGATTATTTTTAGAAGTTAAATCTATATGTAATCTACTGTAATCAGGTGTATTATAGACCACCGGGGTTAAATAATCCTTTATTTACACCAAAGTTAAATCCACCGCCAGTTTCTAATTTTGCGGCATTAAAGTTTACAACCTGATCGTAATCTGTATTATCATCGTCGTAGTAATACTCTGGTGCAGATATTAACTCTTTTTCGTCTGTTTCATAAATTCCAATTGAATACTCTTCAATAGAATATGATCCAGAAACGTTACCATGTAATGAGAAATGATATATTCCTGGAACTGTAACATTTGCCATATTGCTTACATTTGAAGTGTCAGCATTAATAAAGTAATTACCACTTACATTTGAAAAACTACACCATGGTGGTACAGGACTAAAGTCTAACATACTTAATTCTGTTACGTTGTCTTTAATTTGTAAATTAGCATTAGCAGTCTGGCCATTAGCAACTGTTAATATAATACCTGAAGGTAAATCAGATATTGTAACGTCTGCTGTTTGCGGACTAACTGCAATAGATTTTTTTAACTTATCAGAATCTACGCCAGATGCTGTAACTAAATTATTATCAAAAGACATTTGTCTTCCTCTACCATCTACCATTCCTTCATTAATTACATATGATTTAATTTTAAATGCACCAGCACTAGGATATAAATCTGTGTATTGTGCAACTAATCCACCTACCTGAGCGGCGGCAACTGAAGTACCATCTGCAGTTGTATAAGTACTATTATCTGAAAAGTTAATTACAGAAACTTCTTCACCCAAAGCATATATGTCATTTTCTTCACCTAGGTTACTTGCTCCTGCCCCGTTATATCCTACAAAACCTGTAGAGTCCATACCACCAACTGTGATTACAGTATCTAATCCACCTGGTGAGTAATCATCACTGTCACCACCATGGTTACCTGCGGCGGCAACAACAATCATGTTATTATCTTCTAATTGTGTAAATTTTGAATCTATAAGACTATTTTTATCTGAAGTCCAACATGCAACAACTGTTTTAGTTTGACTAGGCGTATTTGCATTATGATGAACTAATACAGCCTCCAATGCCTCTATAACGTCTGCAACAGTTCCTGTGTAAGGATTAGCATTCATTAGTTTTACATTATGTAAAGTGGCATTTTTAGCCGAGCCAATATTTGTTCCAACAATTAAACTGGCCATAACAGTTCCATGTCCATCGGCATCGCCAAAATCTGAACCAAATCCTGTGTATAGGTTATTAATTGTTCTTCCACTAAACTCAGCATGAGTTGTGTTTACACCAGTATCAACTAAGTAAATGTGCTCACCAGTGCCTGTGCTTTGTGCATCATATGGAGCACTTGACGTACCTAAATCGTTACACATCATTTTTAAATGATTTGTATTAAATGAAGGCGTATATGTTTTGGCAGTATCTATTAATTCGCCGTATTTTTTTCCAGATATTGCATCATACTCACTAGTTTCACATTCTACTTTATATGTAAATGGAAAACTATAAGTTTTAGTAATCGTACCACCAGCAGATGTAATTGCTGATTGGGCCGCAGTTGTATCTGCATGAACTGACGAATCCATTTCAATTATATACTGTGCCATTTTGTAAACTCCTGATTAAATTTGTCTGATAACTAATATATACAATGTATTTATCATTATTCGTAAATATCAATATTGATTATGAGCCTTAAAACAGACATACAATTAGGAGATCCGCCAGGCATACAAGTTAGTTTGTCTGATAATCCCTATGTGCTAGTAAATGCTAAACAAACTGATAAAGGATTATTTGATTGTGTGTCAGAAAATTTAGAACACAGATCTAAAATAAATTTAGGACTAAGTGGCGGTATAGATAGCCAATTTTCTTTACAATGTTGCTTACATTTAAACAAAGAAATCACAGTATATACCTATAGATCATTTTGGCAGGAAACAATTCTAAATTCTGAAGATGTTTATATTGCTGAACAATTATGTAAAGAATATAATTTAACTCATAACATAATAGATATAGATTTAAAAGATTTTTACGATAAACTAACGCATTTTAAATACAGCACTAATTTTTTCAATAGCTCACCTCAACTATCTGTGCATTTTCACTTTATAGACAGACTAAAACAGGAGTTTGACATAGATCATATTATGTTAGGTGGTGACCCAACACTATTTAAGTATGCTCCAATAACAAGTAAAAATTTTAGACTATCTGGAGAGGGGTTTTATCAAGATCATATGGCGCCATATTATCTTTTTTGTGATAGTATAGGAATAGAATGTTTAAGAGACATAACATATCATAGCCCACAAGGTGTTTATGCAAGTTTTAAAAACAATCTTGACATAGTAAAAAATAAAAAGATTTTTATTACAAATGATAAACACTATAAAGATAATCCATATGTTTATAAATTTGAATACTACAAAAATGTTTTTCCAAATATAAAACCTCAGGTGGTTAGTACTACAGGATTTGAGAATCTTAAAAAAATCCTTGCAATGGAGTCAGGAACATATAATCAGTTTGATATATTATATAGATTCCCACAAATGGATTTAGTCCCCAAGACAATACCTCAAAGAGTTGTAGTTAATAAAAATAAAGAGCAATTAAGTTCTATATTGAACAGAATGAGAAATGTAAAGTATGATCCATTGTTAAAATCCATATATTCAGAATATATAGATTATGTAGAACAAAATAATTTACAAGATGTATCTCAATACAAATTCGATTTTTAAAACGGCTCAAAATTACCCTATAATATACATTAAATTTATATCCTGTTATAAATAGAAATTATAAAATATTATTATATTTTTAAATATTAACCTCCATATTTTTGTTAATAAAGTTGCCCCATCCGGCACATGCTTTACTGATGAACTTATGGTTAATCGTGGAGTATGTAATGAGCCAGAGACAGATAGACAAACTAAGAGACAACCTTGAATTATTCACACTTGTATCAATTTTTCTAGTGTCAGTTATTGCACTTACTCCCCAAGCCTAACGGAATGAGATGACAGAATTAGTACATAAAATTTTAAACAAAACAGTATGCGAATTTGTAGACTTCATAGAAATGCTATTTTTTATGCTTTTACCTTTTGCAGTACCATTTTTTATAATGTACGCAAGTACAATATAATAACCAGGAGATAAGATGAAAAAATTATTTGCAATGATTACTCTTTCTTTCTTTGTAACAGATGCTTTTGCTGACGATTGGAGAATGAGAAAGTTTGATGCTAACCAAGACGGTTTTGTAGTTGCAAGTGAACTAAAAGCACAAGGTTGTACAGTAAGACCAGGACTTTTTAAACACGCAGACAAAAACAAAGACGGAAAACTCAGTAAAGTAGAACTAAGACGATCAACTGAGTATATGATTAGAAACAGATGTCCAAAAGATTAATTATATTAGGATTATTAATAGTGCCGTGGGAAATACCTGCGGTATTATTATTGTCAACTATTTTAACATTATTTTAGGAGTAACAATGAGTTTTGTAATAGGTTTGAGAAACAAAATTTTATGGTTAGGCTACCAAGCATTAAGACCTTTAATATTCTTAATGGAGCCTGAACAAGCTCACTATTCATTAAAACGTATAGGTGTGCTATTAGGAAGTAATCCAGTAACCAAATGGCTAACAGGCTTGTTAATGGATTACAATCACAAAAGTTTAGCAATCACAGTAGATGGTATAGACTACAGAAACCCAGTAGGCCTATCGGCTGGGTTCGATAAAGACGGAGAATTAACAAAAATTTATCCTTCTTTAGGATTTGGACTTGCTGAACTAGGATCATTTACAGGTGAAATATGTCCTGGTAATCCTGGTAAAAGATTATTTAGAATGATAAAATCAAAAGCAATCGTTGTATGGTATGGACTTAACAACGAAGGATCAGAAGTAATATCCAAAAGATTAGCAAATGAAGACTTTGGTAGATTAAGAGTTGGTATAAATGCGGCAAACTCTAACCTTACGCCTGAATTTGACTTAGAAATGTCTATTAATGATTACTTAAAAACAATGAAACTTTTTAAAGATATAGGCGACTACTACGATGTAAATATTAGTTGTCCTAATACACAAGACGGCGAACCGTTTGTGGACAAGAAAAACTTAGATGCTCTTTTAACAGCAATAAATAAAGAGATAAGGCCTATTAGTGATAAGCCAATTTATGTTAAATTAGCGGCTGATATGTCATTAGATGAAATAAATATTATTGTTGATGGTTGTGTTGAACATGGTATGGACGGTGTAGTTTGCACAAACTTAGCCAAGCCACAATACAACAGCGAACACAGACCTGAGGAATATCCCACAGTAGATGGAAGACTTCCAAAGGGTAAAGGTGCAATGAGTGGTTTACCACTACAACGTATTTCAACTAATGTTATAAGACATGTATATAGAAGGACCAGAGGTAAACTTACTATTATAGGTGTTGGTGGTATATTTAGTGCCAAAGATGCTTATGAAAAAATTACTTCAGGTGCAAGTTTATTACACATGATTACAACTATGATATTTGACGGCCCACAAAACATTAATGAAATTAATAGAGGATTAGTTAAATTACTTAAAAAAGACGGATTCGATTCTATTGAACAAGCAGTAGGTTGTCGTAATCCATTACCGGAGATAAAATGAAAAACACACACAAAATAGCAACTGCATTCTTAATGTTAGTATTATCTGCCCCAACCTTTGCGGCTGAGCATGTAGTTAAGATGCTAAACAAGGGCAATGATGGAATGATGGTATTTGAACCAGCAGTCTTATCGGTAAATGTAGGCGATACTGTAAAGTTTGAAGCAACTGATATGGCACATAATTCTAAATCAGTATTAACTCCTGCAGGAGCAAAACCTTGGATGGGTAAAATGAGCCAAGACATATCAGTAACATTTGATACAGAAGGTGTATATGTATATGAATGTACGCCACATGTAATGATGGCAATGGTAGGCGTAATTAAAGTTGGCGATGTTAAAGTTGATGACGCAACAAATAAATTTGCAAATCAGTATAAAAGTAAATTTGTAATGAATCATGATAGATTGAAGAAATATCTATTGGAGTTATAAATGAAATTTGTGGGATATGATTCCTGGAAAAGACCTATATATAAGGACGAAGATGTAGAAGTCATAGCGGCACCGTCACCAAAACCAGAACCTAAACCACATGTAAACAATTATGTTGAAGCAACACCAGAAGATGTAAAAGAATGGCAAAACGGTGGCGACTTTTTTATGACAGGCAAATTTGATGCTATGAAATTGTTTGTTGTAGTTCCAGCAGTTATACAGATTGTGGTATTTTTTATGATGTTGGCTGTAATGGGTTTTAACATGTTGATCTTTGATTAAAGAAGCAGTAAAGGCCGTTATTGGTGTAGGTAAACGTAGCGGTCAATTTAAAATTTCTCCTTTGCGAATAATTCTATTTGCATTTTTAGTAGCATCAGTATTTTTAGGATTCGTATCTTTAATGTTACTATTGACAAGTATTATTTTATAAGTATAATAAATATTAATTTAGGAAGATTATGGCTTTTGTAGTAGGTAGTCCTTGTGTTGGCTGTAAAGACACAAAATGCGTAGAGGTATGTCCTGTAGACTGTTTCTACGAAGGCCCAGATATGCTGGTAATAAGTCCTGATGAATGTATTGATT